>Ga0307511_10001212_pt1 | contig 27379 bp, 26 predicted proteins | sample 13_EM_MG_FD_200266 | JGI IMG/M metagenome (GOLD analysis project Ga0307511, IMG submission 200266) | Populus trichocarpa ectomycorrhiza microbial communities from riparian zone in the Pacific Northwest, United States - 13_EM | ecosystem: Host-associated > Plants > Roots > Unclassified | place...
AAAGGCGACGGCCCCATTTCTACTCCGTTACGAACAGCGCCGACATCCACTGCACTCAAGTGCTTCACAATGTTGCCTTGAGAGCGTGAGGATTCCTCACCGGGATCCTTGTGCTGGTCGGTTACCACCGTTAACATTCTGCATATGGTTTGTCTTACTCGATTACTTGCTTACATAACCAGCCATCCACTCCCCTTTGTCGTTACCGCCACAGTCGCATGGACGCTATCAACTACATCTTGGATTCAACATTCGGGGGATTATCCGACCAGAACTATGCAAAATCGTTCGACCACTACCGCCTCTGGTTCGATATCGGCCACACTTATTATCAAATCCCCTCTGACCAGATCTTCGATACAATCTGGAAGTACAGAGCGATGAATTCGATGATAGACCCCTTGAATTGTCAACTCATCCACTCGGCTGATTTAATCCTCCGTTTCGCGCGCGATGCAGAATCGGATCATATACTTGGCCAACACAGCTCCAGGCTGCAAAGCCGTCTCAGTACAAGGGCCCTCCAAGAATTCATTGCCAATAATTTGGCGACCGCCGTGATGAACAGCGGGTACCCGAACGCGGCCTACGTAGACACAAACCTCATCGCACATTGGGCCAACCTCGGATACGTGGAGGAAAATGCGATCCGCAACCACATCCTACAGTCACTCATCTCTCACCCAAAACTGCACGATCACCAAGCGTATATTCTCATCATCCTGTTCAAACTGGCGGGTGCCACATTCGAGGCTTATGCTGGCCCGTCAGTGGTCGACCGCTGCTTTGAGCTTCTCAAAGGCCACAGCTTCGCTCAGCGCTATCCCACCTACAATGGTTTTGACCCCGATGACGAGGACCCCAACCGCGAATACGTTCGGCGACATAAGGAGTTGGTTGAGGTGAGTGCACCCTGCACGATGTAATGTCACTGCCGGGCTGAGATTTTCCAGGATATAATTGGGTTACGGGAGCGTGGGTGGGAGGGCCTCCCTCCCCCGCCTATATTCACCACTGGGAAGCCAAAACCAGTCGGTGCAAAGAAGAGAGACCCGGCTGCAACTCCCATTGCTACATCCATCGGGCTCCCAAACAGAGATCCCGAACCGCAGAGCCCTCCACTCGAACCTCGGATCGCTCAATCCCCCCTGCTCGAATCGATCACCATCCCAGAGGCAGACGCGATTCCTGCATCTCCAATCACCCAGTCTCCGTCCATCAGCATCGCCACTCTCTCCGACTTCACGATCGCAGATGCTTCCGATGAGGAGTCTCAGATCAACCCCACGATCTCAGACGCCTCTGATGATGAGCTCCCTATCGACCCCACGACTGTAGCTCAACATAAGACGTTCTACCTCGAAGACGGGAGTGTGGAAGTGTTGTGTGGGAACACGCTCTTCCGTGTACACACCAGCGTCCTCTCATTCCACTCTCCTGCTCTCCGCCGGATGTTTGCTCAGGCCAGCCTAGCCACGGCCGAATCACCCAACGGTTGTCCCCGTATCACATCCTCGGATACGGCCACGGATTTCACCACACTTCTCAAAATGATATACCTTCCTGGGTTCGTCGCCCAGCCAGAGTCTCACCGGTCGTCCCACTGACATCCGTCTGTATACAGATTCCCCGAACGGAACAAAGTCCCAGATTTCACGACGTTCTCGTCCCTCCTCCGAATCACGACGAAATACGAGATGCCCACCATCCGGTCTCAGATACTCGAGGTCATCCGTGACGCGTATCCAGAGACTTTTGAGGGTCTGGGGTCCTCCAAGCCTCTTGGAGAGAGCGTCTTCAGCGGACGGACTCCTCACCCAAATGAGGTCCTCAACCTCTTCGTTCAGCAGAGGCTCACATCCGCACTACCAATGGCATACTACATGGCGACCCGAAGGAGTGTGAATTCATTGATGGACAGACATCTACCCCGGGACGCCACGCTTCCTCCCGAAGTCCTTCAGTCAGCCATCGGGGGACTCATAGCGCTTCGCGAAGCCGAGCTCAACGAGACCCACAATTTGATCTTTGCACTAAAAGGGTCTCACCCTTGTCCCACCCCAAACTGTCCCTCGCGCACTCCGACCACTCCAGTGGCTTTGGCTGCGTACCACAAGGTCTTCGATCGTATTGTGGGTTCCTCTCAGTTGGGGGGGACGAAGGTGTTGCAGGTTCCGGAATTCTACGAGGATCGTGACGGTGAGCTTCAATGCATTGGCCCCGGTATCTGTAGCGGTTGTGTGGAGAGGTGGGAGTCTGGGCACGCGGAGTTGAGGAAGAAGACTTGGGCGGCATTGTCAGGTGTTTTTGGACTGAAGGATTGAATTAGTGTTACTCACCGTCCTGTTGCCCATTCGCACTACACAAGTTATCCGACGGTTGTATTCTCTCCATATTAGTTATATCGGGTGGGACCGAAGCCATCAGGAAAAGGCTAAGCGACGCTATCGTGATGCTATCCTGAGTTTTGACAGCACTATCCAATAGCGATCACTTAGGACTCCTCCTATGTCACACTATAGGCTAGCTAGCCCATAGCAATGCAATATAGTCGTGGATAGTTGATCGCTAGAGGGCTCGTAGCGTTGGGTACACGGCCGGCTTCTTTCCCATACTTATTATACGAGCGCATCTTATAACTTCGAGAGGGAGGCAGTCGTACAACATGGGACTTCTACAAAATACGAAGGGGGTACGTATTTGGGAACCACACATTGAAAGACCACTGCCGGGATGACTGTGCGGCCTAAATACCCATAGATTCTTGGGACTGGGTGCGGGCTGACTACCTTTGGTCGAGTCATTTGTCTGAAAGCTACAACGAATAACAGGATACACACATTGTTCACATACGAGGCCCGTAGTTTCCAGATTTCCCAGGACCGCGCACGGGCCCTCCAACCGAATAGGAAACCTGACCCCGCAGCCGCGGCCAACAGCGTATCGGGTGTTGAGCCCCGAAAGCTTCGCGTCGGGGCTGGACCCCCGCGTGTATAGCGCCAACCTCGAGTCGTTCTCCGACTTCATGTCCATGGGGGAAAGCGGCGTTGGTGTGACAGGAGGAGAATAGGTCGACCTATTCCGCAAGGGAAGTAAATCAATACCACAGTTGAGGTGCGTACGGAAAATACTCACAGAGGTCACCGGAGTATTTAAACCTCATCATACTTCACTGTAAAGTCGCGGTCATGCTAGTTGACTTCGTATCCTCCGAGCTGGTAGAATTGCACATCCTCATGACGATGACAACGGAGCACTGTTGGGGCGGATGAATGTGGGGATGATGCACTGTTGCTCGAGTGCTGGAGCAGGTACAACGGGTGCAATGGTTTGGTGGTAGGTCCGGTAATAGTGTCAGTAATGGCCGGGTGGGGGTGTCGTGGACGTCAAGGGTGGGATTTCGATTCGAGAGTCGTGGTCTGTCCCGCGCTTATAAATCGCACGTGAGGCTGAGCGCCGGAACGTCCGGACTCCCACGGACTTAACTGGAGTCCAGCATTTGTGGACGTGCCTGCAATTCCGTTCACCCACTAATTCATCTCTCTCTCCCATTTGGATGGGGTTGCCAGGGCTCGCGTCGGACAGCGCGTAAGACACCCGAGCCACGGCAGGCTCGATCCCAGTATATTAACGTTCACCACCCCACTGCTATGCGTAGGTGTTACCAGGCGCGATACCCACTTTCCCACCTTCTCATAGTGCTTCCAACGTGTGTGTTAACAGCTGACCATCAAATTTGGGCAATTAACCCAGAGGAGCTCCGGGTTTTGAGCGGCTCGTGGGACAGTAGTCCCGTACTAACGTGGGGTGCCGCGTGCGGCACCGACTTCTTCCTGATGCATCCCCCCACTGAGAAGACGGGGATCTGACATATAGCTGATGGGTAACCCCGATAGCGTGTCATAGCTCTGGCTAACATCACATGGCATTGTTTAGTGGGGGAGATTTTTCCTGATGGCGCTTTATGTAAGTAAGATTACATTGCGTGAAGGAACTGGCCTGACGACCATGACCGGGAGGCGATCTGAAGAAATCTAAACGTTCTATAACTGCGTTGTTGGTGGTTTACGTAACACCCCCGGGCTTACTCTCCTCCAGCCACAATCGCGATGCTGACAATTGGGGAAGCCTTGGGTTTCGTTCGGCGAACCATCCGCGGCCGACGAAAACTACGCAAAGGCCCTCACCTTCTACCGCTTTTGGTTCGAGACAGGACGGGACTATCTCCAAATCCCCTCCGATCAAATCTTCGACGCTATCTGGAACAACAGAGGAGCGAGAAGTTCGATAAGCTACGACGACGGCAAAATCTTTCACGCATCTGCTCACTTGATCCTTCGTTTCGCGAGTGATGCTGAATCGGATCCCATCCTCGCCCCACACAGCTCCGGGCTACAAAATTGCCTTTGCGAGGGGTCGCTCCGAGAGTTTACCCGCAAAAACCTGATGATCGCGCGGTGCTGGGAAGACGTCGCCGGTTTCTACGCAGACGTTAATCTCCTCGCACACTGGGCTAACCTCGGATTCGTAGAGGAAGCTGCAATTCGCAATCACATCCTGCAATCACTTATCTCTCACCTGAGCTGTACGATCACCAGGCGTATGCGCTTATCATTTTGTTCAAACTTGCGGGCGCCACGTTTGAGGCATATGTTGACCCATCGGTGGTCGACCACTGCTTCGAGCTTCTCAAGATCCACTCTGCTGCTTATCCCACCCCCAACCAATATTATTCGACGTACGGGGAACGAGTCAGAGCCATACAGGTGTGTGCGCCCTGCATATTGAAGGGTGACCATTGGACTAAGGTGAATTTCAGGGGGCTATCCAAGAGCTGATTACGCTAAGGGAGCGTGGTTGGGAAGGCCTCCCTCCCCCCCCTGTTTTCAAGACTGGGAAGCCCAAACCCACGGGCGCAAACAAGGAAGACCCAGCTGCAACTCCCATTGCCACATCCCTCGGGCTTCCCAACACAGATCTCGAACCTCGGATATCTCCGTCCCCTCCGCTGGATCCGGCTTCCGCTCCAGAGCCAATCACAGTTTCCGAGCCTCCCGTCACTCCCGTCACTCAGTCTCCATCCATCAGTATCGCTTCTCTTTCAGACTTCACCATCGCGGATGCTTCCGATGACGAGCCTCCTCACGACTCCTCGGTCGCTGATACTTCCGACGACGACCTTCCTATCGACCCTACGGCAGTCGTTCCGCATGAAACGTTCTACCTCGAAGACGGGAACGTAGAAGTGTTATGCGGGAGCACACTCTTCCGCGTCCACACCACCATCCTGTCCTTCCACTCTCCTGCCCTTCGTCGGATGTTTGCTCAGGCCAGCCTGACCACGGCGGAATCACCAAACGGTTGCCCTCGTATCACGTCCTCAGACACTACAACAGATTTCACGACCCTTCTCAAAATGATATACTTCCCGGGGTTCGTCGCTCCGCCTGCATGTCACCAGATCCCCCCACTGATAGCCGTCTACCTACAGATTCCCCGAACGGGGGAAAGTGCCGGATTTCTCCACATTTTCGTCCCTCCTCCGGATCACGACCAAGTATGAGATGCCCGCCATCCGATCCCAGATACTTGAGGTCGTTCGTGACGCATACCCAGAGACCTTCGAGGGCCTCAACCCCTCCAAGTCGCTCGGAGAGAGAGTCTTCAGCGGACGGACTCCTCACCCGAACGAGGTCCTCAACCTCTTCGTCCAGCAGAAGATCACGCCCGCGTTACCGATGGCATACTACATGGCAACTCGAAGCGGTCCTAATTCGTTGATGGACGCTCGTCTACCACGAAATGCCACGCTTACTCCTGAGATCCTTCGGCGTGCGATCACAGGATTCGTGGGGCTGCGTGAAGTAGAACTCAACGGAACTCACGATCTGATTATTGAACAAAGTGTCTCTCATCCCTGTCCAACACCCAACTGTCCTTCGCGCACTCCGACCGGTCCGGAAGCATTGGGGGCTTACCACAGAGTTTTCGATCGTATCGTGGGTTCCTCCCAGCTGGGAACGAAGCTGTTACAGGTTCCTGAGTTTTATGAGGATCGCGACGGCGAGCTTCAATGCATTGGTCCCGGTATCTGTAGTACCTGTGTGGAAAGGTGGGAGTCTGGGCACGCAGAGTTGAGGAAGAAGGCCTGGACAACGTTACCAGACGTTTTTGGGCTGAAGGGTGAATTTGTTTGATGGCTTGGTGTCGAGTCGCGTTCCGTACGATTCGATATATTAATGCGCTGTGTTATATATGGGTGCTGGTATCCGAAGTTCGCGCTGTTGACGACCCGTAGATCGGTTGGGGTCTTGTGCTTTTTTCCAAGCCCAAAATCCAGGTCTATACGCAGTTGCAGCATCCATTTGATTCGCTGCGATTTGCGTGATTCTTGTTCGGCCTGCTGATACTTCCAACTGCAAATCGCCACGTACACGGGTTTGTATTCTGCTTTTAACGTACAACGCATACAACATGTCTGGTAGACCAACTACGTTATGCAATCGAATCAGGTGCTTCGGAAGTCCTCACCAGGACTGCCTCTCACAAGGCTCAAGAAAGAAAGGATTTACAAAGCGATTGAACTCTCAACGAAGCCCTTGTAGCATTCGGCATTTTCGATGGCCCGAGACGGGTTACTGTTGTCACAGCTACAACCGACGCTGCCATTGTAGGTAAAGCAGGAACAATCGGCGTCGCTGGTAAAGCAGAAAGCTTCGCGAACAAGAATTCCGGCCTTGGAATCGCCCCTGCCGGTGTTGGGGAGGTTCCAGAAGGCACTGCACAGATAGATCCTTCCGGGCTGGTCGGGATCTGATCGAGAGATCTATCAGCAACTGAAAGACAATCCGACGATTGAAAGACATACGCACAGGTGTAAGCGTAGGTGCTGGAGCTAGTGCAGGTGCAGTCGTAGGTCGAGAATTTTTAGCTGCTGATTAACCGGAAATGGTTCTGGACGATGCTCTTGCGAGAGGCGGTATAAGTGCCGAACCAGGTCGTGTATCTGGACGTGCCGCTCGAGGTGCTCTGAAGGTAAGAGTAGGCCCCGCTGGCAGACATTTGGGCGTTGGACACGGCGGTGTTGATCTGTGACCGCCTGGATGATGAACAGCTCACAAAGGTAGCTCGCTTGTCGTGGACGCGGGAGACAACAAGGTTACCAGAGATCTTGACCTCAGTGACGTCCTCAATAGTGGCGTAGAGGTCCTTGAGGGTGCCGTCTGCATCGATGTAGATGAAAAGGTTTAATGGCTTGACGGAATAATATCCAGGACCAGAACTAGTGAGATCGTATGCGGCGGAGACTGATAATGAATATTCCATGAGACCACGAGCCAACAGGATCATTGTGGTCCCACTTACGATCGTGAGTGACGTCGATTGACGCGCCAGGAGCGAGAACAGTGAAAACGCTACGATCATCGAGGCTAGCGGCGTATGTGGGGCTATACTTGACCTAAAACCAGACCGAAAGGATGAGCACACGTGTACACAAGGGAAACGGCAGGCAATTCACCTTTGCGCCGGTGAACGATGGGCTAGAGCCAGAGGCATCGGTAATGGTGAACGAGTTCTCAGGAAAGGAGTCCAATACTCCACGGGGATCGTTGAGGAGTTTGAGGGTCTCGCGCCGGTGTTGATGATTGTCGTCGTGACCTTTAGGTTTTCCAATCCGTCGATATTGGCGTTGTGGGTCGAGATCTTGAGGTTCAGGCTGGGGGTAGCAGAGACAGCGACTGCAAAAGCGGTGAGGACGACGAGGAAAGTGCGAAGGGAAGAGAATAGCATCGCGGCGAAGGCAGTGAAGGTAGCTGGCGGGGCGACTCCTTGGTCACTGCACAAGCTCCACCCAAACACCCTCCTGGTCCCATGGGTGAGACCGCCCGGGCCGATTGTCGATTACGATACCGGGGCGACAGCTAGTTGGTTAGGGATCACGGCGATGCAGAAGATGTCTCCGAAAGTTGACACAGAAATTTAGAAGTGCATCAAACGTCGCAACCAGACCAATTGTGAACACGTACCGGGGAGGTTCGTAACCCGATTTAGAACGGGGTCAAAGCGGGTTGAATCGGTTCTGTCCATGTGGTAACACGGCAACCTGAAAGTTGAGTTGTGTAGCATGGGCTGCGGAGGACCGTGATGGGAGTTTGTTGTGGGCTGGCTTTTATCCTCGTGGTGGGAAGCGTCTGGGAAAACGCCTATCCAAACCGCAGACCACGGTTGCCACAGAAGGCGAGTTGAAGCCGACGGACGGGATACGGTGAACGCAGAGGCGGGGGAAGATCGCCGGCGTGGCCCGGGAAGCGCGGAAGTCCTGGTTTTCTGCGCACGCTGTGAGAAGGTTCTCTCAGACGAATTGAGCAATTCACCTATTCTGGATCCGCGGGCACCGTTGCAGAACAGAGTCATTCTCAACGACCCGCAGGTTCGCACCACTCCGTTGCGTATTGTTGTTCCCGGTGACGGCAGCGGCCACGATAACCCTCACTCTAAAATGAACCAACGACCGGAAGAACCTGGGCCTCTGCGATTTGTATCCTTTGACCTTCTGCGACGGATACAGCAAAGGGCCGGCACGGATGGTCATCCAACATCAATAGCAACCACGCAATGATCGAGTGATCCCCCCGGGCCGACTTCTTCGCTCGTCTCGCCTGTGTTTCCATTTTCCGTCGCGTTGTCGCGTCTCCGAGACGTCGTCCAACGTGGCACTGAGGGTCCTGCCATTGCTGGATAACTCCTCAGAACCCCTCCCCCCCGCCAAATTTGCTTACTCAAAGAATTCCATTGCGCACGCTCCCTCAACAATATCCATGGTCTGATTACTTTTGATACCGGTGACGGCGTAGATCAGCCAGAAACCGAGCCAACACCGTTCTGACTGTTTGCTCGCGATCTATCATCTGACGCAGGGCCTATCGAGCAATATCATTTGAAAGGTGGCCGCCCAATTTTCCACTCCGTTACGAACACTGGCCGACGTCCACTGCACTCAACTGCTTCGCTGTATTGCTTGAGATCCTTGAGAGCCTGGGGATTCATCAACATCACCGGGATCCTCGTTCTGGTCGGTTATCACCGCTCTGCATATTTTTGTCGTACCCAATTGCTCACTTACGTAACAAGCTAGCCGCTCCCCTTCGTCGCCACCACCACAATCGCAATGGACGATATCAACTACATCTTGGATTCAACATTCAAAGGCTTATCCGACCAGAACTATGCAGAATCGTTCGACTACTACCGCCTCTTGTTCGACATCGGCCACGCTTATCATGGCATCCCCTCTGACCGGATCTTCGATACAATCTGGAACTGCAGAGCGATGAATTCGACGATAGACACCTCGAACTGTCAACTCATCCACTCGGCTGATTTAATCCTCCGTTTTGCGCGCGATGCAGAATCGGATCACATGCTTGCCCAACACAGCTCCGGGCTGCAAAGCCGTCTCAGTGCAAGGGCCCTCCAAGAATTCATCGCCAATATTGTGGGGACCGTGAGGGGCAGAGGGTACCCGAGCACGGCCTATGTAGACACGAACCTCGTCGCACACTGGGCCAACCTCGGATACGTGGAGGAAAATGTGATCCGCAACCACATCCTACAGTCACTCATCTCTCACCCGAAATTCCTCGATCACCAAGCGGACACGCTTATCATCCTGTTCAAACTTGCGGGTGCCACATTCGAGGCGTATGCTGGCACATCGGTAGTTGACCGCTGCTTCGAGCTTCTCAAGGGCCACAGCTACACTTCGCCCTACGCACAGTATCCCGACTATTATCAGAGCCACCGCGATTACATTCAGCGACGTATAGATTTGGTAGAGGTGAGTGCGTCCCTGCACGATGCAATGTGACTACGGGACTGAGGAGGTTTTTCAGGAGATAACCGGGTTACGGAAGCGTGGGTGGGAGGGCCTCCCCCCTCCACCTATATTCACCACCGGGAAACCAAAGCCGGTCGGTGCGAAGCAGAGAGACCCGGCTGCAACCCCCATTGCTACATTCATTGGGCTCCCAAACAGAGATCCCGAACCGCAGAACCCTCCACTCGAACCTCAGATTGCTCAATCCCCCCCACTCGAATCGATCACCGTCCCAGAGACAGACGCAGTTCCTGCATCTCCAGTCACTCAGTCTCCGTCCATCAGCATTGCTACTCTCTCCGACTTCACGATCGCAGATGCTTCCGATGAGGAGTCTCAGATCGACCCCACGATCTCAGACACCTATGATGACGAACTCCCCATCGACCCCACGACCATAACTCAGCATAAGACCTTCTACCTCGAAGACGGCAACGTAGAGGTGCTGTGCGGGAACGTACTCTTCCGTGTACACCCCAGTGTCCTCTCGTTCCACTCTCCTGCGCTCCGCCGGATGTTCGCTCAGGCCAGCCTAACCACGGCTGAATCACCTAACGGTTGCCCTCGTATTTCATCCTCTGATACGGCCACGGATTTCACCACACTCCTCAAAATGATATATCTTCCTGGGTTCGTCGCCCAGCCAGAGTCTCACCGGTCCTCCCATTGACATCCCTCTGCCTACAGATTCCCTGAACGGAATAAAGTTCCAGATTTCGCCACGTTCTCATCCCTCCTCCGAATCACAACGAAGTACGAGATGCCTGCCATCCGGTCCCAGATACTCGAGGTCATCCGCGATGCGTACCCAGAGACTTTTGAAGGGCTTGGGTCCTCCAAACCACTTGGAGAGAGCGTCTTCAGCGGACAGACTCCTCACCCAAATGAGGTCCTCAATCTCGTCGTCCAGCAGAGGCTCACGTCCGCACTACCAATGGCGTACTACATGGCTGCCCGACGGGGTCTGGATTCGTTGATGGACAGACGTCTACCCCGGAACGCCACGCTTCCTCCCGAAGTCCTTCAGTCCGCCATCGGAGGACTCATATCGCTCCGTGAAGCCGAGCTCAACGAGACCCACGATCTGGTCTTCGCACTAAAAGGGTCTCACCCCTGTCCCACTCCCAATTGTCCCTCGCGCACTCCGACCAGTCCAGCGGCTTTGGCTGCGTACCACAAGGTTTTTGATCGTATTGTGGGTTCCTCGCGGTTGGGAGGGACAAAAGTGTTGCAGGTTCCGGAATTCTACGAGGATCGAGACGGTGAGGTTCAATGCGTTGGCCCCGGTATCTGTAGCGGTTGTGTGAAAAGGTGGGAGTCTGGACACGCAGAGTTGAGGAAGAAGACTTGGGTGACATTGCCAGGTGTTTTTGGATTGAAGGATTGAGCTAGTGTCACTCACTGCCCTGTTGCCTATTCACACTACGCAAATTATCCGACGATCGTATTCTTTACCTACTAGTTGTATCGGTCGGGACCGATTTAAGACAGACCACCCTGCGTGAAGGAACTGGCCCTGACGACCGCGACCGGGAGGCGATCCGGAGGAAATCTAACCGCCTAACTGCGCGCTGTTGGTATTTTACGTAACACCATCGGGTTTACTCCACTCCAGCCACAATCGCGATGAAGACAATTGGGGAAGCCTTGGGTTTTGTCGTCGGTGAACTATCCGACGAGAACTACGCAACGGCCCTCACTTTCTACCGCTATTGGTTTGAGACAGGTGGGGACTATCTCCAAATCCCCTCTGATCAAATCTTCGACGCTATCTGGAACAACAGAGGAGCGAAAAGTTCGATAAACGACACCTACGGCAAAATCTTCCACACATCTGCTCACCTGATCCTTCGTTTCGCGAGAGATGCGGAATCAGATCCCATCCTCGCCCCACACAGCTCCGGGCTACAAAATCGCCTTTGCGCAAGGTTGCTCCAAGAGTTTACAGGCAATAACCTGATGATCGCGCGGTACTGGGAAGACATCGCCGGTTTCCACGCAGACGTCAATCTCATCGCACACTGGGCCAACCTCGGATTCGTAGAGGAAGCTGCAATTCGCGATCACATCCTGCAGTCACTTATCTGTCATCTGAAGCTGTACGATTACCAGGCGTATGCGCTCATCATCTTGTTCAAACTGGCAGGTGCCACATTTGAGGCATATGTTGACCCGTCGGTGGTTGACCGCTGTTTTGAGCTTCTCAAGATCCACTCTGCTGCTTATCCCACGGATCTCCACCGATATGATTCGACGTACGCGGAACGAGTAAGAACCTTACAGGTGTGTGCGCCCTACTGATTGAAGGGTGATCATTGGACTAAGGCAAATTTCAGGGGGCTATCAAAGATGTGATCGCGCTTCGGGAGCGTGGTTGGGAAGGTCTCCCTCCCCCACCTGTGTTCAAGACTGGGAAGCCAAAACCCACGGGCGCAAACCAGACAGACCCCGCTGCAACTCCCATCGCCACATCCCTTGGACTTCCCAACACAGATCTCGAGCCTCGGATCCCTCCGTCCCCTCCGCTGGATCCGGCTTCCGTTCCAGGGCCAATCGCGGTTTCCGAACCTCCCGTCACTCCCGTCACTCAGTCTCCGTCTATCAGTATCGCTTCTCTTTCAGACTTCACCATCGCGGATGCTTCCGATGACGAGCCTCCTCACGACTCCTCGATCGCTGACACTTCCGACGACGACCTTCCTAGCGACCCTACGGCAGTCGTTCCGCATGAAACGTTCTACCTCGAAGACGGGAACGTAGAAGTGTTATGCGGGAACACACTCTTCCGTGTTCACACCACCATTCTGTCCTTCCACTCTCCTGCCCTTCGTCGGACGTTCGCTCCGGCCGGCCTGGCCACGGCGGAATCACCAAACGGTTGCCCTCGTATCACGTCTTCAGACACTGCAATGGATTTCACAACCCTTCTCAAAATGATATACTTCCCAGGGTTCGTCGCTCCGCCTGCATGTCACCAAATCCCCCCACTGATAGCCGTCTACCTACAGATTCCCCGAACGGGGGAAAGTGCCGGATTTCTCCACATTTTCGTCCCTCCTCCGGATCACGACCAAGTATGAGATGCCTGCCATCCGATTCCAGATACTCGAGGTGGTTCGTGATGCGTACCCAGAGACCTTCGAGGGCCTCAGTCCTTCCAAGCCACTCGGAGAGAGCGTCTTCAGTGGACGAACTCCTCACCCGAATGAGGTCCTCAACCTCTTCGTCCAGCAGAAGCTCACGTCCGCATTACCGATGGCATACTACATGGCAACTCGAAAAGGTCCTAATTCGTTGATGGACGAACACCTACCACATAACGCCTCACTTTCTCCCAAAACTCTTCGATCTGCGATCACAGGACTCATGGCGCTGCGCGAGGCAGAACTCAATGAGACCCACGATCTGATCTTTGAGTCAAAGAGTTCTCACCCCTGTTCAACAAATAACTGTCCTTTGCGCACTCCGACTGGTCCTGCGGCGCTGGCGGCTTACCGTAAAGTTTTTGGTCGTATTGTGGGCTCCTCTCACCTGGGAACGAAGGTATTACAGGTTCCCGAATTCTACGAAGATCGTGATGGCGAGCTTCAATGCGTTGGCCCCGGTGTCTGCAGTACCTGTGTGGAAAGGTGGGGGTCTGGGCATGCAGAGTTGAGAAGGAAGGTTTGGGCGACGCTGCCAGACATTTTTGGGTTGAAGGGGTGAATCTGTTCGAGGCCTCGGTGTCGAGTCGCGTTACGTGCGGTTCGATATATTGACCTGGTTTGTTATATACGAGTGCTGGTATCCGAAGTTCGCCCTGTTGACGACCCGAGGATCGGTTGGGGTCTTTTTGCTTTCCTCCAAGCCCAGAACCCCTTATTTATGCAGGCAAACATACGGTTGTGGCATTCACTGCAAATTGCAATGTGCACGGCTTTGTATTCTGCTTCTACGTACAACGCATACAATGGGGTTGGTATACCGACTGTGTTATACAGGTTGATCAGGTGAAGGTTGAGAATTTGTGGCCGCTGGTCAACCGGAAGTGGTCTTGGACGATGCTCTTGCGAGAGGCGCTGGTCCTCCACACCACCACCGAGTCGGTGTTGGTGTGGAGGACCTTAGGGGTTCCATTACCACCGACGTGGATGAAAAAGTTCGATGGATTGATTGAATAATGTCCGGAACCGGACCTAGTGAAATCGTATGGGGCGGAATGATGAGACCATGGTCGTTGTGGTCTCACTCACGATCGTGAGTGACATCAATTGACGCGCCAGGAGCGAGCCCGGTGAAAACCCTGGGATCGAGGTCGGCGGCGTACGTGGGGCTGTACTTGATCTGGAAGCGGAAACAGAAGGCATAAGTACGCGGGTTTGTCAAGTAAGTTGAGGGAGGATTCACCTTGGCACCAGTGAACGACGGACGAGAACCAGATATATCGGCGATGGTGAAGGAGTTCTCGGGGAAGGAGTCCAGGACTCCACGGGGGTCGTTGAGGAGTTTGAGGGTTTCATCACCGGTGTTGATGATTGTCGTGGTGACTTCAGGTTCCAATCCGTCGACACTGACGTTGGGAGTCGAGGTCTTGAGGGTCAAGCTGGGGGTAGCAGAGACGGGGACCGCAGAAGCGGCGAGGACAAGAAGTGAAGCACGAATGGGAGAGAAGAGCATCGTGGCGAAGGTGGTGACGGTGGCTGGCGGGGCAACTCCACTGAAACCTTGCCTTTGAACGAGCTCGGTTAAAGTATCGTTCTGGCCTCCGGGGATGAGACAGCCTGGACCGATTATCAATATACGATACCGGAACGACAACCATGCGGAGAAGATGTCTCCGAAAGCTAACACAGCGATTTCGAAGTGCGACAAACGCCGTGACAAGATCAAGCGTGAACACGTACTAGGAAGGTCCTTAACCAGATTTGAAGCGGGTTATTGGTTTGGATCTGCCCGTGTGCTCTGTGGATGGCGTAGGCTGCAGAGATGTCGCAGGGGGCTGGCCGCGGACTGGCTTCGGTCCTTGTAATGGGAACGTCTGGGAAACTGCTGTCCAAACCGCAGACCACGGTTGCCACAGAAGGCGAGTTGGAACCGAAAGACGGGGTGCGAGAATCTCGATGAATGCAGAGGCGGAAGAAGATGCGAACCATATCTCGATTGGATCCAACATGAATAGTTCGCCTATTTTGGAACCGCGGACACCGTATCCTTCGGCGGTGTGAAGTCACTCATTCTCAGCGATTCACGTTCACATCGCTCACGTTGAACGTTGATGAATTGATTCTCCACTTGCCTCAACCAGGTCACAGTTCCACTGAGGATACCGCTCGTCCCACGCAGAATCTGCCCGCTAAGGATGTCCCATTGCTCTCGCCCCCTCAACGAGATCCACAGTGCTACTCCTTTTGACACCATGATGATGTGGATTGCCCTAAAACTGTGAGCCAACACCGTTCTGTCAACTCTTTGACGTCTCCCCGCCCGAATATTGCACTGGCACAACGCCTGTCAAACACAAAGCGACTTACTGGATCGGTTGTGGGCGGCGCTGACGTCCGTTCGCCGTATGATTTGAGGGCATTGCAAGCTAGAGAACCTGGGACGGTTTTTGCCGTTCAGCGTATATTCGTTGTTCCCCCGTTGTTTACTTACGTAACAAGCTAGCCGCTCCTCTTCGTCGCTACCGCCACAGTCATAATGGACCATATCAACCACGGCTTGAATTCAACATTGGGGAGCTTATCAGACCAGAACTATGCAGAATCTTTCGACTTCTACCGCTTCTGGTTCGACATCGGCCACACTTATCATCAAATACCCTCTAACCGGATCTTCGACACAATCTGGAATTACAGAACGATGGGCGTGACGACATACCCCTCGAGCGGGGAATTCATCCACTCGGGTGTTCATTTGATCCTCCGTTTTGCGAGTGATGCAGAGTCGGATCATATCCTAGGACCACACAGCTCCAGGTTGCAAAGCCGTCTCAGTACGAGGGCCCTCCAAGAATTCTTTGGCAGCAATATGAGTGCCGTGCGGGGCCACGGATACCCGAACGAGACCTACGCAACCACAAATCTCATCGCACACTGGGCCAACCTCGGATACGTAGAGGAAAATGCGATCCGCAACCACATCCTACAGTCTCTCATTTCCCACCCAACGCTGCACGATCACCAAGCGTACGCTCTCATCATCCTGTTCAAACTGGCAGGGGCCACATTCGAGGCGTATGTTGAGCCATCGGTGGTTGATCGATGCTTTGAACTTCTCAAGAAACACTGCACTTATGATTGGAGGTGTCACGGACCTCATATGCAAGAGCTGGAACGTACCAACCAGGTGTGTGCGCCCCGCCTGGTGAAATGCGGCAATCAAACTTAGACGAATTTTCAGGAGGTAATCGCCCTACGTGAGCGTGGGTGGGAGGGCCTCCCTCCCCCGCCTATATTCACCACCGGGAGGCCAAACCCTGTCGGCGCGAGGCCGGGAGACCCGGCTGCAACTCCTATCGTCACATCAATCGGACTCCCCAGCAGAGATTCTGAACCACAGATCCCCGAGTCCCCCCCACTCGAACCTCAGATCGCGCAACCTCATCCACTCGAATCGGTCGCCATCCCAGAGACAGACGTGATTCCTGCATCCTCCACCACTCATTCTCCGTCCACGAGCATCGCCACTCTCTCCGACTTCACGATTGCGGATGTTTCTGATGAGGAGTCTCAGATCGACCCCACGATCTTAGATGCCTCCGAGGATGAGCTCCCCATCGACCCCATGACCGTAGCTCAGGATAAGACCTTCTACCTCGAAGATGGGAATGTGGAAGTGTTGTGCGGGAACACGCTCTTCCGTGTGCACACCAGCGTCCTCTCATTCCACTCTCCTGCTCTCCGTCGGATGTTCGCTCAGGCCAGTCTAGCCACGGCGGAATCGCCCAACGGTTGCCCTCGGATTGCGTCCTCAGACACCTCGACGGATTTCACCACGCTCCTCAAGATGATATATCTCCCAGGGTTCGTGGCTCTGCTCGAACGCTGCTATGTCCTCCCATTGACATCTATCTGTCTACAGATTCCCTGAGCGGAACAAAGTGCCCGATTTCACCACGTTTTCATCCCTCCTCCGAATCACAGCAAAGTACGAGATGCCTGCCATCCGGTCCCAGATACTCGAGGTCATTCGTGACGCATATCCAGAGACTTTCGAGGGGTTGGGGTCCTCAAAACCTCTTGGAGAAGGCATCTTTAGCGGACGGGCTCCTCATCCGAACGAGGTCCTCAACCTCTTCGTTCAGCAGAACCTCACGTCCGCGCTACCAATGGCATACTATATGGCGACTCGACGAGGTTTGAACTCGTTGATGGATAGACGTCTACCACGGAATGCCACGCTCCCCCTCGAGATCCTTCAATCCGCCATGGGAGGACTCATGCGACTTCGCGAACTGGAGCTCAACGAGACCCATGATTTGATCTTTGAACAAAATGGCTCTCACCCCTGTTCCGCTTCGAATTGTTCATCACGCGCTCCGACTGGTCCGGCGGCACTGGCCGCCTACCACCAGGTTTTCGATCGTATGGTGGGATCCTCTCAGTTGGGGACGAAGGTATTGCAGGTTCCGGAATTCTACGAGGATCTTGATGGTGAGCTTCGATGCATTGGCCCCGGTATCTGTACCGGCTGTGTTGAAAGGTGGGAATCTAAGCATGCGGAGTTGAGGAAGAAGGCTTGGGTGGCGTTACCAGATGTTTTTGGATTGAATGGTTGAAATAGTGTCACTCATCCAGTTGAGGCTTGGCTATCCCCAGCGCCCTCCCACGGGGAGGGTTAGAGAGAATTCTACCTGCTCTTACGAAATTTTGCCCGCCCATTCGCACTACACAAATCATCCGACGGTTGTATTTTATATCAGTAGTAGTATCTGTTGGGGCTGAAGCCCTTTAAGAAAGACCGCCTTGCGTGAAGGAACTGGCCCTGACGACCAGGGCAAACCCAAACGCTCCAACCGCGCACTGTTGTTAGTTTACGTAACATCCCCGGTTTACTCTCCCCAACCACAATCGCGATGGAGACCATTGGGGAAGCCTTGGGTTTCGTCGTCGGCGAACTATCCGACGAGAACTACGAAAAGTCCCTCACATTCTACCGCTATTGGTTTGAGACGGGGGGGAACTATCTCCAAATCCCCTCCGATCAAGTCTTCGACGCTATCTGGGACAACAGAGGAGCGCAAAGTGCGATAAACCACGACCACGGCACAATCTTCCACGCATCTGCTCATTTGATCCTTCGTTTCGCGAGCGATGTGGAATCAGATCATATCCTCGCCCCACACAGCTCCGGGCTACAAAATCGCCTTTGCGCAAGGTCCCTCCGAGAGTTCACCCGCAATAACCTGATGGTCGCGCGGTACAAAATATACACCGCTACCTTCTACACAGACGTTAATCTCATCGCACACTGGGCCAACCTCGGATATGTAGAGGAAGCTGCAGTTCGCAATCATATCCTGCAATCACTTATCTCTCACCCAAAGCTGTACGATCACCAGGCTTTTGCGCTCATCATCTTGTTCAAACTTGCAGGTGCCACATTCGAAGCATACGTTGACCCATTGGTGGTCAACCGCTGCTTCGAGCATCTCGAGGTCCACTCCGCTGCTTACTCTCCGGCCTTCGACGACTGCTGGAATGGAAATTACGGGACACTAAGAAAAACAATACAGGTGTGTGTACCCCGTGTATCGAAGGGCTGTTACCGCACTAAGGCGAATTTCAGGCGGCTATTCAAGAGGTGGTTACGTTACGGGAGCATGGTTGGGAAGGTCTCCCTCCTCCACCTGTGTACACGACTGGGAAGCCCAAACCCAACGGTGCAAACCAAAGAGACCCCATTGCAACTCCCATTGCCACATCCCTCGGACTCCCCAACAGAGATCCAGAATGGCAGATCCCCAAGCCCCTTTCACCCAAATCTACGTCCGTTCCAGAGCCAACCACAATTTTTGAGCCTCCCGTTACTCCCGTTACCCAGTCCCCATCCAGCAGCATCGCCACTCTGTCCGACTTCACAATCGCAGATACTTCCGATGACGAGCCTCCCGTCGACTCCTCGATCGCTGATACTTCTGATGACAACCCTCCTGTTGACTCTGCTGCAATAGTCCCGCATAAGACCTTCTACCTCGAAGACGACAGTGTGGAAGTGTTGTGTGGGAACACACTCTTCCGTGTTCACACTACCATCCTGTCCTTCCACTCTCCTGCCCTTCGTTGGATGTTCGCTCCGACCAGGCTGGTGACGGCGGAATCACCAAACGGTTGCCCTCGTATTACGTCCTCAGATACCGCGACGGATTTCACCACGCTCCTCAGAATGATATACTTCCCAGGGTTCGTCGCCCTGCCTTTGCGTCATCAGATCCTCCCACTAACGGCCATACTCCTACAGATTCCCTGAACGGAATAAAGTTCCGGATTTCACCACATTTTCGTCCCTCCTCCGCATCACGACGAAGTACAAGATGCCCACCATCCGATCACAGATACTTGAGGGCGTTCGTGATGCATACCCGGACACTTTTAACGGGCTCGACCCTTCCAAGCCACTCGGAGAGAGCGTCTTCAACGGGCCAACTCCTCACCCGAACGAGGTCCTCAACCTCTTCGTCCAGCAGAAGATCACGTCCGCGTTGCCGATGGCATACTACATGGCGACCCGCCGGGGTCTGAATTCGTTAATGGGCAGAAATTTACCACGGGACGCCACACTCCCTCCCGAGGTCCTTCAATCCGCCATAGGGGGACTCATGGCGCTTCGTGAGGTGGAGCTGAAAGAAACCCACGATTTGATCTTTGACTCAAAAGGCCCCCACCCCTGTTCCACCCCTAATTGTCCATCTCGCACTCTGACGGGTCTGGCAGCATCGTCTACCTACAACAAGGTTTTCGATCACGTCGTAGGTCCCCCTCGTCTAGGGACGAAAGCACTACAGGTTCCCGAGTTCTATGAGGACTGCGGAGGCGAGCTTCAATGCGTTGGTCCTGGTATCTGTAGTAGTTGTGTGGAACGATGGGAATCTGGGCACGCGGAGTTGAGGAAGAAAGTTTGGGCGATGTTACCAGATGTTTTTGGGTTGAAGGGTTGAATTCATTCGAGGAATTGGTTTCGAGCCACGTTACGTGACTATCCGTCTGATTAGGTGTATTAGTACGGTCCATCATAGAAGTGTGTCGGTATCCGAACTTCACCGTGAGGCTCGCGGTACACAGCCAGCACTACAGAACTCGGAGCGTAAGATCGAACATTTTAATCCAAGTTCGTCTCTTCATCAGACCATGTATACCAGCGTTGAGGGTCCCGTTACCTGTGTTGATGTATGTTCTGGTGACCTTCTGGTTTTCCAATCTGTCGATATTGGCGTCGGGGGTTGAGGTCTTGAGGGTCAAGCCGGGGGTAACAGAGACGGCGACGGTAGAAGCGGCGGGTGTCAAGGGCGACGAGGATGGGAAGAGAAGAGCATTGCGGTAAACGTTGTGAAGGCAGCTGGCGGGGCGACTCCACTGAAACCTTGGCCTTTGAATGAGCTTGGTAACAATACCGTTCTGGTGCCTGGGGGTGAGAGAACCCGGACCGATTCTTAATATATGATACCGGGACGACGACCATAGCGGCGGAGAAGACGCCTCCAAAAGCTAACACACCAGTTTAAAAGCGCAACAAACGCCCTGAGCAGATCAATTGTGAGAATTTGAGCACGCACTGGGAAGGTCCATAACCCGATTTAGAGCTGGTGGCTGGTTCGGTTCTGCCCATGTGCTCGAAGTCAAGCCGTGGATATCGATGGGGTAGTTTACAGAGACGTGGCATGGGGTTGGTTGTGGGGCTGGCTTCCGTCCTTGTGGTGGGGCGTCTGGGAAACGGCCACCCAAGCCGTGGACCGTGGTTACCGCGGAAGGCGAGTTGGAATCAAAAAGATGGGGTATGTATGAGAGTCGCGATGAATGCAGAGGCGGAAGAAGATGCGAATCATATCTCGATTGGATCCAACACGAATATTTCACCTGTTTTGGAACCGCGGACACCGTATTCCCCAGCAATGCGAACTCAGTCATTCTCAGTGATCTACATTCGTTGAAAGTTGGACGTTCACGTTGAACAGTGACAGAATGCAGGGCGGGGACTCCTAACCCGGGTCTCGGGGATTGGTATCCTTCCGCGACTCACCCATACATGATGGCCCCTTGTTCTCCACTTGCCTCAACCAGGTCGCCATTGCACTGAGGATCCCGCTCGTCCCACGCCGAATTCGCCTGCTAAAGATATTCTATTGCGCTCGCCCTCAACAAGATCCACAGTGCTACTCCTTTTTAATACCGATGATGATGTGGATCGCCCTAAAATTGCGAGCCAACGCCGTTCCGTTGACCCTTTGACGTGACTATCCCCACCCGAATATTGCGCTGACCCAACGCCTGTAAAACGCCAGTGAAAAGCGCTTTACCCCATCTCCGACTTGGATCAGCTGCGGGCGGCGCCGACGTGCGTCGTGCTTAACTTAAACTTCTCGCCGTATGATCTGAAGGCCGTGAGAACCTGGGGACGGTTACCGCCGTTCAGCATATATTTGTCGTTCCCCATTGCTTACTTACGTAACAGGTTAGCCGCTCCCCTTCGTCGCTACCGCCACAATCACAATGGACGATATCGACTACGGCTTAAATTCAACACTGGAGAACTTATCCGGCCGGAACTATGCAGAATCCTTTGATTTCTACCGCTTCTGGTTTGATATAGGCCACATTTACCATCAAATCCCCTCTGACCGGATCTTCGATACGATCTGGAATCACAGAACGATGGACGTGACGATAAACCCCTCGAGCGGGCAACTCATCCACTCGCGTGCTCATTTGATCCTCCGTTTTGCGAGTGACGCAGAGTCGGACCATAACCTAGCCCCACACAGCTCCAGATTGCAAAGCCGTCTCAGTACGAGGGCCCTCCAAGAATTCTTCGGCAGCAATATGAGCGCAGTGCGGGGCCGCGGGTACCCGAGCGACGCCTGCGCAACCACAAATCTCCTCGCACACTGGGCCAACCTCGGATACGTGGAGGAAAATGCGATCCGCAACCACATCCTACAGTCTCTCATATCCCACCCAACGCTGCACGATCACCAAGCGTACGCTCTCATTATTCTGTTCAAACTAGCAGGCGCCACGTTTGAGGCGTATGTTGACCCATCGGTGGTTGATCGCTGCTTTGAGCTTCTCAAGAACCACAGCACTTATGATCCGGTTCGTGACCAATATTGTCGGGGAAAAGATGGGCTGGAACGTGCCAAACAGGTATGTGCACCCGTGCGGTGGAAGGCGGTCATTGAGTTGAGACAAATGTTCAGAAGGTAATCGCCCTACGGGAGTGTGGGTGGGAGGGCCTCCCTCCTCCACCTATATTCACCACCGGGAGGCCAAACCCTGCCGGCGTGAGGCAGGGAGACCCGGCTGCAACACCTATTGTCACATCAATCGGACTCCCCAGCAGAGATTCTGAACCACAGATCCCTCAGCCCCCCCAACTCGAACCACAGATCGCGCAACCTCCTCCACTCGAATCGGTCGCCATCCCAGAAACAGACGTGATTCCTGCATCCCCCACCACTCATTCTCCATCCACGAGCATCGCAACTCTCTCAGACTTCACGATTGCGAATGTTTCTGATGAGGAGTCTCAGATCGACCCCACGATCTCAGATGCCTCCGAGGATGAGCCTCCCACAGACCCCATGACAGTCGCTCCACATCAGACCTTCTACCTCGAAGACGGGAATGTGGAAGTATTGTGTGGGAACGTACTCTTCCGTGTACACACCAGCGTACTCTCATTCCACTCTCCCGCGCTCCGTCGGATGTTCGCTCGGGCCAACTTGGCCACTGCGGAATCGCCCAACGGTTGCCCTCGTATTGCGTCCTCAGACACCCTAACGGATTTCACCACGCTCCTCAAGATGATATATCTCCCAGGGTTCGTTGTTCTGCTCGGATGCTGCTATGTCCTCCCATTGACATCTATCTGACTACAGATTCCCCGAGCGGAACAAAGTGCCTGATTTCACCACGTTTTCATCCCTCCTCCGAATCACAAGGAAGTACGAAATGCCTGCCATCCGATCCCAGATACTCGAGGTCGTTCGTGATGCATATCCAGAGACTTTCGAGGGGTTGGAGACCTCCAGACCTCTTGGAGAAGGCATCTTTAGTGGACGGGTTCCTCATCCGAATGAGGTCCTCAACCTCTTCGTTCAGCAGGAGCTCACGTCCGCGCTACCAATGGCATACTATATGGCGGCTAAACGAGGTTTGAATTCGTTGATGGATAGACATCTACCACGGAACGCCACGCTCCCCCTCGAGATCCTTCAATTCGCCACGGGGGGACTCATGCGACTTCGTGAACTGGAGCTCAACAAGACCCACGATATGATCCTTGAACAAATTGTGAATTGTCCATCACGCGCTCCGACTGGTCCGACGGCGCTGGCCACCTACCATCAGGTTTTCGATCGCATTGTGGGTCCCTCTCAGTTTGGGACGAAGGTATTGCAGGTTCCTGAGTTCTATGAGGATCGGGGAGGCGAGCATCACTGCACTGACCCCGGTATCTGTAGTGGTTGTGTGGAAAGATGGGAGGCTAAGCATATGGAGTTGAGGAAGAAGGCTTGGGCGGCGTTACCAGATGTCTTTGGCCTGAACAGTTGAGTTAGTATCACTCATCCGGTCTATTGGCTTGAAGCTTGGCTATCCCTAGCGCCCTCTTACGAAATTTTGCCCGTACATAAATCATCCGACGGTTGTATTCTCTGCTTAGTAGTAGTATCTGTTGGGACCGAAGCCCTTTACTTAAGAAAGACCGCCTTACGTGAAGGAACTGCCTCTGACGACCATGGCCGGGGGCGATCTGGAGCAAATCCAAACGCTCTACAGTAACCGCGCCGCGATGTTGGTAGTTTACGTAACAACCCAGGTTTACTCTCCCCAACCACAATCACGATGGAGACCATTGGGGAAGCCTTGGGTTTCGTCGTCGGCGAATTATCCGACGAGAACTACGAAAGGTCCCTCACCTTCTACCGCTATTGGTTTGAGACAGGGGGGAACTATCTCCAAATCCCCTCTGATCAAGTCTTCGACGCTATCTGGGACAACAGAGGAGCGCAAAGTTCGATAAACCGCGACCGCGGCAAAATCTTCCACACATCTGCTCATTTGATCCTTCGTTTTGCGAGTGATGCGGAATCAGATCATATCCTCGCCCCACACAGCTCCGGGCTACAAAACCACCTTTGTGCAAGTCTGCTGCGAGAGTTCACCCACAATAACCTGATAATCGCGCGGTACAGCAGAGACAGAGACCCCAACAGCTTCTACGCAGACGTCAATCTCATCGCACACTGGGCCAACCTCGGATTCGTAGAGGAAGCTGCGATTCGCAATCACATCCTTCAATCGCTTATCTCCCACCCACAGCTGTACATTCACCAGGTGTTTGCGCTTATCATCTTGTTCAAACTTGCGGGTGCCACATTCGAAGCGTACGTTGACCCATCCGTGGTCGACCGCTGCTTTGAGATTCTCAAGGTCCGTCTCAGATTCCCCTACCCCCTGGGCTGGAATCGGCCTCCGTCCCAGAGCCAACCATAATTTTCGAACCTCCCGTCACTCTAGTCGCCTAGTCTCCGTCCATCAGCATCGCCACTCTGTCCGACTTCACGATCGCAGATGCTTCCGATGATGAGCCTCCCGTCGACTCCTCGATCCCTGATACCTCTGATGACGACCTTCCTATCGACCCCACTGCAATAGTCCCGCATAAGACCTTCTACCTCGAAGACGACAGCGTGGAAGTGTTGTGTGGGAACACACTCTTCCGTGTTCACAACACCATCCTGTCCTTCCACTCTCCTGCCCTTCGTCGGATGTTCGCTCCGGCCAGGTTGGTCACGGCGGAATCACCAAACGGTTGCCCCCGTATTACTTCTTCAGACACGGCGACGGATTTCACCACGCTCCTCAAAATGATATACTTCCCAGGGTTCGTCGCTCCGCCTGGACGTCACCAGATTCTCTCACTAAAGGCCGTTCTCCCACAGATTCCCTGAACGGAACAAAGTTCCGGATTTCTCCACATTTTCGTCCCTCCTCCGAATTATGACGAAGTATGAGATGCCCTCCATCCGGTCCCAGATACTCGAGGTCGTCCGTGACGCATATCCAGCTACTTTCGAAGGGCTCGGACCTTCCAAACCTCTTGGAGAGGATGTCTTCAGCGGGCCGACACCTCATCCGAACGAGGTCCTCAACCTCTTCATCCAGCAGAAGCTCACGTTCGCATTACCAATGGCATACTACATGGTGACCCGCCGGGGTCTGAATTCGTTGATGGACAGGTTCCCGAGTTCTATGAGGACTGTGGAGGCGAGCTTCAATGCATTGGCCCCGGTACCTGTAGTAGCTGTGTGGAACGATGGGAATCTGGGCATGCGGAGTTAAGGAAGAAGGTTTGGGGGATGTTGCCGGATATTTTTGGGTTGGGGAATTGAGTTCATTCGTGGCCTTGGTGTCGAGCAGTGTTACGTGGGTATCTGTCTGGTTGTGTATATTAGTGTGGTTCCGTCGCGGAAGGGTGCTCGAGATTTGCGTAGAAGATTGCAGTACACGGCCGGCCGAAGGACTAACACTTTGGTTTGAATTCCAGACTTCCCGTCGCTTCATTTGATTACTTTTAAAAATGAATACACACTGGGGAATTGGATCCGAGGCAACACTTTCAACTCCAAGGGCTGCTGAGCACATTGGCCGTCCCCCGTCGGGAAGCTTGCACCCGTGCTTATTTTCTTGTTATTAGAGAGGTTGTACAAAAGCGACCTGGGAGCGACCGGGAGCGAGGATTCGCGACCATTGGCTATACAGTTCCCATAAACGGTAACCCGTAGCTTTGCGCAATCTCTCTACTTGTGTGGTTCCGTTCGCTATTCATCATCATCCATTGGTGTAACTTACACTGCAACGTAGTGGCGGGGCGCCAGCTAAACCGTGAACCGTAGTGTGCGCTGGTTTTCATTCTACTCTTATGTGCATCGCATACAACATGGGTGAGATACCAACTACGGGATACAAACGAGTCAGGTGTTTTGGAGGTCTTCACTCGGACCGTTTTCTCGCAAGGGTCAAGAAAGGAAGAATTTATAAAGCGGGGTGATTCTCGGCGAAGCCCTGGTAGCAATTGGCATTGTGGATAGTCTGAGACGGGTTACTGTTGTCGCAGCCAGCCAGATTACCGGCGCCGCCGTTGTTGGTAAAGCTGGAGGATTCGTGGACGAGGATTCCGGCCTTGGAATCGGTGCCGGTGTTGGACGCATTCCAGAAGGCACCGCACAGATAGATCTTTCCGAACGTGTCGGGATCTGCCCAAGAAATTTATCAGCGAGTGAGCAACGATCTTGTGATCGAAAGATATACGCACAAACGTATGCGTAGATGCCGGAGCTCGTGCAGGTGCAGTCGTAGCTGAAGCTCGAGAATGCGTGGCTGTTGATCAACCGGAAGTGGTCCTGGACGATACTCTTGCGAGAGGCGGTGTAAGTGCCGAACCAGGTCTTGTATCTGTTGGTGCTACTCGAGATACCCTGAAGGTAAGAGTAGGCCCCGCTGGCGTATGTTTGGGCGCTAGACGCGGCAGTGTTGATCTGCGACCGTCTGGTTGATGAACAGCCGCTGAAGGTAGCCCGCTTGTTGTGGACCCGGGAGACAGCGAGGGTACCAGAGAGCTTGACTTCAACGACCCCCTCAACAGTGCCGTAGAGGTTCTTGAGGGTGCCGTCAGCACCAACGTAGGTGAAAAGATTCGACGGTTTGATGGAATAATATCCGGCACCAGACGTGGTGAAATCGTATGCGGCGGAGACTGATAATGATTATTCCATGAGACCATGAGTCAACAAGATCGATATGATTCCACTCACGGTCATGAGTGATATCAATTGACGCGCCAGGAGCAAGAACGGTGAAAACACTTGGATCATTGAGGCCAGCAGCGTACGTGAGGCTATACTTGACCTAAAAGCAGACCGAAAGGATGAGCACACGTGTACACAAGGTAAACGACAGGCGATTCACCTCTGCGCCGGTGAACGATGGGCGAGAACCAGAGACATTGGTAATGGTGAACCATCAGCAAATCAGGGAAACTCCGGCATACCGTTGTACCCGGGATATAAGCGCTATAATCTAGCTTCAGCAATACGATCCCCAGAACCATACGATAACCCATTATAACCCAATATATTCACGTGAGATTCTCGGAATCCTGATGGTACCTCGTAACCGGTCACAATATTATCCCACGTTGCCAACAATATATGTTGTCTTGTGGTCAATGTAACCAGTTACAACGGAGTACATTCGTGTACGACTTCCGCGACCCTGACAGGATTGTAAATATAGTATAAGT
>Ga0307511_10001213_pt1 | contig 27372 bp, 34 predicted proteins | sample 13_EM_MG_FD_200266 | JGI IMG/M metagenome (GOLD analysis project Ga0307511, IMG submission 200266) | Populus trichocarpa ectomycorrhiza microbial communities from riparian zone in the Pacific Northwest, United States - 13_EM | ecosystem: Host-associated > Plants > Roots > Unclassified | place...
CAAACTAACACTCACTAGTCGCAAAGCAGAGCGGTGTTGAACTGGAGAGGTGGGCCGGTAATGAGCGCTCCAAGCGATAAAACAGCGGATCGGAAGTTTAGAGACAAGGACAAGTGAGAAGAGAGCAGAACTGATTTGCTAGAGTTCTCTCAATAGAAGCAGATCTTGACCCTTGGTCTGCAGAGCAGCAAGGAAGAGGAGATTCCTGAGATATCAAAGCTACCGACTTACAGAGGTACTAGAGCTAATTATATACTTTTCCAGCTGTGGGTGGTAACAAGTGACCGTAGTCACAAAAGAACAATAAAGAAAATGTTAAACAAAAGAATGTATGATATCATGGGAATAAACTGAAGTAAAAGAGGTTTAGACCAATACCTGAAACAATCAGAACATTCCATTGGATATTGATGCTGCGCAGGGCTGTGATGTTCCATCGGAAAGAGATAGGGGTTTGAGGCTGTGTGCTTCTAGCTGAAACCCGGCTGCACAAGGCTGTGTGTGATGGGGCTATGAACCCTGGACCCTGAGGGCTGTGTTAGGGTTGAGGGTTAGAGATAAGGATGGGCACGTCCAATGAGAAAAGCAGAATGGGCGCTCTCCTGATTGGGATAAGAAGATTGTTGGTTTCCCAGGAGAGTCCCCTCATTGGACACTAATCCTCTTCTCTCATCGCCTTTACTTTTCACACTATGCCTCCTCAAGCTATCGCCGCTATCTCCTCTTATGTTGTCGACACTTTGATCAACGCCGTGGTATCCAGATACGACCGTTGGGACCACACTCTCACCACTGATGGATATGGAGCATATCCAACCAACCAAGAGGTGGGGATCCTCGACCATTCAGTGTTTGTAACCAACTGATTGAATTTCCTTCTAGATTATCGATCATATGGTCTTGGGCCGTATGCAGATGGCAGACGATGACCAGACCGCTGGTTGTTGGCATGGGGACTCTCTCCGTGACTGCTATAACGACAACGCTCTCTGGGGTTACAACATTCGGGTCACCGGTGCTGTGGAACAGGAGAAGACCCGTATGAACGACAGTGTCTTGTACCGCCTCTTCCACATGGGGACCTTCGATTGGAAGGGGAGAAACGTCTTGGGGAACCAGGCTCGTCAGGCCATACGATGGGCCTGTCCCATGATCTTTCGTGTTTTCCAACGCGTCTTGAAGGTCGAGAAGCAGGTTCGCGGCCTTCAGTCCATATTCCTTTTGAATGAAGACTGACAGTTGTGATATAGGTGGATCATGTGGAAGCCGCGCATCATCAAGTTGAGGCTGACCATCGTAGGGTTATCAACAGTCAGACAAGTAGCCTGGATCGTCTTCAAGAGGTTGTTGGCACTCTGGATCATACCACCAACACTGTTGGTGAGGGGCTCAACATGGCCATTTCCCGTATCAACGCCGACCTGACTACTTTGAACGAGCGTGTGGATCGTTGTTGTCGAGAGTGCGAGACGAACGAAGTTGTGTTGGACTTGTACAAGGCTCGCCTGGCGGAACTCGAGAAGCTATTCGACACCCAGACTGTCAAGTTGGCAGAGTTGGAGTCCAGGATGGATACCGGGATGTGCCGTTGTGGAAAGGACGTCAAGGGGAAGGAGAAGGAGGTTGTGCCGGTTGAAGAAGATGTTCCCGATGTTCTTGGGAGTCCCATCACACTTCCTCCTACCGCTGGGTCTAGCTCCTCTTATCTGGCTCCTCCCATTGCCCACGAGTCATCCTCCGCCAAGGTTGAGGAGTCCTTGGTTTCTCCCTTGGTGTTGATGGATGCGGAAGACAAGGAAAATGAACCAAGCCCTGGTATGGGATTGGTTGACACCTATCGTCGTTTTGAGACGTTGCCTGGAGGTTTTGCGGATGTTGTTCCTTTCGTCCGTGCGACTTGTGCTGTTCTTCAAGAACATTCAGAGGCTATGGCCGTGGTGCGTGGTCAACGTGCTTTCCGGAGTAAGGGTCCTCCCTCACATCACCTTAATCCCTATACCTCCATTTGTCGCCACCTCCGTCCAGGCCGTCAATTCCTATTCCGCACGTCAAGAGCTCACTGCCACGTTGGATCAGCTGATGACGAATTGTCTCCAGTATGAGTTGGTCTTTCGTCTGGAGGAGTTGGTTGGGGAAGCAGAACATTTGTACATCTTCTATCCTCAGTTCGAGTGGATGGAGGACTCATTCTGCCATATGACGGTTATCACAGACAGTCGCTGGGTGAACCAGTTGGTAGGAGAGGATTCCGTTCCAAGATTCCGCTTCTACAACGACTCGGACTTGATGGGAGAGGATCGAAACGACGTGCTTGACTTTGATGGAAACAACGACGAGCAGATAGCCCTGTTGCCTTGTAGTACCTCCAATGTGATCTTCGTGTTCTGTTCTGGTCTTCAAAGAAGAATAAGAAAAGAAAAGAGAATGAATGTAAGGGTAAGTTGGATAAAAGGTCAGAAGAAAGGAAAAAGTGAAGGTAGAAAATCGCCAGCGATGACATGTGGCATGTCTGTGTTATTCTCTGCTCCCTCTGGGCCAACCTGATGTCATACGCCACACCACTCTATTTTCGTGGTCACATACACCAGGTCACAACAGTTTGAAAGGGCCCATTCCCAAGAGGTGAGTTTTTCGTCCACATGCCATCCAGGACTATTTGCTCACACAGCTGTAATAGTGGAGGGTTTTCTCTCCCTTACCTAAAGGTACCTCACCAGCTCGGGCTGAATCAAGGACTCATACAACCAGCCACAATTCAACCCCAGGGTGAGTTCCAGCTTGCCGGCCTATTCCCCCAGCTGACCTATCTCGAATGGAACAGAAGTCTAGTATCCACATGCAACGTGGATTTCATGATCTGCACCAAATCCTCATCCCCCGCCCCAGACCCATTCGAGGATAGCACTTCCTCCGCCATCACCTGTAGCTCATCTGGTGCCCTCCTGTCAAGACCCGAGAATGAGGTGTTCTCATTGCCACCATGCGTGCAAGAGGATAAACGATGGGTTCACCCAGGCAAGTGTTCCTTTCCGGGATGTTTGATAGGCAGAAGGAAGTATGTGCGCCTCCTACCTAATCCTCTGTGTTTATTTGCTGATGTGCCGTTCCTTGCTCCGCCAGGAACTCTCTCGGAGGAGTCTGCCTGATTCCTGGGTTTGGCTTCTGGGACCACATCGCATACCTGTACTTACTGACATCAATTGTGTTCGTAATGGAGACGCTTTGGCATGGCGCAGGGGTTTCTGCCACCGTCGGGAATACGCCAAATACTGGGCCCGGATTGGCACTAACTTGACGCAACGATCCAGAACGGCTGAGTTGTGGGGCACGGCCAAGGTTCTGGGATCTTTCCACATCCAAAGGAGCGGTGTTCGGGTGATGGGCAGTCAATAAAGGCACCCAGAAAATTCCATGGGTTGGTGGTAGTTATATCGACAGGAAACCATACAACATATATAAAATTGGCACCCATGAATCACAACTGGGTTGGGTGAGCAAACGGGCCAAGGGGGCCGTCCATCCATCGTCCTGAAAGAAAAAATTCAGTGCTCCAACTGCACAATAGCTGGTGAGCAGAAGTTGTTGGCCAAGGACAAGACACACAAACTCACCTTTTTCGCCCTTGTCAAACATGTACAAACACATGGTCTGTGCGCCCTAGCCTGGCCTATTTATACCCAAGACCTTACGTCCCATACCCTCAGTTCTTTCTCCTTCACTGAGGCGTATGTTCCCTTCCCTTTATCTTTCCCTTGACTTATTTCGCTGACAACGCTTATAGTATAGCCTAACGCATATATCTTACAGGTTAGATACTCAATACAGTTCTTTCTCCTTCACTGAGGCTATAGCCTAACGCGTATATCTTACAGCCCTATCGAATCTTGTCAACGAGGCGTCGGAACGGCTCAAGTACCAGCCAATCGTCCTCCGTCGCATCACCACAAAGTCCTAGCCGCTTTAGCCGCCTGTCGCATACGTCGCGTCCCACCAAGGCTCGTTCCAACAACACGGCTGAGGTGTCCTGGGTCACCACCACCTTGGACAGCTCCAGGTGCTGCAACCAGGGACAAACCGGTTCCCCCCCACATGGCCGGGAGAAAACAAAAACAAAGGGATCTACAAACTCCTTATCCCCTTTCATCCTGATCAGGCCATAGCAGATTTGTTCGAGACGAGGAAGTCCACGCAACAATACCTCCCACATTCCATCGGGTGGGACGATCGCAATCGCCTCTAAGCGCAAGGAGGCGGTGGTGTCCCCTCCAACAACTTCCACGATTTTGGATGCAACCTGGGCCAAAACGCCCAGGTGTTCCCTGTGTGCAAAATTACGGCGCGATTCCTCGAAGCTAATGCGAAGGTTGCCGGTGGAGAACTGGAAACGATTATTGCCCAAGTGGATGGTGATGGCTTTCGACTTGCAGAAGTGCTGGCTGGTTTGAACGTTCCGATATGGAAAGACAAGGGATATGGCTTCGGGTAGGTCATCGTGTATCTCTGCTGTGACCTTCACCGCTAACTGCGTGGATTCTGGATACTCGATGTGCGAAAGGATGTATCCGACCATTCTAGGATCGGAGAATTCCAGACGAAGGTCTTGGAGTCTACATAGTTGGACTACCGTGTTGCAGTTGTCTTGGTGGCCATTCAGCGAGTCCGGTCCGACATGGATGAGGATGAGTATTTCGAGGTTGGGGCATTTAGCCAGCGCCGTCAGGAACATTCCGATCGACGTAGGCTCTAAGGGAAGGTTGGGAGACGAGAAGTCCAGGACCAACTGGGTCAGATTTCGAAGGAGGGGTGAAGTCCAACTGACCCAAAACCCACGGACCCGAAGGGTGGAGAGATTGGGGAGCGAGCTACTGATGGGCGACGGAAGTTCCGGACCAGGCTGAATGTTGTAAATTTCGAGGTTTGATAGATTGGGTGCCCTTCGGAGGATACCAGCGACCCTAACGTCAAGCTCATATTTCGTCCCTTCAAACACGATAGAGCGGAGCCCATTGAACTTGCAGCCTTTCAGCTTCTCCCATAAAGCGGTCCTCCCTGGATCCCCAACCAGACACTCCAATTTATTCTCGGAGGCAGTCGGGGATCGTTTGAGGGTCTGTGGGTCGTAATTGCACCGTTCGAGGAAGAGTTCAGCAATGGGTGGAGTAACGAGGTCAACGGTGCCCCATAACTTGGAGGAAGTCACCCCTATCTCTCGGAATTTGTGGCAGATCGCGGTTAGGACCAACGGCACTAGACGGTTGTTCTCTGATTCAATCTCGATTGCACGTACGAAAATCTTGAGGACGAGTTCTGTGGGCAGACGGAGAAACGGGGAGGCGAGTAAATTCCTATGTCGGCGTGGGTGAACCGAATGGTGGAGAGCGGATCCTGTGCCGGAATCGACCGCGTCCAAGTCGTGTCCGGTCTCGGCTGACATTTGCAGTCTGTTGCCATGTTAGTCAACGGTGACCCAGCGTAGCCCCCCCCCCCCCCCGTTTGCGGGAGTATCCTCACCTTACAGGGCGTTCGAATGAAGAATCTGATTTGTATGAATCCAAAGTGGAATTCGTCTGGCAAGCAGCTCGAGTGGTGGGAATCGCTTTTGGTGAAGTAACAGAAAGTGGCAGCACACGGAAGAGGCCTAGGTCACCCCTTTTGAGAAGTGTGGGGGGGATCAATGGGAAAGGCCCGACGCTCGTGAACTCAGTTTGGGATCGGAATCCTCGGTCGCTTCTCCGAGGTCGCTATTCCCAGAGTCCTATTCTTCCCCTCCCATACAAGCAGTTTCAATACGCGGGTAGAATTTCTGACATAGGAACTAATACAACATATACAAGGTGGATACTCTACCAGTGTTGGATGAAAGAATAACAAAGGGGGGTTGTCAACCCGCCGGGCTGATATAAAAACTCACCGGCCTCAGTATAATCGCTCGTTGAAGTGGGTTGCTAGGTGAAGCCAGAGCTTAATAACTCGCCTTCGTAAGCCCTACTACACCCCACCAACAAGGCCACGGAACCGTTCAAGCACCAGCTCATCATCCGCCTTCGTTGAGCCACCGCTAAGCCCTATACTCTTCAACCGTTTGCCCCGTGTGTTCCGTTCCGTCAGGGCACGTTCCAACTGCAGGATTGAGGCATCCTGGGTCAGTATCCTCTTGGGCAGTTCCAGGTGCTGCAGCTGGGCACAAACTGGCTCCCCTGTAAACAGCTGGGAGAAAACGAAAACAAAGGGATCGGTAAACTTCCTATCTCTTTCCATCCCCCTCAGGTCATAGCAGATTCGCTCGAGCCGAGGAAGCCCATGCAACAATACCTCCCACATTCCATCGGGTGGGTTGGTTATCCATGCCTCTAAGCGCAAGGAGGCGGTGGTGTCCCCTCCAACGACTCCTATGATTTTGGATGCAACCCGAGCCAAAATCTGGGGGTTTGCCCTGTATGCAAAATTACAGGGCGATTCCTCGAAGTTAACGAGAAGGTTGTTGGTGGAGAACTGGAAATGACTGTAGCCCAAGCGGATGGTGATGGCCCTCGACTTGCAGAAGTGCTGGCTGGTTTGAATGTTCCGGTATGGAAGGACTTGGGATATGGCTTCGAGTAGGTCATTGTGTATCTCGGCTGTGACCTTCACCGCCAACTGCGTGGATTCTGGATACTCGATGTGCGAGAGGATGTATCCGATCCTAGAAGGATCGGAGAATCGCAGACGAAGGTCTTTGAGTCTACGCAGTTGGACCAACGTGTCGCAGCTGTCTTGATGGCCACTCAGCGAGTCCGGCCCGACATGGGTGAGGTTGAGTATTTCGAGATTAGGGCATTTAGCCAGCGCCGTCAGGAACATTTCGATCGACGTAGGTTCTGGGGGAAGGCTGAAAGGCGAGAGGTCCAGGACCAACTGGGTCAGGTTTCGAAGGAGGGGTGAGGTCCAACTGATCCAGAATTTACGGACCCGAAGGGTGGAGAGATTGGGTAGCGGATCACTGATGGGCCACGGGAGTCCGGGACGAGGCCGAGTGTTGTAAATTTCGAGGTTTGATACGTTGGGTGCCCTTCGGAGGACACCAACAACCCGAGCGATAAACTCATATTTCGTCCCTTCGAATACGATAGAGCGAAGTCCATTGAACGTACAGCCCACCAGCCTCCCCCATAAGGCGTCCCTCCTCGGATCTCCAGCCGGATATTTCAATTTACTCTCGGAAGTAGTTTGGGTCCGTTTGAGTGTGTGTGGGTCGTAGTTGCACCGTTTGAGGAAGAGTTCAGCAATTGGTGGAGTGACGAGGTCAACGATGTCCCATAACTTGGAGGAAGCCACTCCAATCTCTCGAAGTTTGTGACAGATCGCGGTTAGGACCAACGGCACTGGGCGGTTTTCGTCCGATTCGATCTCGATTGCACATACGAAAATCTTGAGGGTGAGTTCTGTGGGCAGGCGGAGAAGCGGAGAGGTGAGGAGGTTCCTACGGCGGATTGGGTGAACCGAATGGTGGAGAGCGGATTCTGTGCCGGAATCGATCGCGTCCAAATCGTGTCTGGTCTCGGCTGACATTCACAGTCTGTTGTTGTGTTAGCCAACGGCAACCCAGCGTAGACCCCCATCGTGTGCGGGAGTATCCTCACCTTACGGAGCGCTCGAATGAAGATTATGGTTGATGTGAGTCCGAAATGGAAGTCGTCTGGCAAGAGCAGCTCGAATGGAGGGTATCGTGAAGTGACAGAAAGTGCCGGTAAGCACACGGAAGTTCGCCTACGAAACCTAGGTCCACTCTTGAGACAGCTTGGGATCGGAGGGAACTTGTAACAGGCTCGATCAAAGTTCTCGTCGCTGCTCTCAATATTCTTCCCACCAATGCGAGCAGGTTCAACGCGCGGGTAGATTTCCGACAGAGCGACTAATACAATATACTTGAGATGGATACTCGTGAATCGCTACCGGTGTTGGATGAAAGAACAACAGGGGGGGAGGTTGTCAAATATTCGCCGTGCTGAGATGCAAGCTCGGCGGCCCCGGTATAATAGCTCGTTGGAGGTCGCTAGGCGAGGGCGGAGCTTACTAATCCACCTTCGCGAGCCCCTACTGCACCTCATCAACAAGGTCACGGAACTGCTCAGGCACCGGGCCATACATTGTCGATTCTATTCGAAGGGGGTGTGTTTTACCAGTAAACAATCCCAATTAGTACTGTACAGGCGGTAGGTTCTACCAAAGGAGGGACTTAGGCAATATGTACAAAATGGGTACCCGTGAATCACAACCGACGTTGGGCGGATGAATGGACCGAGGGGGCGACCAACCCGACATAATGAGAGGAGAGCTCGGCGCTCCTGCTATACGGTAGTCCGTTAACAGAAGTTGCCGGACAAGGGTGGGACCGAGGGACTTACTTTCGTAAAATCTATTGTACCTCGTCAACTTCATCGACAAGGTCTCGGAACGGCTCAAACACCGGTAGATCTGCGGTTTTCATCACGAAACCGCTGGGTCCTATCCGCTTCAACCGCCTGTCAGGGCACGTTTCAAACACATGGCAGAGGCGTCCTGGGTCAGCACCACCCTGGGAAGTTTCAGGTGTTGCAACCAGGGGAAAACCGGGCCACCTTCAAATGGTTGAGAGAAAACCGAAACGAAGGGGTTGACAAGGTCCTGATCTCCTTCCTCCCTCGTAAGGCCGTACCATAGGCGTTCGAGCCGAGGAAGCCCATGCAACAATTCCTCCCACACTCTATCGGGTGGGTCAATTTCCCGTGCGACTATTTCCAAGGAGATAATGGTCTCCCCTCCGACCACTTCCACAATTTTTGACGCAAACCGAACCAAAACCCGAGGCTCGACTTGGTAAACTTGAGAGCGATCCCCCGTACCTGTAAAGCAAAAGGAAAGTTTATCGGTGGAGAAAAATGGCATGCTGAGCAAGTGGAGAGAGAGTCTTGTTGACTTGCGGCAGTGCTGGATGGTTCGGACGCTCCGTTGGGGAAGAGTTTGCGATATGATATCGGTCAGGTCGGGGTTTGTACTAGCTGGGACATACACCGTCAACTTCGTGGATTCCGGATACCCAATGTGCGAGAGGATATATCCGACTGTAGAAGGATCGAAGAACTGGAGAGAGAGCCACCGGAGATTATGTAGTTGGACAACCGTGTCGCAGTTGTCATGAAGGCCGTCCGGCAGATCCGGTCCGGTGTAAGTGAGGCCGAGTATTTCGAGTTTGGGGCAGTTGGCCAATGCAGTCAGGAACATTTCAATTGATGTATGTTCCGAGGGAAAAGTGCGGGGCGGGAAGTCCAGGATCAACCCGGTCAGGTTTCGAAGGAGAGGTGAAGTCCAACTGATCGGAAAGGTACGGAGGCGAAGGGTGGAGAGGTTGGGTATTAAATCACTGATCGGCCACGGGCGTACCTCGTAGAAGGGATACTGAAAGCCGCTAAGGTCGAGGTCTGATACGTTGGGTGCCCTTTGGAGAACACCAACAATCCTGAGTGAAAACTCGTGTCGTGTCCCGACAAATATGATAGAGCGGAGGTTGTTGAACGTGCGACCTTCCAACTTCTCCCATACTGCGTCCCTCCTTGGATTCTCGGTTGGATACAACGATAGACTCTCGGATGTAGATGTGGTCTTTTTGAGGGTGTGAGGGTCGTACTTGCATCGTTCGAGGAAGAGTTCAGCAATGGGCGGAGTGGTGAGGTCAACGGCGCCCCATAACTGGGGTGAGGTCGTTCCAGCTTCTCGGAGTTGATAGCAGATCGCAGTTAGAACCAGTAACGATGCGACGTGGCGGTTGTCGTGGTTGTCGTTATTGTCGTCTCTTTCAATCACATGTGCGAAAATCTTGAGGATGAGTTCTGTGGGTAGACGGAGAAGCGGGGAGGAGAGGAAGTTCCGACATCGGTATCCGTGGATTAAACGGCGGAGAGTAGAACCCGTGCTGGCATCGACCACATCCAACCCGTGCCCGCTCTGACCTGACATCTCCATCCGTCGTCTGTTATCGCGTCAGCTAGTGGCAATCCAGTACAGAATCCCCTCGTTTGTGGGTGCTTCCTCACCGTACAACGTGCTCAGAGGAGGGTCCTGGTCGAGACGTATTCCGCCCAGATTTCGTCTCACAAGCGCGGCTCGAAGAAATGTTTCACGATAGGCGTGAAGAAGGCGCGGTGCGACGCGTTGGTCAAGATCCTGGCTGAAACGGAAGTCGATCACCAACAGGATGTAATACTGGTACCAATATTTGCGTTTATTTGGCGACTAGCTACACAAAGTGCGGAGAATCCTTCCACCCACGGAGCATGGGATATGATCATGCGAACCGGTTGCGCGCTGCATAGGTGTTGAAAACAGTGACTGGTGGGTGGGGAAGGAACTCCAACCCTCCCTGGACCACTTCCGCATCTATACACCTTTTCAACCCCTCTGTGGCGCGTTCCCGGTCACCTTCCCAAATCTCCAAACTAAAAACCAGGCGGAGCGGCTTCACCTCATACATGCCCTGCACTATACTGAACAGTCCACAGCGGAATAAACGAAAATCGCGGATGTCATTGTCCTGGAGTACGATGACGACCTCAGAGAACACATGGGACGTGATGGTGGACAACTGATCTTCGAAAAAGATCTGAATGAAATTGGAACGTCTTGCGATGTTCTCTCCGGTGATCTCAAGAGATCGAAGCGACCTGCATTTCGATAAGTCGAAGTTTTCTCGTAAGGTTTCGCGGTTTCCTATCGGTTGGTGAATCAGACGAACGAGGACCAGGAACTTTGGAACATCCCGTACCGCTCCAAAAGCCAGGGTAAATGCGTAATGTCTCGAGCGTCTCGGCACAAGCGTCAAAAAGGAGGCGTGCTCCCCATTCTCCAGCCAGGTCCACAGAATAAAATCGCAGGCCCCCACACAGCCCGGATAGATCTCTCAAAAAAGAATCCTAATGTTCAGAAGCGCGGAGAAATAAACCGGACTCCGGACATTAATGACCACCGGGACGGGGCCACCGTGGTCCAAAACCATCCGGAGTCGTGTGACGAATGGTAGTAACTGCATCTTGCCCAGCTTTTTGAGCGGCTTAAGTCCTCGATGCGCCGAGTCCGAAGCCCACTGACGGAGGGTGAGAATGTGATGGAGGTGGGGTAGAGTTACGATGTACCAAGAGCGGCAGGTCGCGGAACAGGCTTTGAGAGTTTGTGTGTCGAGTAGGACGTGAGCGATGATCATCTCAACGAGTTCTTGTGGCAGCTCATTTGTGTATGGACTCGAGGGGGATGTCTTTGCGTAACCACCCTTGGAAATATTCTTGATTTTCGCTTTGGTTCGATACCAAACGATGCTTCCCAGGAGCTCGATCCCTTTGGAATCACGGCGGTCAGGGGGAATACGGTTGAAAGTCGCTTTTAACACATACCTATGAGGGTAGAGATCGAATTCCTCCGATGCCTTCCAGCATTTACCCCAGGTGACATCGCGGTCACGGCGAGAGCCTGGATAAGAGACCGCCCAATAATGCAGCGCGTGAGGCGGTATGTGGACTTGTTTAGGAGTAGTGGGCCCAGGTAGCCAGCTCGTGGGGACAGGTGCGCCGTCCGATTCGGATTCCGTCGGAGGGTGTTGGGTGGTCCCCGCCACATTACGATCGATCGGATCAGACAATTCATCTTCAATCTCTCATAGGCTTTAGGCTGGAATCTAACCTCAAGTTCAGAGGGGAGCAACTCTGAACTACTCTCATAGATAATCGAAACCGCCGCGTCGCTCGCCAGCCGCGCTCTGACGTTCACAACGCTGAACGTGGGCTTCGCTCACCGCTGTTTTCTCTCTCATTGCGGCGTTTGCTCTCACGGATGGTGCGTGGAGGAGGTTTTTCCCTCTCGAGAACCCCCATGATGTTGGGCCACTGTCGGCCACGCCAAAGTCCACTCCTGAGGCGTTGTGCTCGAGAAGCCGTTGAATCCATGGCTGTACTCACCCGAAGACAAGCAGAATCATCGAGCTCACCGTTGTGGCCACCGGGATCTACGAGGGCAAAGGGAGGCTTATGGTTGCCTATAACGGCACCGGACGTTGAGCTTAAATAGGTGAACGGGCAGAGAGGGGGATGGTCACAACGAATTTTGAAGGAGAGGACTGTATCTCGAGCCACTGACGCCGTGTAAAGAATCACTTTCCGCAATACAGAAATTTGGTGGGGGGATGCGGTTCTCCTTGTCACCAAACGGATGCATTCCGCAAGAGTAATTGACCCGCCGAACGTCGAGCGCGGGGCGCTCCCGATACCTTTACAACGGCCGCCCAGATCTTTTATCGGCACTGTTTCATCACAAGAGCTATTCTTCTATAACAACAAAGGTCGTCGAACGTAGCAAGGTAGTCAATCAAATGTCAGGTACGCAAACGATCAGGCTAGTTCAACCCGTCGTCTTCGATATTGCCAGCTCCTACACCTTCCACCACTCCCATCCAAAGGTATTCCTCCCGAGATCGAACGTGACCTCAGTGGTTCGTTCAAGTAGCTGCACATATTCCTCTGGCTCCTCGAGCAGCTCGTTAAATGACGAAGTCAGCGTGACTCGCTCGAGAGGGGAGCCATGCGCCGCTCTGCCTTCGATGACAGGTAACAACACGTGCCAGTCTATATACACCGTCACGTCTTGACGGACAACCAGCCTACGCAAGAGTGGGCATCTCACAAATGGTGCTCCATCAAGCTCCAGACCCAGGAAAATGCCGTGGGGATAACCGTTCACCACAACCAAGGTCCCCAGGTTTATCATCCCTTCCATGACCTCCCCAATATCGGATGGGTCGGGGATACACAACTCAACACAGAATCTCTCCACGAATGAGAGGTCAAGCGCGCGTATGAAACCAAGGCACTCCATCTGGGGCCGATCCGACTCAAACGGTCGACCCCCCTGTGAGGAACTATCCGCCCAGTTGTAGCGGTTCTCAATTGAGGTATGCTGGCCGTCGACAGAAATCAAGTCGATGGAAAACCTCGCCTCTGAGGCATCCCCGTCGTAAACTTCTCGGTACCGGATGTATTTTTGGGCTGAGGTGGTCAGAAGTTGCGTTCCAGACGGGAACATGGGGTGGTAGGAGTGGAACGCTGGGGATCTGAGCACGCCGTATGAACGGCAGTGGGTGAGAACGAGTTTTGTATCCTTGGGGTACGCGATGAGGGGTGTGAGGATACGGGGGAAATCTGAACGAGTTCCTCGAAAAACGATACGTTTTAAGTGGGTGAGCGGCACGGGGGTTGGCGGGTTCGCTTCGATGATCGTGGGCACTTCATCTGGGGTAAAGAGCTCGAACTCCTCCAGCAATGGTATCTTCGCGAGGAGTTCCAACAGGGACGCCAGCCGGAACTCCGTCCCATTACAACTGACCCCAAGTTTCCGGAGGTTATAAGGTTGGGAGAACCGAAGGTGGCTTATATCCCCAATCAGGGTCAGGGATTTCAAGGAAGGAAAATTGTTGAGACCGTCGATTCCATCAAATGCTGTTACGATATTGGATATTTCGAGGTATAGCTCCAGGAGGTGCGGGCAAGGGTTTTGTATCAAGGGGAAGATGTCCATGCGGTGGTGGTCCTTCACAAACCTCGCAGTCCGGCACCGGTTCGAAAGGGAACGCAGCATTTGAAAAGACGCATTTCCCTCTTGGGTCCATAATACTTCAGCGGAGATGGAGATGTCGAGGAGTGTATCCCCGGACCTTTCGAGATAGGCTTTGGTCTTGTCTGAACGTCGGAATGCCCCGATTCGGGTCCAGAGCGAGGGGGTGGACAGAAAGGTGTTTCTCCAATGGCGACACACATGGGTTGCGAGTATACGATCGTGGTTTTGAACGAGGAAGGACGGTATGATACCAAGGAGTTCTGGAGGGAGCCGTTGGTTGATAGCCGCGAACCTGTTCAATGCAAAGCGGATGTGTGCGTGCACTCTGTGGGCCACATCTTCGATCTCCGAAATCTTGGAAGGATCCGATTCGGTTGCCCTGGGGGAGAGTTGAACGATGGGATCTATGGGATGTGTAGCGGTGGTCGTACTCACTCAAGCAGCTCGCCCTGTTCTAACTTGACGCGCAGTGCGTGTAAAAGCTGCAAGGTCGACAGCTCATGGCCAGGATGGGTCTTTTTGAGCGGATCCATCGTCAAAGGCTTTAGCAAGGTCCCGTCAAGGAATCGTCGAGCTTCAGTCGTCGAGCTGGCGATATCGAAGGGTGCGGACGATGGCGTGGCCGAGGCGTGTCAACTCGATCCCGTTCACTGCGAATGGGTACTCGGGCGGTCCAGTCCCCGTGAGAGGAGGTTCGGAGATCGTTCCGGTGAGTGAGGTACTCAAACCATGCTTGTCGCGGGCTGACCGGCCAACTCCGCCGGGTATCTCCGGGCCTGAATCCGCCTTGGGGGTCTTTGCTACCAACTCATACCGGGAAATAGATTCTTCGATTGTTGCCCCGTTCCATAAACTGCTTCCAACCTTTCTCACCGCATCACGACCACCCGCGTGACCCGCAACCACAAAGGATGAAACCGATACATTGTCATTCGTCTAATCCTGCGTCCTAAATGCTGTCTCTTTGAGCTTGTTCTTTTGTGTCGTGGTCGGTCATTCATCACCCCTATCTGAGCTTTCAAACGATTCGCCTTTGCGCTGGTCGAGGTGTGGCGGTGGCAAAGGGGTGACGCATCGTTCAAGGAACAATTTGGCGGAAGGGGAAGAATTAGAGTTTGCGGTAGTTGATAACAATAAGCTTTCGACTGCACACGCGAAGATCCTGAAGATGTGTTTTTGTGGGCAGACGGAAATTTGGAGAGGCGGGTGGGTTCCTCCAACACTGGGGTGGGCAACTTCCAGCGCGATAGCGGTAGGTATGTGGGAAAGCGGCCTGGAGAAACGATCCCAATCGGTGTCCCAAGAGTATCTGTGCGTGAAGGCATTGGATTCCATCAACAAAGGGGTTCATACATAATATACAAAAGGGCATCTGCGAACCACGACCGGTGCTGGGCAAGCTGACGGACCGGGGGGGTATCGACGCGCTGGCTGAAAAAAACAAACAAACACGGAACCCCCGCTGTATGGTAGCTCAGTAATATAACTTCCCTGCCGAGGGCAGGGCTGTGGGACTCGCCTTTGTAGAACATATGAAAATGATACAAATAAATAACAAAGGGATAACTTATTTTGAAGGTCATTAGGTCCTATCCCCATGGGAATTGATCGTAGTCTCAACCCCAATCCCAAGCTCGCCAGAGAAGTCCACCCCATGCCTACCCACAGAATCCGTGGTGTCCCCACCAGGAAGGGCACTGCTGCCGCCCGTCAGCTCCTCTCGGGTCCTGGCTCTGAAAGAACTTATATTCTCGAGGGCGATGGAGTCGCTCGTCAATGCACTCTTGTTGGCGACTCGTTGAATGATGAGCAGTGGAGCGATCACCTGTACAATCCGTCATCACATTGGGCAACCTATCTGAAGATTGGGATCGTGGGGGAACACGAACCTGTGTCACGGCGAGGGCAGGCATGAAGATATTCGACATTACACTACTCTGCGGCCCAGCCGCCAACATCGAGGTCACAGCGAAAAGGGCGGAAGATTCAATGAGCATCGTGGCGATAGTCTTGTACAATCCACTGATTCCAGCTGGGGACCCGGTTGCGGCGCGAACATTCTTGCCGTGTAGGACGAGTCGGACGACGATCATGAGGGTGAGGACAACATTGAGCGAAAGTGATAACGAAAGATATGGAAGGCCGAACCAGATGGCACCGGGCATAACTGTTGTGGTCTGGTAGATGAGCACGATGCCCAGCCCTGTATCACCAGCATCAGCCCTGAGTGTCGCTACTCTTCGTGAGCAACTCAGGCACATACCTATAGTGCCGAGGTACATGAGACAGGGGAAGGCAATGACCCAGGGGTTTGTGTAGTAGATCACGTAACAACGATAGAGCTATGGGAGGACCCAACATCCGACATTGGTCATCTGGCGAGCAAACACAACATTGAACAAAGAACTGACCAAAAAGCCGTCCGCTAACCAACCGTTCAAGGGGAATATGGCATTTGGAAGAACCCCGGTCGCCTTAGCGCTGATGGATAACATGTATCCAAGCGGTCCAGGAGGTAGCGCGCCCACGATACCAGGAAAGTTGCGGTTGTCAATATAGGAGATGGACTGAACGTTCAGGTTCGATGCGGTGAGTATGGTGGTCAACGAAAACGTGACCATGGCGTAGGACACAAGCCCCCACTTGACACTCTCCCCCTTGCGATAGATGGGATTGAATAACGCCGTCATGCATTTGGAGAACAGCACGATGAGCATCCCTAGAACAAAACGAACAAACGAAGTGAGCACCGAAGGGCAGACGTATAGACGAGGGTCGTTTGCGTGTACCATAGAGAATTGAGCCGATGAGAATTCCAGCGAAATAAGCCTTCGCTGCGAAGTACGCTTGTGTCGACATGGAACAACTGTGTACGATGAGGAAGGATTCCTGAGGAGCACGGGATAAAAGGTGCGGAAGGAGGGCCCCAGAGGTGAAGAAAAGGCCGCTTGGTCCGATGGGAGAGAAGTGGCTGGGGGTTAAAAACCCACACAAAGTAAATTGAACGACAGCATTCCAGGCGGAGAATATGAAACCAACGGTCGGGTTTCTGTTAGAGGTGGTGAACCAAATAGACGGGACGAGATACAACGGACAGCCTGGCAAGGACGCGTTCTAATTGTGATGTAAGTTCCCATGTTCGTTCAAGACGAGAAGATTGATCCGGTCGCATCGGGGTGAAACTGGGGTACGTTGAGATCCAGGGTCGAAGATGTATCAACGAGCTGGGAAGACCACTCGACAGACAACATATGTACGCTGAACTGAGTACGGTCACCTTTTGAGTTCAAGTTCCCTGCAGAAGTACCTGGTGAATTCGCTCCGGGGTGATGGTCTCATATCCGAGGCGTGGAATTCGAGATACGAGAACCACCAAATTCGATTTGGGTCACAGGGAAGAAACGGACTTGCGCGAGCTGGGGATCTTCGTTGGAAGCTGTGTCATTGCTTTCCGCTGCTGAGAAGTGGGCGGTGACGGAAAATGCGCGGCACACCAGCGCGTCCAGGTGAGATTTTTACCCACGCACATTGTGCGGGGTAAGAAGCCGGTGGTAACCTCCGGGTATTCTCGTCCAGTAGGGTTTGAATATTGATGGGTTCGCCAGGTTCTTCGTACTTTGTCGTGGGTTGTGGAGGGAGACGCCCGGGGATCCCAGGCTTGAATCAGTGCTATTCAGGTGACGTAGTAGCACCCTACACTCCAATCTCTTCTTCAACCTAACGGTCCTCAAGAGTTAGGAAACGATCACGATATGTTCCGGTATCACCGAGATCTCGGTTCGAATCTTCGTCGCCTGCAAGACGGGCTAGATCGTCAGGCATAAACCAGCCGTTCTACTGCATTTGTCTGTCGTCATAGCCGCCAACGTTGCCCACCGGTGCGCTGTAATCGCAGGTCGGAAGGCCCTGGAACCCCGGAGTCCCCCAGGCACGAAACAGGGGGTCAGGGAAAGCGGGATGGTACTCTTCGCGATCGGTGAAGGTGAAACTGGTCAAAAATTGAACATTGATCGAGATCGGTGACAAAAGAATCTGATCAGTGATCATGCATCATGCATCGAGCACCGCGAGCAGCCAAGGATTATATCGTTGGATAAATAGCTGAAGTCTGAATCAGCTCTTTCAAGACATAAGCGAACGACACCACCTTGAATTGTTGTGATGATGATGCTCGCGATTGTACACAACATTTTCACGCTCCCTTTATCCAGTGGATCTGATCCAAGGAACGAGGCGATTCTTCAGCGATGTAAACCTAGGCCTTCCATTGCCCCCGTGTTAGGACCCCCGGAGTCCCCCATTCAGTTGCATTGTGAAACTGCAAATGACTTCTTTGTTGTGTCCACTTTCCGTTGCTTTTTGTTACCATGACAACCTCACTCAACATCCAAATCCCTGGGGCCTGGAAGGTCCGCAGCCCAACCCACGTGAACCTTGCCGTCTGTTATCGTGGGTGTGGACGGCCAAAATTGCGCTCCCCATCCACAACCCCCCGCCGCCGCTAGAGCGGATGAGGTCCCTGCACCTTCAAGGCTTAACATCCTCCTGGTGTTCGCCTAAAGTCGTGCACATACACGGGTGGAACCTTGTAGATGGCCACCAGCTGCAGGTCGTCGTTCAATTACTTCGGTAAAATATCGACCGGCTGCTTGACGGGGATGTGCAGGGTCATGGCAATCTTGGTATTGCAACCGGGAGCAAAACTGACCCTCTCGAAATGGTCGAAAGAAAACCGAGATGAAGCTTGACAAGATCCCCACCTATCATCTGACTGTCACTATGTTATCCAACGGCGATCCAGTGTAAGCCTCCTCGTTTGAGTTTTCTTACCTTGTATACAGCATACCCGAATGGAGGTTTTGGCTGACGCACACCCTCGAACCAGACTTCATCCAACGACGGGCGGACGGCTTCATTTTGGCGTGGAGAAGGCCAGGCCCGAGCCGCCGATCAAATTCCTGCGACACGCCGGAAGTCAACTAATGGAGGAGGTTCCTACGTCGTCGTGGGCGAATCAAACTCAGCAGAGGGGTCTCTGACAGCATCGACCGCGTCCAAGTCACGCCCGTGCGGGCTGACACCCATCTAAGTACCATGCCAGCTCCTCCTTCCGGTTTCCCACCAGCAGAGGTCCTGATCGCTTTCTAAGCGACTGAAAGCGCGGAAAATGGCGGTACCGGTAGGCGCTCGAAGACCACGTCCCCGGGCCCGGGTACTCGGGAGAGGTTCCTCACCTCACGGTGCGCTCGGGCGAAGATTCTGGTGACGCGCGTCCAAACCTGGTTTTGTCGAACGAGAGTAGCTCAGACCAGAGGTTTCACAGCGACAGATCAAGCTCGGGGCGCTGCGGAATGTCCTCTTTGACACCGCGGCCGTATCAGTTTTGCTAGAACCCGCTCTTCTCCACCACTCCCTACCACCCTGCACGCCCCGGGTGACGGTCCCACGGAGAGACACCGACGGCCCGCCTATCCCGGACCTTCCAGAGCACTGGGATTTCGGTGGAGAAATCCATCCCATCGAAGCTTCTTGGGACCTGATGCTTTCATCCTCAGTTGCTTTGCGTTATAACTTTCGGTTGCGTAAATCTGTAGACGGTCTGGAAGAAATCTCACACGTCCGCTTGGCGGACCACAAGGGATGATGTGAAGGGTGGACTACATCACACAAACACCATGACACGTCTACCTCGACCGAGCGAGAGTTCATCGGACATCGAACGTTGGCTGTTTGGATTTTGCAGGCTGGTTTGTTGCCTACGAGGGTCTCTGCATTTTTCAATACGGACCCTCCGGGGGGTTCGAGGGCACTCCCACACACTAGAACGGTTTCATACTGTTTTCTCATGGCGTCGATGATCGTTATCATTATCTGTATCTCCACCGGTGTGGTCAATGTGATTGCTAGCGAAGGATGTGATCTGGGTATAGGTTAGTATGGGTTCGAGGCGTCTCATTTGGGTCACAACCGTGAACACGTCTCTCCCCTCCGCCGCCGCCGTACATGCGACGCTGCTCTTCGTGCTGAGTGGGTATCCTCAGCACCGGCGCCCTCAGCATTGAGAACACGAGTTAAAATTTAACAAGAGGCCACCATCACTTGATCTTTCACAATGCAAAAGTTATTATCATGCCTCGTCGCGTGGCATCTGGGGATCAAGATGCCACTAATCAATTGATCGTCAAGAGGACAATATACCGAGCGGTTTGGAGCTTTCAGAAATGGGGAGGGAACGCGCACCACCTAACCCTCGTCGCCGCAGAGGTATGATCCGCATGAAGTCTGGGTTCCCATTGAGGAAACAGGCTACTCGATGCAGCGGCGGGGTCTGGTGACAGGGGACCCACACAATGGATACAAAATTGACACTCGAGAATTGCTACCGGCGTTGGGTGAACAGATGGTACGGGAGTTGTCGATCCGCCAGACTGAAAGAAACCCCCGCTGTACGGTAGCTCGTCAATAGAAGTTGCTGGTTAAAGGGGGGGCTGAGAGACTCACCTTTTTAAGACCTACCCTACCTCGTCAACAAGATCTCGGAACATTTCAAGCACCAGCCGATCGTCCACCCCCGCCTCCGGGCCATCACTAACACTTATCCGCTTCAATCGCCTGCCACAAGTGTCCCGTTCAGTCAGGGCGCGTTTCAAAACCGCTGCTGAGTCCTGGGTTAGCACCCCCCTAGGCAGATCCAGGTATTCCAGCTGGGGGCAAACTGGCTGCCCTTCGAATGGTCGAGAGAAAACCAAAACGAACGAATTGACGAGGCCCAAATCACTTTCCTCCCATATGCGTTGATAACAGATTGATTCGAGCAGGGGAAGCCCGTGTAAAAATGCCTCCCACATTCCCTCGGGTAGTTCGATTTGCCATGAATATATGTCCAAGATGACGATTGTATCCCATCCGACAACTTCCACGATTTTGGATGCAAACCGAGCCAATCCCTGAGGATTTCTCTGGGGTCCCCCATTGATGTATGGTTCCTGAAATCGAACGAGAACGTTGTTGGTGGAAAACTGGGGATGATCGTCAGGGTTGACGGTGAGGGATATCGACTCGCGGAAGTGCTGGATGGTTTGGGCGTTTCGATGTGGCAGAATTCGGGATATGACTTCGGACAGCTCTGCATTTACATGAACTGGGGCATCCACCACCAACAATCCGAGTTCCGTACACTCGATGTGGGAAAGTATGTATCCAACTGTGGAAGGATCACGGAACTCGAGGGAAAGTTCTTCGAGCCTGCACAGTTGGACCACCACATCACACTCGTCGTGGTGGCTGTTGATTGGCTCCGGTCCGGAGTTGGTGAGTTCGAGTATTTCGAGGTTGGGGCAGTTGGCTAACGCTGCCAGGAACGTTTCAATCGACACGTGTTTTGGGGGAACACGGGGAGATCCAGAGTTCAGGGTCAGCCGGGTCAGGTTTCGAAGGAGAGGTGAGGTCCAATCAATCGAAAAATTATGGAGGCGAAGGGTGGAGAGGTTTGGTATTGGATCACCGATGGGCCATGGAAGGTCCTGGCTGGGACCATACGAAACGTTGTTGAGGTCGAGATTTGATATATTGGGTGCCCTTTGGAGAAGGCTGACAACCTTATGAGCGAACTCGCGTTCCGTCCCATCAAAGACAAGAGAGCGAAGGTTATTGAACGTCCGACCTTCCAGCTTCTCCCATACGGCTTCCTTGTTTGGATCGTGAGTTACTCGTGGCCACCTAAATCTGGACTCTTTGACAAGGAGAATGCGTGGGTTGTATTTGCATCGTTCGAGGAACAGTTCGGCAATGGGGAGAGGGGTGAAGTCAACTGAGGTCCACAACTGAGGGGAAGCTGTTCCAATTTCCCGGAGTTGGTGGCATATCGCGGTTAGGATAAACGGCCACCGGTTGTGGCGGTGGCGGTAGTGGTTGTAGTAGTCGTCTGATTCAATCACATGTACGAAGATATTGAGGATGAGTTCTGTGGGTAGACGGAGGAGCGGGGAGGCGAGGAAGTTCCGACGCCGCCGGGATAGATCAATCGAAGGGTGGAGGGTGGATCCTATGCTGGTATCGACCGCGTCCGTGTCGTTCCTACTCAGAGCTGGCATCTACGTCGCCGTCTTCTGTCATCGTGTCAGCTAACGGGGACCCTCCTCATTTGTAGAGGAGTCTCCTCACCTTGCGGCGCGTTCGAGTGAGGATTCCGGTTGTGGTTTCGCTCTCGGCACGTCTCCTAATTTCTGTTGACAGATTCAGCACCATTGTACATGTAGGAGCAAGTTGGGTACGTACACCTAGGAGTGGGCTTCGGAGTATGGTTAGGTGGGGGACACGACGACTGTCGCGTTGATTGTTGGACTGGTGGCAGCTTCGGCAGGCTCCGCCCGAGTTTCGGGCAAACGGGGTGACCGCGCGAATAAACCGGTGACGGATCGTGTCCCCTCCTTCCGTTGTGCGTCGTGTTCGCCGGTAGTTGTCATACCCACTCACGAGCTGCGTCGGCCGTTGGGTCCTTGGTCTGCCTCATTAGCTTGTTTGGAAGGTTTCCTGACCCCAATATTACAGCGCCCTGACGTCCGTATTCCTGAGTAATTATGCAGTCGGGGTGTCAGGGGGTCTCAAGCAAATGTATTGTGCAACAACAGCAGGAGTCATTTTGGTCATCCACTTTCCAGAGCGAGTACCGCTGTGACGACATGGGACGTTACGCGTTACGCGTTATTGCTTGGAATACAAGGTTTCCGCGGACGCGAAGTCGGCATGTTTCTGGTTTGTAGGTGCCTTTGGTATCCCCAACCCGCACCTGACCCCAAACTAACCGCCACACTTTGCAAGAAGCACCTCCTATCTATCCATCCAAATGATCTTATCGCGGCGTCTCGGGCGAGTGACGTAGGATTGAATTCCGCTGGGAGGTATCTGGGCGTCCAATCGAGCGATTCTCTTGGGCTCGTGTTTGAGCTGTAAGGCTTAACCAGAAATGGTCGAATCCTTTGCTTCGTATAAATACCCTCGAGTACCAACCGGTATCTGCCCGGGCAACCTGCGGACATGGCGGCCACCCCTGCTCTTCGCAATGCTCTTAACCAAGGAATATCCTCCGGGAATCTCGCCGACACCAAGATCATCTTGTACTCGCACAGGGACTTCTCTGGACGGGTCTGTCGACCAAGGACGCTCTATGCAAGCAGCCCCGTTCTGAAAACAGTCCCTTACTTCGGTGCCCGTGAGTCCACCGTCACACTCAATACCACTCGTACAGTGCCTGACGATCACATTTTCAAAGTACTATCTTGGATCCCCGCAGGCTCTCAATCAAAGGACTCTAGCAAAGGACCAATTAACGACGAAGAATCCGCAGAAGACTACGGATATACGTCAGACAGCGATCTTGAGGACGATGGGGACGAGAAGGACGCCTCCTTTAAGTGCGAGAACAAGTTAAAGGTTGGACCCCTCGACCTTCTTGGCATTCCTGACGAAGACAGGAGTATTGTCTGCGAGGAACACGACGAATGTGTCGAAAAAGGGAGGGTCGTTAAAATCTCGGACGTGGCGTTCGTGACGTGAGCGCAAACTAGGGATTCCCCCAGCACCCATTCACGTCGGCACAGCTTTCAGGCGTTTCTGATGTACCTCTACACGGATGCGATAGAGTTCGCTCCGTATGGATCAGATGAGAATCGCAGGTCAAGAAGCGCAGAGATCATCACACCCTCTGAAGATAGGGTCCCCCGACCATCGCCAAAGTCCATCTACCGGCTCGCGGACAAAGTCTGTACCTGGTTTTCTTTGTATACTTGGAATATCTCACATCTGACGAACCTCCGTAGTACAATATCCCAGCACTGAAGACCCTCGCCCTGGATCACATACGTGGTGGACTGGCCAAGTGCGACATAGTTGAGGAGACATTTAGTAGATTTGCATCACAGTGAGTCGGCACATTCCTAAAGTTGATGGCATATCGACGAGAGGCATAGATACGATGAAGTGGGAAGCCTATATATCAACCAGCTCATGTCCAATTGGATGGATGATTCGACGACGGAGGCAATGCGGGTCAGCGTCGACAAGAAGATTGAGAGTTTTGCAAAAGGCGATCTTAAACACGCGACCAAAGCCATTTCCTCATTGTGGGAGAATGCGAACGGAGACGGTGACATCAAGACCCCTTCAAGCACCCTGCCCGCCGTGAGTTGATCCTGGTTTGGTTCTCCCTGGCATTTTACAGGAGTGTTTACTTTGCGTAATCAGCCTGCACCGGTCATCAGCCCCGCTCATTGGGCCTCCGTAAATATCGCACTTATCAAGTCGATTCGCAGGGGCGTCTTCTTCGATAGGAAGTATTGGGCCAGACATTTGAGGACCGGAGATGTCATGAAGCCCATCTACTTTTCAAGCATAGTCATGGGTGACAAGATACAGGAACTGAACAGCCGTGCGTCGAAATCCGGTTATGAATCTACTGAGGCGCTGAGTGCCTCTAGTGGTTAAACACCTGAAGGGCCGAAACTCTCTCATGAACGACCTCAAGGGAGGCATCAACGTCTATAGCGACTGTGAAGACTCAGCTAGAGCAGGCAATAGGACAGTGAAGGAAGAGCAAAATGAAGAGGAAACTCGCGCGGTCCTCATTATCGGGTCATTCGCAGCGTATGTGTCCTTTCTCACCCCATCCTTGTGCCATCAGAAATGACAAGTTCTCCAGCTGGAGGTCTCTTTTCTTCTATCGTTGCACAGACATGATCTCGTACACTCACCTCAAATCGCAAGGTATTAGCTCCCGTGCGAGCAAGGTCAGCCCTTCGCCCACCCCTTCTAAACCGCAACAGGATGTTGGCCCTGGCACGAATGAAACAAATACCTGGCTCACTTCCCCTATATTGCAACGTATCGGCTCTCCCGCGAACACAATCAGCACCTCGCCTGCCCCTACAAACCTCAACCGGGTGCCGGCCCCAGCACGAATAACATCAATACCACGCCCTACTCTCGAGCCGCAAGGTGTCGACCCCTCCGCAAGTCCAAGTAGACCCTTTCCAGTCCGGCAACCAGTCCAGCAACAACAGCAAGATGTCAAGTCCAGCAAAAGCAACGTCGATAGCTGGTTCAAGTTCACTTTATTTGAATCGCTTGATGTCGAACCCCGCAAGACCCACGTTCGTGAACAGCCTGTGACCACCATACTCCTCCCCTGCTCGCCGAAGAGTATTTACATTCTTGCGAGCTTGGTGAGGCGACCTTCAATCAAATGTTTCTGGCGTGACACTGACGTACCAAACCCGGCTCGGAATCCAGCCCCTCCGTGACAGTGCCTTTGCAGACATCAAAAGCAAAGTGTCATTGGACAATGTCGTGGACGAGGTTTTCTCGTGGATTACTGCCGGGTAAGAATGCCACCAGGTTCGGACCTCCAGGTCAACGTTGCACTAATGTGCTCCTTCAGTCAGGAGAAGATCTTGGAGATGGAGTGGGACCTTTTGATTTCGAACCCCAGAGACCCGAAAATGATCGCGTTGGTGAAGGAAAAGATTGGACGCATCTCCGATGGATCCTCCTCCCACTGTGGCGGCGCACTGAAACTTGGGTTGAAGAAGGCTTTCGAGCTCAAGAAACAGCAGAGGGGTGTGCTGTTGCGATGCACCAGAAATGGTTGCGCGAGAAATACCACCCCCGCCTCGTACTCGTCTGTTGGGTCAGACACCTACTGCCAGGATTGCCGATATAACTATGGCAACTACTATATGCAGTGCACTGGTTGTTCTAACACCAGAACCAGCAATTACGCGTCATGCCAAAGCTGTGGAAAGAAGTTCGTATAGCGGATGGACTATTTTTGGTTACCTATCGGTTCACATTTGGTACAGGAGGTATTGTACCATGTGGTACGGCTAGGAAATTATAGACCCCCATATTGCGACCACCCGTAGGGCTACGACCCTGTGTAGATGTGTCCAGACGATCGTTCGAGGGCCGTTGAAGAAGGGGCAGGGACCTTGGCCTCAGCGCTCGACCGGTAACGGCTACCATCGGACTAGGTACTTGCAACTAAAGCAACGAGAGGGAAAAGGTGTGTGGTTCATAAAGTTGGTATACACGTGGGTCACACTTCCCCATGGAGACGCGCAGCCCTATCCAGGTCGACGTGGTCACAGCTTTTGAAACGGGCGAGTTTTCAAAACTGGGCCGTGCGTAAAGAGAGTCGCACCGTTTGAAGGTCGACCGGAACCATGATTGAAGAGAACGGAGCTCATATCCACGTAACGCCAGGGAATCGAGCTCAGCATCAATGAGGAGCGGAGGCGAGTGTGTCGGTAAGCGCGGCCACATTTGCCCATGGAGTCGCGTCACCGGGAGCGGACGAGGCTCCATACTAGTAGTACTTCAATGCAGAACGTCTCACACAATGGTGCGGAGTAAGACGCGTAGCCTTATCGCCACTCCCTGTTTGATCCCCGATCTATGCAGAAAAGTTTGGCGAGGGACACACACGAGACTCGTAGACTTTCCGCCCCTACAGGAAGACATCTGCCAACGTTCCTGGGATATAGTGGATGAGAAAGCGACCCCACGGGCAGATCGTATTTCACTGTCGGCCCTAATCGAGGGAGGTATGTTTGCCGACAAATGATCCCAATTTATTACCCCAACAAATTTTCTGAGTGTGCAGACGGTGGGGTCCACCAACACAGGGCTCGCACAACATATGTGAACAGGTACTCGTAAATTGCTACCGGCGTTGGGTAAACAAACGGGCACAAGGGGGTTATACTAAAAGAAAAACCAACCGCTCCCGCTGGACAGTAGTTCGTCAATATAAATTGCTGACCAAAGGTGAGGCTGAAATAATTACCTTTGTAAAATCTATCCCACCTTGTCAACAAGATCTCGGAACGGTGCGAGCACCAGCCAATTGTCCATCTGCGTCGCCTCACCACTAATTCCTATCCGCTTCAGCCGCCTGCCGCACGCGTCACGTTCCGTCAGGGCATGTTTCAAAACCGTAGCTGAGGAGTGCTGGGTTAGCACCCCCCTGAGCAATTTAAGATGCCGTAGCTTAGGGCAAACCGGCCCCCCCTCAAATGGCCGAGAGAAAACCAAAATGAACGAGCTGATGAGATCCCGATCTCTTCTCCCCAATTTATCGTTATAGCATATTCGTTCGAGCCGAGAAAGTCCATGCAACAATGCCTCCCACATTCCATTGGGTGGGCCTTCTCTCCGTGCCTCTATGTCCAGGGAGATGATGGTATCCCCCCCGACAACTTCCACAATTTTGGATGCAAACCGAACCAACCCCTGAGTTCTCCGGAGACCAAAGTGTGTTCCCTGAAAGTGAACGAGGAGGGTGTTGGTGAGGAATTGTGGATGATCATCCAGGTGAACAGTAAGGGCCGTCGACTTGCGGAAATGTTGGATGGTTTGGACATTCCGGTGTGGAAAGACTCGGGATATCGTTTCAGATAGGTCAGTGCCTACGCCACCTGGGACATACACCGCCAACTTCGTGGATTCCGGATACCCGATGTGCAAAAGTACGTATCCAACTGTAGAAGGATCACGGAACTCGAGGGAAAGTTCTCGGAGCCTGCACAATTGGACCACCACATCGCACTCGTCATGGTGGCTGTTGATTGGCTCCGGTCTGGAGTTGGTGAGGTTGGGTATTTCGAGGTTGGGGCAGTTGGCCAACGCTGCCAGGAACGTTTCAATCGATACAGGTTTGGGGGGAAAGGAGGGAGATCCAGAGTCCAGGGTCAGCCGGGTCAAGTT
>Ga0307511_10001214_pt1 | contig 27309 bp, 30 predicted proteins | sample 13_EM_MG_FD_200266 | JGI IMG/M metagenome (GOLD analysis project Ga0307511, IMG submission 200266) | Populus trichocarpa ectomycorrhiza microbial communities from riparian zone in the Pacific Northwest, United States - 13_EM | ecosystem: Host-associated > Plants > Roots > Unclassified | place...
TTGCGAGCTGGACTCCGGCGAACTCCCCCCCCCACCGGCAACACTCTCCCGGCACACCCCCAAGACTCGACTGCAGAACAATAGCATCGTCAGCTTCAGCCGACGCCTCTCGTTCCAATAGCCCTCGGATTCGGCAGGATTATCCCTCCCCCCTTCTCGGCGGAAGGTCCTCAGCTTGGGCCTGGCACCCTTCCAAACAAAAAAAATACAAGAAAAACACACGGATCTTGCACTAGGCAAGAGCGAGGCGCTTCTCCTTGAGATTACCACTTGCCACACTCCCCCCTCCCAGCCTCTCACCAAGGCACCGACCCGCTTTGCAAAGCAGATATTTCTAAACTAGGTCTCATATGCCGATTAAATTCCCTAAATTCTCTCGCCGGAAATCCGCTGGAAACACTCTTGATGCAGCATACGAGCCTGCCAATACAGGAAGCCCTTTGAGACCTGGCTTTGAGGACTACGGCCATAATACTGGTGCTGGAGTAAACCCATACGGTGGATACGGCGGTCAACAATATAATATTAATAGTAATAATAACCGGTAGGTCTCAATTCCGCAGGACCCCTGGAGGTGCAAAAAAGGGGGACTCTGGACTGGTGCTGATGACATGGCAGAGGTAGCGGGAGCGGAAGTGGTTCGGGATACTCGGGAGGAGGATATTATGGTTCAGGGTCATCCAATCGCTTAAGCTCAAGCTCGACTCTACCCTCTACGGATCTCCCTCAAACACCGGCCTCTACAGACGACTATTTTGGGCAGCGGCGGAGTGCAGGAGGCGGCCATAGCACATACAGCTCCCACATGGAAGCGAAACCAAAGACCCCTACATCCCTTGGTCGTTCTGTAGGTGGTCAGTTCGCTTCGAGCCCCCCTCGAAGGATGACCTTGGGCTCTTCAGAGGCACCTAGGCTAGAGACTACCCTTGACTCTACCTCCTTCGAAGACATGTTTTCGGGATTCGACGTAAACAAGCCAACAGGTATTGAGGAGCTGTCCCCGGCAGCCCCAAAGCTTGCAACCTCTCTTCTGCCTCCTTCGAACTCTGAAAGCTCTGTTAGTGGATATAATCAGCCCACATCCCCAGTTTCACCCATTTCACCTATGAGAAAGCCGGCACCGGTACCGGCACGCGTTGAAGTTAAAGGACCACTCCCACCACCAAAGTCGTATAACCCTGCCGCAGTAGCACCAAAAGTAGCGGGGATGGTGAAGGAAAAGGTACAGACATTCAACACGTATTCGAAATCCAAGAACATGTACAGTACGGATGCTACGGGTGGAGCGGAACGATGGGCTGGGCGCCCGTCCGAAGAAGGCTTAATTAGCCCTGTCGAAGAGCCTTCCCCGAGGTCTATATCTCCCAGGCAATCGCGAAACCTCACCCACACTTCTACTCAAGCTCCCACACATAGCCGTAAGGATTCACTTAACGCACCGCCACGTAATACTCGCTTGCCTAGAACACCAGCGGGAGATCTTGGCCTGAAGCGGAGCAGTGCAGTCATGAAGCGATATTCGATACATACCGATGACGAAGATGCAGCTGTTGTGATGAACAACCTACATAGATCACAAGGTCCGCGAGGCATCACTGATCGAGTGAAGGACAGGGATAGTGGCTGGGAGGAAACAGTGGCTTCTGGGAGTTCCTCTATGAATAGTATACGGGACACCGCCTCTTCAGCAAGCTCGAGGGATACGACACACACAAGTGTAACATCTCCCCGAAGCCCTGTTTCCACTCGACAAAACACAGAAGAGAATTTCAAAACTATCACTACAGTCAGGTTGATAGGCTCCACCCATTCGGAAAGGCCTGCTGTGGAACTGAGAGACGGCAGTGATACTGAGTTTGATGGTTCTCTCACAGCAGCGGCGGCAATTGCCGCTAAATTTGAAGATACCTCAGCGGGGGGAGCAAAAGAAGGGCCCACAAAGGTCATGACAAAAGCACAATTTGAGAAGTATCGTCAGCAGCAAGACGATGAGCGACGGCTTAGGGGTGGGAAAGCTAAATCAGATACCGAATCTGAGGATGAGAGCGCAGGGGACTATGATTCAGATACGGAAAGGAATAAAGAGGTGATCAGGCAAAGGGCAAAACAGGAGGCACATCTTTCGGTTTACAGACAACAGATGATGAAGATTTCTGGAAGAACAGGAAGTACAGAAGCCTTGAATGGCCCAGCGGCTGCGCCGATACTTACACTTAATAATTCTATGCCACAACTTAGCCTCTCGGAGGCTGACCCCGGCTCCGATGAAGATGAAGAAGTTCCATTGGGTATTCTCATGGCACACGGATTCCCGAACAAGAATAGGCCACCAACCAGGCTCTCCAATTCGAGCTCGCAACCGAATCTTCGAGGTCTAGCGCAACAACAAGGCATGGGAGGCGGTAAACTCCCTGTCTTTGCTAGGAACTTGCCAGCTGATCCGTACAATTATGGTGCAAGTCTTATTAATCATACTAATCGTATGCCTATTGGAATGGGAGGTGGTTTTACTGGGCTTGGTGGCGGGGTAGGTCATTCTTCTGGCGGGTCGGTATACGGAGGATCTGTCTATGGGGGTGGGTCCGAGGTAGGTCGACACCCTGGTGGTCTCATAGGGGAGATTGCTTTAGCAGAGGAGATGAAAGCAGCTCGGAAGCATAGTCCTAGCGGGTATCCAAGAACTGGCAACAGGTCTCCAGGATTAGGAGGCGGAATGCTTGGGCTAGGGGGAGGAATGCCATCAGGAAACATGGGCGGGGGGTTGGGAGTGATGGGGATGCCCCAGCAGGCCCCTTCCATTGTGGGTATGCCAACTGGAATGCAGACACCTCCTAGGATGGGGATGCAACAACCAAATGGCATGATGGGTTTGCAACAACCGAATCATATGCTCGGGATGCAGTCGCCCATGATGGGGATGGATCCATCACAGATGCAAATGCAACAACAGATGCAAATGCAGCAACAGATGATGCAAATGCAGATGCAGTGGATGCAACAGATGCAAACCCAGCAGCAAATGATGCAAGGAGGAATGAATCCCGGAATGATGGGTATGCCCCGACCAAACTCGGTTGCCATCCCCCAAGTTCCTGCTCGATTAGACCCTACTATGCATCAGAGAACAATGAGTATGGTGGATCCTATGCTTAGCAGCTTCAATCCCCAAGCTCGAGGTCCGGGTTATGCGCCATCAATTGCCCCAAGTATGAAGCCCCCAGCGATGATGGGTGGTCCCCAACCAGGGTACACGCCATCAATAGCACCCTCAGAGCGAAGTACAGTTGGGTTGCCATCGAGATATAGGCCTGTGACGCAAGCTCAACCAGGGAATGGCTCTCGCACGTCGACTATGACGTCTAGTACGGGGCTGAACTGGCAATCACAGCAAAAGCCAAGTACCAGCTCTGGCTTGAAGACAGCAGTGACGAAGGGTGACGATGACGATGATGATGACAGTGCGTGGGAGGAGATGAAGAAGAAAAAGGAAGCGAAGAAGGAGGGTTGGCAGAAGAGGAAAGATTTCAAGAGCATTCTGCCATTTGGTGGGGGGTCGACAGCTACTATTACATCCTCATAGCATGCGGCGTACCCATTCTACTAGTTAGCGGCTCTCTGTTTTCATCTCCTTTGTTGGTATCCCATGCAACCGAAGCCTCGTTAATTAGTCTCCTATGTCTGGTATTAACTCTAATACTCTTTTGTCAGTGTCTTGTCTTCACCCGACCTTCTTTCCGTTAATATCTTATTCTCACTAGCGCGGTTACTATTTTGTTTTGTTTTTATATCATCGTTATTGTTCACTTTATTTAAATTTCCGAATGTCCGAATTTTCAATTTTAGATTCTAAAAAAAGTAGTTTTCTTTCGTAATCAATGGTGTGGGGCCAGTCAGAGGAGGGACGAGCTTATCGGAATCTCGGATGGTCAACTGGAGGAAACTAACACAAAACATAATACATTCTACTCGGTATGGTGAATGGCAGGCATGGCGGGAGTGTTGGGGCGGAAGGCCCTTTCTCCAACAATTGGGAATCCTTTTTCTTCTCTTTCTTCTTTCTTCGCAACCCTCTCGAGATTGTGGACGAGATGAGTGGTGGGATGTTTGTATTATGTCATCATTGTTGGTCTTTTTCTCTCTGCATTTTAGGAGCGGGTCAGGCGTGGTGGATGTTGTTGTTTGTAATATTGAGGATTAGTAGGAAAGCTAATATCAACTATACCCAGCGATTAACTGGCTACCTACCGTAGATGGCTGTGAGTAAGTGAGGAATGTGTGCATTAGGCAGTTACGGATTTATGCATAAGCATTCGGCTCCAGACTTACATCAATTCTGGGGTAGGATGCGACAAGGGTAGGTACTTGTAGTATCGTTGCCTTGCCCTGAGCCTTTTAGCTAGCTAGCTAGCTTAGACATATGTAGTTTGCCGCATGGATAAGTATTTGTGGACTGCTACAATTATTGTTAACCTCGTCTTCACTAGGACCCGGGACACGCAGGTCGGGGGTATTTTCTTGCATACTGTATGTATTATCTCGAGTTAATTGGCTAGCATGAGAGGCGTTGCAGCAAGAGAACATTCAGGATGCATGGGAACTGAGACCTGATCTCCAACGGTAAACCCGTTCAGGCTGGTGTGATTAGAGCAATATCTTACTATCTGTATGAAAGGTTCAGCGGGTGTCAACTCAATCCGTAAACCTCAGGGTAACTGGGGTAAGCTTATGTTGGACATTTGAAAAGCAACAATACCCGCATATCTAGCTCTAGATGTACAAACCCCAACAACGACTAATGATCCGTGCAACAACTTTTAAGCCAACATATTTGACTATAAGGTGATAGGTGAATCGGTTATTATTGTTTGAACCATGCCGTGGCTATTGGTCAAGCCCTGATAAGATCATATTATATACATGGGTACTAGAGAATTATACTACGACAGGAGGATTGCTACTGGAGAAAAAAGAGGCAACAACAGCATTGTGGCGGCAGCGCTGTGGGGTATAAAGGAGGTGAATACCAGGTGCAAACTGCGGTCTTTATGACGGTGAGATATTAAGCCAGTAGTCTCCATACACCCAATATCAGTGCCGCAGTACCGGTGCACACACCAACTATTCGACAGACTTAGGTCAGTAATCCACGAAAGAAAACAGAAGAAGCGTGAATGGGGGGCTGCATACTCAGCCACTGTAATGTGCTAAATTTAACTGTCTCCAAGGTCCCTCTTATCATGCCTACTTCCGTCTCGATCCTCGTGTCTGTCTCCTTGATTTTGAGTTCATGAACACTAGCTTCCTCACGGATACGGCCCTTCTCAAGGTTGAGGTCGAGTTTGACTGAGTTTTGAGCACGAATGATCTCCTCTCGCAGGCGGGAGTTGAGTTTAGCTATCTCTGAGGAAAGGCGCTCGTATTCTGCACGAGTGGCTTGGTATTCGGTTGAGTGGTGGGTCTGGAGGTCGGAGCGAAGTTGGGCAAAATCCACCTTCTCTGCAGTAATGGTTGTCAGAGGCGACTGGGGATTGAATTTGGGGATACGAACGAGTGTACGTTATCTTCTCTTGTTCCGCTTGAGAAACCATCGTCCGTGTAAGATTCTGGACACTGGAGACAGTAGGAGAAAAAGTAAGCTTGAGATGCAAGAAAAAATGGCGAGTATCGTCCCAGTCCCACTTAACCCACCATCCCCTCCACTCGCTGGCTGTACTGGCACCATTATCTGTCTTGCCCGCTATTTTGTGTTTCCGAGGAGCCCACTGAGCTCTCACCTCTCCTCAATAACATCGCTAAGAACATTCATCATAGCTACTGCTTGTTCCTCCGTGAAACCCTCCCTCTGTAATCGTTCCACAAGCTTGAGTGTGTCGAAGTGGTGATCTCGCTGCTGGGGTGGTGGAGTATGGAACGAACGCACTGCAGCAAGAGCGATTGGTGATGGCGAGGGTCGTTTGGGAATACATGGTGGTAGGTGATGTCGTATTCGAGCTGTAGTGATCAGTGTGAAATTGGATATTGATGCGAGGGACTTGCTGCTGTTGGGTCGGCCATGTGAAGGGATTGTAGCTGGTGGGTGGAGGAGGGGCGAGAATATAGGGATCAAGAACCAGGGGGACGGACGATATGAACGACAAGATACTGTAGAGATGCAAAGGGAATGTGGGAGAGAGAGCATCCGGCGTGGTGAGACTGAGGCGGCCATGTTTTGTGGGTAATAATGGGAAGGTGGTGCAAGGGCCGAAGTATATGGTGGGGTGTTCTATGGGGTGTTCTAGCGACATGCCAAGAGACCTCATGAACGTCATGAACACGTGAGATGACGGGGTCTGGGCCACCTGATGTGAAGAAGCTCCAATTTTCTTTTTTATTATATCTTCCTATTGTCCTACCAGATACTATATACTTTAACTTGCATCCTCATAGCTTGTGATTTTTATTTTCACATAATAAATATTGATTATTGTAGGTTACCCTGAACTCACCAGCATCCCTAAAACTCCTCCCTCACCATTTCCAACCCCACGGCTGTTTCCTTTTCCACCTCCACCCTGAGATTCACCTTACTCTTGGCTAACTTATCCTCCATTGGCAACACCCCATCGTGCCTCATCTCCTCGCTCACTATTTCCACTGCCCTCCACACCCTCAAAATATTCAACCCCATTACCTTCACGACATCGATTGACTTTACCCCCCTCTTTAATAACTCTACGGTGAGATCGGGGTACTTGGAGACGTCCTCCAGGCCAGCGGGGACAGAACCAATTCCTAGTATATATCCATAAGCTCACTGAAAGAAGAGCTATTTCGGAGCAGGAGAGAGAGATGTACCATCGAAGTCCGAGCCGATACCAACATGTTCCCACCCGATCAACTTTCCAATATATTCAATATGATCCACCACCATCTCCAATGTCGCATTTGCAGGGACCTTTCCTGGTCCGCAAGAGACAAACTGAGGATAAAAGTTGACCATTACCACTCCATTATTCTTTTTCATCAGATGCAAAACATCATCTGGCACATTCCTCGGATGGGGGCAAAGTGCAAATCTATCCTCTCGAATCCACTTGGATTAGCCCGCAAAACCATCATATTGGGCAAAATACTCACGCTGAAGAATGACTAAATATTGCCGGGGCCCTGCTCACCCCCCCAAGTACATCTCTCATGACATCCGCGCTCACATGCGACAAATCCACCAACATCCCCATCCTATTTATCTCCCTCACCAGCTCTCTTCCCTCGGCGCTCAACCCCCCCCACCTGGGGCCCCCTGGGGCCGTTGCACTATCGGCGTAACGATTATTACACCCATGGGTAAGTGTCATATATCTTACCCCCAACTCATACAACCCCCTCAGATTGGCAACCGAATTTCCAATCTGATGTAGCCCTTCGGCACCCATCATCGACGATAACCACCCGTGGGGGCCAAAGCTAAAACATCTACCCCAGTCGTCCTCGTTGCAATAAGAGCTGTGTTCCGATGAGAAGATTTCCTCAAAAAGACACGAATCAATATCCTTTTGGGATGCACTTGTCCTGAACCAGCACTCCACTGCGCTCTGGTGCTTACTGTTGAAATCATAGGTAGATGTAGTTTTGAGAAGCATGAAGTGGTTCTGTTCAATCAACCTCTTAACCAAATCGACCTGCTGGAAGGTCTCCTTGACTGCCTCAGCGTAGATTGCATCTCCAAACTCAACCCCATTCTCATCGAAATCACTCTTGGGACATCCAACATATACACTCCAGAATGTTCCTAGAACGTTACTCTCCTCTAACCGCGTCCCATCAACATGATACGGTAAATGCATGAAATCAAAATCCTTATCATAGATCTGATTTCCATATAGTCGGCGGATCATATACGGTAGATCATTATGCCCATCTATAAATGTCACCATTAACTTCTCACTTACACTCTCTCACCCGTTGGCGCACAAAAACTCACCTATTACCGTTCTCATCTTCTCTTTCACCAACATCTCCCTCGCCTCCCCCTCCGTCACACTCTGCTTCGCCTCCACATACTCTCTATATTTCTTATCTTTCGCCCTATCCATCCACACGCTCCTCCCCACCTGGACCCCATTCTGATAGGGATATAGATGAATCAACGTGAACACTCTCACCAGCATAGTATCGAGCGTAAATAACACAAATACCGCCAGGGCGACCCATTTTAGGCCCTTAATCATTCGAGACCTTGTATCTTTCCGTAGTTGGTGCCGTTGGTGCGATGCTGCCGTGGTAAGGCGAGCAGGCTCAATGTCGAGGTTGAACTTCTTCTCATCAGCCATAGCTCTCTGGTCTGTATAGAAATTAGGACCCTGAGATTCGGGCGTTAGTCTGGCTGGCACTTCAAATATTGTAGTCTGTTCAAGTAGAACGAAGATTCGGGAGGTAATTCCGGGATCAGTCGTACTACAACCGTATTTCAAGCTCGCAATGAGAACCAGGGAGATAGTCTTGTGCCCTCCCTGGAGATCGTCACACCCGAACCCGCTGTGGGAATTAGGAACCGAGCTGTTCGAGGCTAGAGCTTATCGATTCGAGACAGGCATACCTGGATGCCGGTACTATGTACGATAGGACCCAGACTTGCTTCCTTTTGCTATCGAATAGGAGTTCCTACACGTGAGCGCCACTTACTGACACCACTCTAAAGTGCACTGGTATCCTCGCTCTAATCCATGGAACAACTATATACAAGATATTTACAACAAATCATTCCTCCATTATGTATTAAAAGGTAGTTTCTAGGTTATCGGATACCATGTGACCAGATTTACAGCCAATATCCATCGACTCCCTACTTCTTTTCCGGCTTTCGCCATTCGTAAATCATAGTCGCGGGATGCTGGGGCATAGCAATGAGAGTCTAACAATATTAGCTGCGTCTGGCATGGGGTCCTCTGAAGGAGCTATGGGGTACTTACGGTATAATCTGGTGGGGCAGGCTTATTCTGTCCATCAGGGAGGTTCATTTTGAGCAACCGCACAAACATGGCAACCAAAGTACCAAGCTGCACATTTGCAAACTGCTCACCAATGCAACGGTGTCGTCCAGCACCGAATGGAAGGTATGGAGAAGCAGTACCCTTGCTAACCAAACCATAACCAAAGTCGAATTTCTCCTCCTCTTCTTCTGAGGTCTCTTTCTCTCCAGCCCATCGGTAAGGGTCATAGGCAGTTGGGTTCTTGAAATACTTGCCATCGATAGCGGAGACACCAGGGGCGGCCATGAGGTAATGGTCATCGGGAATAACCCAGTGGGTGTTTGGGACACGCATTGGAGACTTGACCTTACGCATAATGGAGTGGAGCGGGGGGTGAAGACGGAGAGTTTCCTTGATGACGTGGTTGTGGAGGATAAGCTCGCTGAGGGACTCATAGGTGAGGGGCCCGAGGTCCTTTCCAAAAACACGTTGCTGCTCCTCATAGAGGTCTTGACTGTGAAATTGTCAGCTTCATCCCCAAATCCAAACCCTGATTGTGGCTTACACAACATCAGGTCTTGAAGCCAAATGCAAGAGAATCCATGTCATAGTGGCCATTGAAGTGTGTTGACCAGCCATAAGTAGCGCAATCATCATATGGGCAATTTCCTTGTCAGGGACGGCCTTTCCATCCTTGTACTTTTGGTTCATCAAGTTCCAGATCATATCCTTCTCCTCAGGTTGCTCCCCACGTGCTGCCGCAGCCCGACGCCTGGTGATAATGTCCATGTAGGTCTGAGCCATCTTTCGCTGAGCAGCATCGCGACGCTTGTTCTGGGGGAAAGGAAACCACGGAAACATGAAGTTCATTGGGGTGAAACCGGCATCAAGGTCATGGTAGAGTTCTGCAACCTCCCCCGTGAACCCCTTTCGGATCTCCTTTCCTTGAAGCGTACGAGAAGCGGTGAAAATGGTGAGTTCCGGGATAGCGGCGAGGAGGTCAACGGGCCCCTTTCTAGCAGAGAACAGTGGGCTGTTCCTGACGTAGGTCTCAACTTCTTCGACGATCAACGGAACATATGCTCTGAAAGTTTCCGAGGTAAGACCGAATTTCATGAACTGTAGCGCACACTTTATTAGTATATGCCTCTATCACCCTTAACAATGTCACATACCCTCTTTTGATCCATAAGCTTGTGGTTGGGGCAATCGTAGACGACATCGGTTCCAAACACAGGCGTGGTGAGGTGGGTATAAGCCTCCTCTGCACAAACTTGCGACAGTTTGCCGTTGAAGATGAAATCGTTGCCCTTCGGTCCCAAATAGACGGTCATTTTCCTGCCGAGTAGGATGAAAGTGAATGTATCGCCATACTGAACCCCAATTAGCTCTTCTCCCATGACCACGGGGCAGAATACCCGTACCTTCTCCTGACAGGTGAAAAAGAACTTGTACGGATCAATTCCGTAAATGATAGTGGAACCAAAAAATGGGACGATGTGGAAGACGACAGGTGGTTTGTTCGGGTCCGCAAAGAGGAGCTGCTGGATAATGTTGAGAACAGTTGCGATGACGCAAAAGGCAAATATACCCCCAAACACCAGCACGGGAGTGCTCTGCTGTGCAAGCCTCTGAGCAACTGGGTTCAATTGGACCACCAGTTCCGAAAGGACGCCCATCTTTGTTTAGGCTCGACAAAGGGGTGGGGAAAATTACAGGTAACTCCACAATGGCGATGTGGAGTAAAAGAAGGGAATGGCGCCTGCAGATAGAGATAGCTTAAGTACCCTAAGCTTCGTATCGACGTCCGAGGCAATTCGACTCCTGAGATAAATTTTGTTGTGGTTCTCTATCAGGGGACATCCGATTCGCTGCGACAGTGCAGGGTCCTAACTAGTCTGGTTAGGTCCTAACCAACAATGGCCGCAATTTGAGAAATGCTCTAAACCCTGTGGTAACTTTTAAGGTACTCAAGAACTACCACGTTACACGTTTAGAGAGATGTAATGCATAACATGCACGGCAAGTCGCGACGTGCAAGCGCACGATCCCCGCATGGCGGGGGGGGCACACACCTTCTTACTACACAGGAGAGAGGCTGTGCGGCTTTTTCAGATTCCGAACATATGCATTGGCTTGCGAATTATCCTTTCAGTTACAGCTCAGATCTGGTGATCACTAGTTACAACTTGAGCGTTCTGCTGAAGGTTTCGAAGATATTGGGTGTAAGACAACCAGGGTCCTGGTCCGTGCCATGTGTAATGATTGGGCTAAAGAAGGATCAGGGCTCCAGCATGTGTACCAAATATTTATTATAAACCAAACCGCCTGATGACAGTCCTCACCACACCCTAAAGAAGAAATTCGTAACCCCTATCGCAAGCCTTTTTGATGAACCACTAGACATCCTGGACACGAAATACCTGGTATAGTTCAGCCCCCTCAAAATACGACCGTATCATGTTTAATCACCCCAAAACGAATATGAATGCTAGATCCAGTGAAATGACAAAGCGACAACTGCAAAAAAATATAAATGACGCACATATGCATCTGTACCTATTGTATTGAACCTCCAGTGAGTAACGATTAAAACAATGGAAAGTCGGACTTTTGGCTGGCACCAGATTCTGCCGGGTACAAAGTCTCATGGACCCCTTTCCCGCCAACCTCCATGAAGGCAGTAGTAGCCGCAGGGGTAGAGGTACCGTTTGCCTTGGCCTCCTCACTCGGGGCCTCGACCTCTTTGGCCGCCACAGGTTTCTCCTGGTCAGGCTTCTTATGACTGTTCTTGACTGCATTGGATAACAGAGTCCGCTCTCGCTCCACTTTCCTCTTAGAGAAACCCATGGCATTGAATGCGCCGTCCAAGCTCTCAGTAGACTCGGTAATGCCAGGTGGTGCCATTCGTTTCTTCTGCATCCAAGGGTGTTCAAGAGCTCTCTGAACCGTAATACGCTCATCGGGGTTTACTGTGAGCATGCGGTCAATTAGGTCCAAGGCCTCATCACTGATGTTAGACCAATATGGCGTGGGATATTCAAAAAGTCCTAGTTTAATCTGGTATATAGTAGGTTAGGGAATTAGCAGATATATATGTCCGGTTGAGGGAACATACCTGCTGAGAAAGGTTGTACGGGAAGTCTTCAGAATACAATTCATCGCTGAACGGTGGGAAACCACAGAGGCAGATGTACAGGACTACTCCCAGGGACCAGACATCAACAGCTTTGGAATATTTCCTGTTTTTGTGGTTTTCGAGAATTTCAGGTGCGACATCTAGGATGCAAGTATTAATAACTATGAGGAGTGTAAAGTTTGAATATTATCAGACTTACAGCTAGGGGTTCCGCAACTATAACATCAGGGTAAGTAAGTGGCAATACGTGAAACATAAAAGTATTGCAGTCTACTTACAGCGAAGTAGTAAATGAATCCTCTCCTATGATTTTAGCTAGGCCGAAATCAGCCAGCTTCATCGACAGATTTTTATCGCACAGAAGAATGTTCTCAGGTTTGATATCCCGGTGAACAATATTTCGTTCATGCTGAACACTAAGGTCAGTATGATGTTCCCTTCAATTAAAACAATCTTTGGAAACTCCGGTGCATCTGGGTGACGAACCAAATACTTGAGGCCCTGGAGTAGCTGTAGGAATACTTTACGTGTGTCTTCCTCTGATAACTTTCCTTGTTGGATAATGTGTTCAAATAACTCTCCCTCACTAGCCAACTCCAACACAAGGTAGACTCCGTCATCTTCATCAAACGTTTCTTTCAAACACAAAACGTTCGGGTGGGAAACAGACATCAGGACGGCAATTTCCTGATGAAGTCCAGTCAGGCGAGACTTTTCCTCAGCTTTGGGTTTTTTGAAAATCTTAACAGCATAGTTGGTTCCAGTACGTTTTTCTGTTGCAATATAGACGGTAGCAAAGTGCCCAGACCCCAGGCGCTGGCCCATTGTATAGGCCTCTTCAAAGCGGCCAGCTGTTGTGTGATGGGGATACCGAAATACGAAGATAGCTGCTCCCGCAACAGAAACCTCATCTCCGGTTTTCAGTGTCCATCGATGATTCCTTCCCACAATCGTCCCATTAACGAAAGTTCCATTACTTGAGAGGTCTTCAAGGATGGCTACCGGCTCAGCCCCGGAGGTTTCCTTTAGGTTCACCCATACATAAGCTCAAAGAACAAGAAAACATGGCCCCAGACTAGACTTACTTTGAAAATTACACAATGTCTATTCGACACAACAGGAGCCTCAACCACAATGTCGCATTCCGCATGACGCCCAATAAGATAACCACCGGCACCGACTGAAGGCTTCTTTGTTCCTTTCTTGGTGCTTGCGTTGTGGTCAGGCTTTGTGCTACAGTTGGTGCGTTTTGAAAGCGTCAATACTTCGCCATTACCACTGTTCATCGGCGTTAAGTATCCCCAAATATCCTTTGCCTCCTCTTTATGGTCTGGTTGTGTGAAATGCACTTGAGAGGCTACCTGTGTATCTGGAAAAGGCGGGGGCGACGATGACTTAGGTGTTATTGCCCCATCTTTGGCAGGGCGGGATGGGGACGCAGTATGCTCAAGCCTTTCTTCCTTTGCATTGTTTTGCACGGCTGGGTTTATACGCTGGGACCTTCTCGGCTTCTTCGCTGAACTCTCTGGCGATGAAGGGGAGGACGGTGGCTGTTTCGACGTCAGTGACGTTAAACTTCAAACATGGCGGGTCATACAGTAAGGCTAAGGATGTGAGGATGTTTACCAAATTACGCTTGAGCACACTTTGATCCTTTTTTGCCGGCATCTTAACAAATAAGGTGTGGACCTTCGAAGTTTCACGGGCGAGTTGCGGAGAGACGCGAAATGTGTTGGCGTTTCTACAGAGTGGAGAGTTCTAAATTATGGTGTCAATAAGCACTACTCGATAGTTGTGACTCCTCTTACCGTTGGCCGAGAGGATCAAGGATCCAGCAAGGTCAAATAGATCCGAGTCAGGTCAATCGGGGAGGGATTGCTAAGTCTGTGGGGGCTGGGATATGTGAACCGCGTGGTGGAGGTGGTTCAGTTTTGCTTCCTTTGGCTACTGTGGAGCACCGTAGTAAACACGGGTGCTTATCACTTTTAAGCACTTCACGATTCTGCGCAAATATCCAAGGATAAGAATCGGCACCGAGAGACGCGTAAAGAGCGCCCTGGAAATCTGCCCCTGACGTGTGACGTGCAACCACACATAACAGCTTGACGTTTACCAATATGTTCTCTCGCAAGATATTTCATTGGTAACCTCAGTATGTACTTGTGTCTTGTGCATTGTGTCTTGCGTCTAACCCCTTCCTTCCTTCCTCCATCGAGGCTAGGAGATTTAGTTTCAATTCAATAGATCCGCGTTCTGTAGTTTGGTTTCGTTCCTCTCTTCCTGCAGAGACACTAGCGTGTATCAGGGCAGTCTAACGTCAGTGCTTCCTGAACCTCAGGAATTGGACGATAATTTCTTGGATTTCTCCTGTCATCTCAATTTCGGCTTTGCAGTTCCAACTCCTTGTAAGAAACACTCACCCCACGGCCGACCCGACCATTTTTATACTTCAGTTCCAGCTCTTCATATACATTCGAAATCTGTTTCGGGAGTGAGCATTGTCTCGTGGGGGGTTAGCTGCTCCAGACAGTTGCGGCAGTAGTATTTCATAATGGACTTGTACGTCGTACCTGTTTCTCCGCCTCTGCTCTTGCTAACTGAATCTCTCGTTTTGTAGTGCTTCGAGAAATTTGCGTCATGCTTCTCTGCTTCGAATCGCATCACTCTCAGCAAGCCCGGCTCCAAAGGCAGATCGCGGTGATGGGAATGCGAACTTCGATAGACTAGCCGCAGAGTGCCCCTCTCAGACCGAGAACCTCACCCAAAGTAGCGGCCCTGTGAAGGGGCACTCATGGACTGCACAAATTCCAATGGTCCGTCCCTACCTTCTGAGATTTTCTGGAGCTCTGCTGATGAAGATTTTCTTGATAGTCCGTCAGGGAACTGCAGGTGCTGCTTGCTCTTTGCCGAGCCGCTCTTCTCGTGGACAACGTGGGAAGTGCAGAGAAGCTCCTCTCTCAATTGTGTCCTTACTTAATCGAATCACACTGCCAAAGGATCACACCGTCCCCGTTTTTATCTAGTATTCAGCCATCTCCATGGGAATGCTTGACTTCAAGTCTATCTGAGGCTATTTTATGCCTTGGTTTGCGATTCCCAAGATTACACGAAGACACTCGTATGGCTATGGACCGCTATATTGACAATGTACTCTCATTTTCAGAGATTGAGTTTCAAGATTCTGAGCTCCTGAATTTTGCATCCACAGTAGCGTCATTCCTAGGATTTCTTGAAACCGCGGCAACATATATATATTTCTGGACGTCAAATGAACAGCTCAGTCTTATTGCGAGAGCGAAACAGGTCCTGTCGAATACCTTCCCCATTTCTGTTGAGGCTACATTCTCAACGATTAGGAACTCACATGACCGGCATTTGAGGGCCTGGAAGCGCTATAGCCGTCATTATGCTGCCAATGGGAGGCCACTTGGTTCAATGTTGCTTCAGCGTGGCTTCATGAAGCTGCTACTGTCAACCACGTCAACTATGCTGGTTACAGACCCGACAACTTTGCAAAGTAATGACATACTTGATATTCTCATGTCCTCAGATGATGCGGGAAAGACTGGAATTAAGCTCAATGAGGAGGAGGAAGATCTTCCTACCGTTCAATCCCTTGCTGAAATTGCTGCTGAGGAGGTTGCTTTGATTGAAGATGGAGCAGACTATTTGCAACTTGGCACAGCCTGGCAGCAGCATCTCGCGTTCTCTGTGAAAGCTTTTGCTCTTGCTTCATATTGTAATTGTGTTATCCTCAGCGGTTCTGCCGGGGGCCGGGAATTATTGATGAAATGGTTGGACACAACAATACAAGATCCAATTCAGATGGCGGACGAGACACTAGCAGGGGTTACATTGAAAGTAATGGCAATTGTCTCCCAAAGGGATCCTGCTCTGGCTTCTTCCCTGAGCCGTACACTTCCGAGGTTCATTGTCCGAAATTCTCCAAGTCAAGTTACTGTCAAAGTTGCCGCACAATGTTTGGCATTTGTGTTGAAGTTTTTGTCTCAAGACGTCATTATCACCACCCTTTATACACTGGGAAATGTTCTTTCCTCGGGTGTTCCAGAACGTGCGTTGCAAGGTGGTTCACTACGAGATAGGCTCCTGCCGTATGACCAACAAACCACGGGTAGTGCTATTTCTCTGGCATTGAACTCAGATGAAGAGAAGCTCCACGTCTATGCCAGCGTGATTGAGGCGGTTGTTGGAGTAGCCAAAACCTGCAAGGACGAAAAAGTAAGCCTCTTAAATGTATATTCCTGTAGATCCTATCTAACATCATATTAGATTATAGCTCTGGCACAGTCCATCCTCACCCAAAAGACTGGCAAGGTCAACCCTACAGTGGACACTCAGATCGTAATTCGAGTTGCATCCCTTGCACTGGTAGCGAATATCACCGAATTTAAGTCAATCCTCAAGCTCTACTCGAAGCTTGGATCTGATGCTGTTGTCAACGATGATACTAATATGTTGAGCGCCGTATGTTTATCCCCTTTGTGTCAAGTCACAGTCAACTGACGTTACTATCAAGATTCTGGCGGCGAGGGAGTATATCTCGAAGAACATCGAACCAGACTCTCCATTGCTCGAGGTGTACTTGACCGATCTCCTTGAGTGTATTGTCGCCAAGGGCGATGTTCAAGAGAATGAGCCCAAACGGCAATCCGATCTCGAGGTTAGTTTCTCTTGTTCTTTGAATTTATCTTGCACTAACTTCGTGTACAGCTCGCTGCTCGTGACATATCACAATATTTGTCACCTCTTGCACTTCTCTTCACCAGTCACGATCTGGAGTCCATTGGCTCTATGAGTGTCGAGATCCAGTCAATCTGTCGTGATGCCTGGTATAACTGCGTCGTTCATGGATTCTCTCGTAAGACAGTTCTCGCTCGTAAGTACGATACAGAGTTGCGTATTATTGCAAAGATCAGCCCACCTTTGATTGCCGATACCCGCACAACTTTGTTAGAGAGTGATATGGAGCTTAACACTGTCCTTCGGAGGGGCATGAATGCGCCAAATACAATTGAGCACAAGAAGAGGTTGATTGAACTGCTCCCCGAACATGTGAAGGATATAGGCAGCCTGTCCTATCCAAAGGTTATCTTCCTCGAAACTGCCTTCCTCCTAGAGTCACTTCGATCCAGTTGCGGAAATTGCTCTGAAGTCCTTTCTTATTTCGTGGACCCATTGCTCAAGGCGGGGGATACCGCAGGCTGCATGATGACAATTGCCAATGAGGTTTGTCGAGGCACCTGAAGCTACTCTTCCTGGCTAATCATTTTACAGGTCACGAAGATATACTTAGACAAAGCAAGAGTGGGAATGTATCCAGAATTTTCCGCCGCAATGGTTGGAAAACAACTAGTGAAAGTCTTTACCAAATGTTGCCACAGGGTGGAGAAAGTTCATGCCGTTGCAATATCTTGTGCGGATCGGATCATTGGTGTTATTCCATCCGCTTTGTGCCAGCAAAGCTCTCTCTATGCCATGCTTGAGCTCCTCACACTTGTGTGGTGTAGCTGTCTTGATGAAGAAATTGATGAATACTCATGGAGATCCACAATGACATCTGTACGGGGAGGAGTCACCATTGAACTCTCAGATTCTTACCCTCTAAGGAGGAAGATTTTGAAGGCATTCCACACAAACTCCCGCAAATGGGTACTTCATGTGCTGAACATGGCACCGATGGACATCAAAGGCTTGCTCCAGGTACTCAAATCCCATGTCCAGAGAAAGGCACAGAAGGCAGACTAATATCTATAGACTTATTTATCTGAGCACGATGACGACAGTTCTTTTGGGCATATTTCTTTAGGGCGGTCTTTTGCCTTAACGATTGGCTCAGAAGTTCCCACGAGTGATCAACGCCTAGGTGAAATGCTAAACATCTGCTTTCGGTATTTCGGTACGTACTAATTCTGTAATAGCATCGTTGGATTCACTAGACGGCGCGACTGCGGCTTCGGACTTCATGAAGCAGTATACTACACGCCAGGGTTACCGACATGCCGACCCAGCCCCCGAGCATGAGGAGGAGTGGCTGAGATTCATGCAGATAGGCCGCCCTGGGCAGATTGTTGGAGAGGATGAGGAAACAATAGCTGTGCTAGAAAACATCCAACGTCGTGCCGCTGCTAACAAGTTTGTCGCAATTGCTGAGCTACGTGACGTCCTGCGGCGTGCGGCTGCCCTCTTGTGCCGATCCAAGAAGGTAATGATACCCTTTTAATAGGATATGTATATGCTAGGCTAATAGGTTACAGAATTCTCATGCAATTGTGTCCTACCTTGTCAGCATACCATTCACGATCTTCACTAAGCAATCCATTAAATTGGGCATTTCCCTCTGGATGGGAATCATGAACGAAAAACCACGAGTGCAGTCAAGAATTTTGGTTGAAGTTGCGCAGCACTGGGAGGAGACTGTTCGCAAGAAGATTGGTTTATTCTCTGACAAGATACTGTAAGACTTATTTGCCAATATATTTCCTCCCCTACTAACGTGCCACAACCATCCAGAGCTCCAGACGCTTTCAGCATGAAAATGGAGTATGCGCCGTCCGACAAGGAGGTACTTATGAGACAGCAACGTGATGCACTGAACTTGATAACACCCCACCAAAAAATACTCTACATGCTGTCCAGTCACTTCCATGCGTGCCGCCTGGGAAATCCCCACATAATTAAGGTATTTCAGAGGATAGTCAGAGTATCTATGGCAGGGCTTAAAGATGCAACTGGACACCCATTGGCGCGTGAGACTCGTTTGCAACTCATCATTTTCGGGCTTCAAGTATTGCGCTTCAGTAGCAGTAGCAACACCATGACTCAAACTTTACAGTACAAGCTTAAGGACCAGATCATATCAGGTGCTCTGTCGTGGTTCAGTAATGCACCAAGGTCAGTAAAACGCTTATCATACGGTCCCACACTAACGCTTCTCCTTTAGTTGGACTTTTGGGGGTAACCGCTTGCAGCTCAGATCTGAGTTACAGGCTATGGCCGAGATCATGGACTTGTTCATGCAAATGTCTCCCAAGCCGAACGAGGTGGAGTCTACATATGCTAAAGCACTTCGTCCCAGGCAAGACCTTGTATGCATGCTGTTGGAAAACGAGCATGCACGACTCATGACCTGGCTCTACCCCCTTGATAATGGGCGAAAGAATACCAATTATGCTTTCCGATCACCAGCCGATGTAGGACACAGTCCCTTACCTGTGGAGATTTTAGTGACTAATTTGTAATACGCAGAACTCGATCGCAATACTCCTTCAAACAGCTTGGCTAGAAAGCCCACGGCTCGCCATTCAGCTTACCAAACGTTTTCAGTCTCCACGGCTTAGCGCGAATGTTCGCAATCTACTTCTCAGATATCCAAAGCAAGTTGTTGACATCCCAGAGGCTATCCAGCTGATTCTTGGAGACGGGATTCCACCCGATATTAGTATTCAGTTGAAGGTAAGAAATTTTGCTCTCTCACCAACATTTGCATTCTAATGAACGAAGTATCTGCTTTATTGGGCACCTGTCGACCCTATAACTGCCACAACTTACTTCCTTCCCTCATACTCCAACAACGCATTTATACTACAGTATGCGATGCGGTCACTAGAGAGCCATAGTGTGGACGCGACATTCTTTTATGTTCCACAGATTGTGCAGGCTTTACGCTGGGATGAATTGGGCTATGTGGAGCGTTTCATCCTTGAAACAGCAAAATTCTCCCAGTTGTTTGCTCACCAGATAATATGGAACATGAAAGCGAATGCTTATAAAGATGAAGAAGCCTTAGTTGTATGTTGACCAACTCTTATTGATGTAGCATGCACTAACAAATTTTTGAAGCCTGATGAAGTCAAGCCCAAGCTTGATGTGGCAATGGAACGCCTGATTAGCAGCTTCTCCCCCATGGACAAGAGCTTTTATGAACGAGAGTTCAACTTCTTCGGCGAGGTCACCTCGATCTCCGGAAAACTCCGTCCCTATATCAAGAAATCGAAAGCTGAAAAGAAGCAGAAGATTGACGAGGAACTCCGCAAAATCAAAGTCGATGTTGGGGTTTATGTGCCTAGCAATCCTGATGGTGTTGTCATTGGTATCGATCGCAAGTCCGGACGACCGTTACAAAGTCATGCTAAAGCGCCATTCATGGCAACTTTCCGCATCAAACGAACTAAAAAAGCCGATGTTGATAGCCAGGAAGAGAATCTGCGCAGGGAACAACAGAATGCCCCTGCAGCCGAGCCCACAAATGAAATGTGGCTTTCTGCCATTTTCAAAGTCGGGGATGATGTCAGACAAGACATGTTGGTTTTGCAGATCATTTCAGCCTTCCGGAGCATCTACAATAGCGTGGGATTGGATGTTTATGTTTTTCCATACAGAGTCCTTGCTACAGCCCCAGGAGTAGGTAAAAGACCTGCTTTATCTGAATATAATATGGCTAACATGTATTACAGTGTGGTGTTATTGATTTAATCCCGAAGTCAATCTCTAGAGATATGCTTGGTCGTGAAGCCGTCAACGGTTTGTACGATTATTTTACCACTAAATATGGCGGGGAGGATTCCATTAAGTTCCAAGAGGCACGAAATAATTTTGTCAAGAGTATGGCCGCGTACTCAGTCATCTCCTATCTCCTCCAGCTGAAGGACCGACACAACGGAAATATCATGATTGACGATGCCGGACATATTATCCACATTGATTTTGGCTTTTGCTTTGATATTGCTCCGGGCGGTATTACATTTGAACGAGCACCATTCAAGCTCACCTCGGAGATGATTTCCGTAATGGGGGGTAGTCAAGAGTCTCAGCCCTATCACTGGTTCGAAGAATTGTGTGTCAAGGCATTCCTAGCTTGTCGCCCATATGCCGATAAGCTTGCTGCATGTGTCAAAGTCATGTCTGCTAGTGGGTGAGTTTTTGATATAGAAAACTTTTTGTAGCGTCTTTTACTGACTCGTCCCAGGTTGCCTTGTTTCAAGCCTGATACTATCCAAAACTTCAAGGACAGGCTTGTTTTGGACAAGAATGAGAAGGAAGCAGCCGATTTCATGAGGAGCCTGGTTAAGAAGAGTTACAGCAGTTACTCCACCAAGGGATACGACCAGTTCCAGCTGCTTACTAACGGTATCCCTTATTAAGCGACTGGCGTCGTTTGGCCGTTCTTTATACCCTATTTAATTTGATAGATCTTTTTTTGATTCTTAGTTACCCTGAGACGAATATAAATCCCTTGTTTTCCTATCCTTGGAGGACGTCGTAATCAATTCTATAAATAGCTCAAAATTGATATCTGAACTAAGTGCCACAATATACTACCTCACCCCGCACAGCCCACGACCCCGAGTGCAGCATTATTTACAGGAACGGCACCAAGCCAAGTCACTCTCGCCTACATTATTAAGTGGCTCGGGCCGGGTTGTTCTTGTGTGGAGCTTGGCAGGCCTCGACCCTGGCTTGGCTGTCTGAACCTCCATCTACCGGTACTTGTTGAGTCACGTTCACTTTACCCTGCAGGGTCGTGTAAACCACTGTCTACGGTTGATTGTAGATGTATTACGCTACGATAACTTTGTGGTATGCTACACAAAGTCCTATCCGCAGCGGATTACATACTCTTCATCGTCTCATTGGAACTTCTCATCGTCTCATCGAAACTCTGATATTTCAACCCAACAGTCCACTGTAGAATTTTGAGACGAAGATTTTTCTACTGCAGGGGAATAGCTACTAGAAACAGTTCAAATATGAAAATTCCGTGCTTTTATCATCGGGGCCTGTCTGTCGCACCAACTTTGACGTGCATCAACAAGAAGCCATTTTCTTAGTGCCGAACCCCATTCAAGTTGGCACTGCCATCAGCCCTACTGCAAGCCGATTCAGCTCACAACCTCCAATCCTGAATTAATATTTACCAGGTAGTCAGTCACGTTCCCAATTAATACGTATACTCTTACCCTCCTTTAAAAGATTCCATCTCTTTTTCTTGAGCTTCGAACCACCCCTTTGAACGAATCACCTGCTGCAGTAGGTACCGTGTACCTGCGTTGTTCTTACTGATTTTACAATTTGGCATCCACGGCCAGCCATTTGTCCGTTTGCTTGAGCCTCAGGCACCCAACCCACTTACATTTCTGAAAGAAGGCAGCAAGCACCATACGACCTTTTTGACCTCACCCGCAAAATCTCAAGCTTCCCCCTGTGTCACAAAAAAATACCAGCATGCCTTCGGGATTTGCGGATTCCTTCTGGTCCGGCGACTATGCAACAGGTACCTACTCTGTCCTTGCGACTAGCTAGCTCACTATCTAATCAAACTGTGGGCGCAATCAGGTCTGAATGTTCTATTCGATAAGCTCCAGCAAGGGTGTGTCGAGAACCAGCAAGTCGTTCAAGTGGCCAGGCTTCGTGCGGATGCCGAGGATGCTTATGGGCAGAGATTATTGACGATAGCTCCAGCTGCGGAAAGGCCGGGAGGGTTTGCAAGAGATGATGGGGCTAGTGTCCGGAAGGTGGGGGGATTGAATCAAAAGTGTTTCCATGAAATGTTTCAGAAGCTGACATGGGATCGCACTGTCGGCAGGCATATGATGGACTAACGAAAGAAATGGAGGAGGTTCGTACACCGCTTCATATGGAAAATCTTGGCCTTGAATGGACGGACTTCGCTCACAGAACCAAGTAGGCGGGGAAAGCCCACCGGAAGGTAGCAGACAACATTCGACAGCTTGTGATTGAACCCTTTTCGAATTGGTGTGACGAGCATGAGTCTCGCGTGACCGGGTCCTTTGACGACCTCCAACTCAACATTAAAGCCCACGAGAGACAGGCCGAGGCGGTAAAGAAGCTGCGAAGTACCTATTTCAATAAATGTAGGCTTGTCGAGGATTTGGAAGAGGAAACGAAGTTTCTAGGCCCAGAAGATGCAACTAAGCCTGTTACGGCAGAAGCCCCGGCTACTCCGTCCGTCTCATCTGCTCCCACAATCAAGCTCCCAGAGCCCGAGGACCCTGAGAGTGAGGAGCCGTTGGAGCTTGGGGATCTGTTCTACCACCCCAATGAGGTCAAGAAAATCATCAGTCACATGCTGGAAGTTATTCCTATGGGAGAGCACAAAGTCGCTATTTTGGGCACGTACGAGAATGTTTCCACAGGAGAAAAAATCACAGAGTTTATCCAGCAAAACCTGCAGGCTACAAGTGTTAGCCACGCCGAGCGTATTGGGCAAGATCTTGTTCATCATGGTTTCCTGAGGCTGGTTGGAAGTGTGGGAAGCACATTTTCAAATTCATCAAAGATGCATTATCAATGGAGGGATAAGGCGTTCCAGATGACTGGTAAGCCCAAGCCAAAAAAGGAGGAGCCTAGATCCCTACAGCGAGCACCAACTATGGCCGCCGTCGATTTTCAAATTGATAGTCCAAATTCGGCTGTGGGAGACTTCTTGGGAAGCTTGCTTACCCAGCCCCGCCCAGGCGAGACCCCAGGAGATAGGCTTCGAAGAGAGGCAAAGGAGGCTGATGAGAGGTATAAGTCTGCTGTCAAGAAGTTGGATCTTATGAGATGTGCTCTTGAGGAGAGCATAATGACCCACTTGAAGTTTATGGAGCAATGCGAACTTGACCGACTCAGAGCTATTAAGGCTGGTGAGTTTCAACCCATGATCGGGAGTTGGGCGGGTGCTAATTTTTGAGCAGTCATACTGGACTTTTCTGGTGCAATAGGAAATATTATCCCAAGCATTCAATCTACTGTTGACAACTTGTTGCTGTATCAGGAGACAGTTCAGCCACTTGGTGACTTGCGATTCATGCTCGACACTTACCGAACAGGATCTTTCGCGCCAAAGGTTGTCACATACGAGAACTACTACAACTCGGCAGATGGTATGCGGCCAAATACTCCTCACTATTTCTTCTCAAATTCTAATTTTTTTCACATCTAGAGCAAACGTTTGGTCTCGATCTCGAAGTGAGGGCGAGAGCAGACAGAAAGCGAGTTCCACTTGTTATCACTGGTATCCTTACATATCTTGATCATCGTATGTATTTCCAGCTTCTAGACTGCATGAGCGTTTCTAACAGTGTCACGTGTAGATTACCCCGATCTTGAAGGTGATGAGGCCCGAAGAGGCATTTGGCTTGTAGATGTACCATTGGAATCCAGTCATCATCTCCGAAATGCTATCAACACCGGAAAAGCAATTCCAAAGGAAGTTCTCACCAATTATGAGATACCCATTGTTGCTAGCGTTTTGAGGCTCTACTTGCTAGAATTACCAGGTATGAGTACTTCATGATATATTTCAAGGTAGAAACTAAACGGACGGTGACTTTAGATTCCCTTGTTTCTTCGACCAAATATGAAATCATCAAGACAGTCTATACAACACATGGCTCGGAAGGCGATGACAGGGCCAGGTTAGCCGTCATCCAGAATACTCTCGGAAGCTTGCCATTGACCAATATTGCCACACTCGACGCTATCACAACCCACTTCACCCGTCTTATTGAACTCACATCTGCAGACGAACAGTTCATCTCTAACCTTGCTCACAGTCTTGCAAATTGTATGTTTACTCTCCCTCCGCCCTATCCCTCTCGCTAATACAATGGTCCAGGCATCCTACGGCCCCGCGTTGAATCTTCCCTAACCCAACACGAGCGCCACTCCTACCGCCTCGTTAGGGATCTTTTTGCCCACCGCGAGTCTATCTTTGGTGAGCTTAAACGTGCCAGTACACTAAACTCCGGCCGATCCCGCGCCGTCTCCACCGACGAATCCCAGCGCCGAGCACATGTCGAAGCACGCAACCGTGCCGTCATTTCCAGCGCCCGGTCCCGACCATCTTCCCCAGCCCCATCCTCTCGGCATCGACGAGATGCTAGCTCCGATATGTCTATCACACGTTTCCCTATCTCCACGGGTAGCCCACCGAGTGGGAGCGGATCACCTGCAACAAGATACCGTCCTCAAAGTCTAGAGGTCCCTGGTGGTTTACCCATGGCACATATCAACGAACAGCTCCAACAACACCACACCCAAGAAGCCGCACTTGCTGCCAATGCTGGAATCACAGTCGATGTATCGGGGATGACAAATGAGCCAGAGCAGCTCCAGGATGGATCTGAAGGTGCTTTGTCTAGGGGTAGTTCGTTGAGCAGGAATGCAGCGGCGAGTGGTGGTAGCAGGTTCAGGAAGCCAGGCGGCGGCGGCGGCGGATTGGCGAGGACGGCACATGCAAACCAGGCGGCGAGTAAGAGGGACAGCATGGGAAGTGAGATTGGCGCAGTTGAGGGGTATCCGGGATACTATGGGGGTAGCGCGGGGTCGAGCCCGGTAAGTGCGAGGGGGGTGCAGCTGAGCGATAGGCCGATGGACGATTAATGATGGTGGGGTGGGACATATGTCGCAGGTACTATCTTGACTGAATACCTACTTTTCTCTTTGCCTATTTCTATTTATTTTCTTCTTGGTTTCGGTGTGTAGGTACCTATACCTGGATGTGGTTTGATGATATGAAGAATAACAAAATAGTATGCAATGGCCGCAGCCTAGCAGCCGAGGAAAGCTGCATATGCAAGTAAACCATCCGGATGTGCGCATACTGTACAATTGTCGCTGTTTGTCCCCACAATGCGCCCCGCGGTGCGCCACACTCCGCAGTCCATTGCTTTTGTTATTATTATTGCTATTGTTTACTTTGTTTACATCTCGACTCGACAGCTGCCCCGCTAAGATGAAATTGGCCTAAGTAACCTCTCGATCCACTCTACACGTTTCCCCACACGCCACTGATTTTCTCGAAGGAACGGTGGAACAACAAAGAATCTCTGGCCCTTAATTCCGTGTATATACCTATATAGTGTCTCACAATCATCACCTTTGTTGTAGTCATCATCTGTACAGCATCACTCATAGATCTCCCAAGACAGCCAAGGTGCGGGTGAAACACAACAAGTCAGCAAGACGAAGCGATTAAAGAGTGATATCGGCGACATCGGCGGCGACATGTCAGGCGGCGAGGATACCGGGTCCCCCCCGCCAGTCAAGAAGAAGAAGCTATGGTTTAAACGGCCGACAAGACCAGCGCCGGTGGGGAAGGAGAAGGAGAAAGAGAAGGTGGAGGTAGAGGTAGATAAAGCTACAGCTACATCTACGACTACGAGTGCCGGAAACTCGGCGATAGCGCTGTCACCGAGCCCGCTACAAATGTCTCCACCGGCGGCGGGAAAAGGGAGGTGGAAGGTGGAGAGATCAGAGTCAACAGCAACCCCACCTCCAGTGGATGATGGAAGTGGGGATGAAGGTGCTGAGAAAATAAAGAGTTCAAGAGCTGGAGCTGGGGCTGGGGCTGGGTCTAGAAAGAAAGGCAGTAAAGACGCCGCGAGTTTCTTCATTCGCAGTGAGAATGTTTACACAGCTATTGTCGCCGACGAGAAGAAGCAACGGGCAAAGAAGAAAGATGGAAAGAAGCGGAAGAGTGAGGGTCGGGATGAAGAGAGTGGTGGGGATAGGGAGGTTGCGATGGAGGAGGTACCAGACGATGGTGATGATGAAGATGGTTTACCAAAGAAGGGAAGAAGGAAACCGAGACAGCCTACGAGCTGGAAGGAGAGGAAGGAGGATTATGGGATTATTAGCCTGGATAGCGATGATGGCGGGGGTAAGGGCCTGGATGAGGATGAGGATGATGCTGAGGGTGGGGATTCAGATCCATTGGGTCTCTACGACGACATGGACGAGGAGGAGACTGGTGCCTCGCGCCGGAAACAGGGCGGGAAAGGAAGAAAGGGACGAAAGAAAGGTGTTGCGGAGGAGGAGGAGAATATCAAAACTGTCAAGAACCCCCCTCCTCGGAAGAGGAGCTTAACTCCCCCCCCACAAATTTACATGTCAAAGGTCACAGCTACCCACTCCCCGTCAGCAGCCATATCAACGTCGCAAGCCCAGTCTGGGCGAACACCTACACCGTCCCATCTACATCCCACTCCGGCTCCCTCACAACCCTCTTCACAACGCAAACCCGGCGCTCCAATGACCATCACTCTTGATTCAGACTCTGACGATGATAATAACGCCCCTATTCCCATCTCCACCTCTACAGGCGACCTCCCCCCTCCCCCCATCCTCCCGGACTTGGAAGCCCGCGCTCGCGCCCTCGCATCCCCCTCACCAACGGCTACAATCAACAACCCCTCC
>Ga0307511_10001215_pt1 | contig 27308 bp, 24 predicted proteins | sample 13_EM_MG_FD_200266 | JGI IMG/M metagenome (GOLD analysis project Ga0307511, IMG submission 200266) | Populus trichocarpa ectomycorrhiza microbial communities from riparian zone in the Pacific Northwest, United States - 13_EM | ecosystem: Host-associated > Plants > Roots > Unclassified | place...
CCTCGCAAGCTCGGTCACAGACCCTCCTCGCTAGCGCTCGTCGCATCTACGACCGAGGTCTCTGCGCTCAATGGTGCCCTCGCAAGCTCGGTCACAGACCCTCCTCGCTAGCGCTCGTCGCATCTACGACCGAGGTCTCTGCGCTCAATGGTGCCCTCGCAAGCTCGGTCACGTGTTCCTCCTTGGCCGGCAACGAGATCACCACGGTGAGGCCGCCTCCCGGCGTGTCCTCGGCGGCTATCGTGCCGCCCATCGCCTCGGTGAATCCCTTCGCCACGCTCAACCCCAGTCCGACCCCGCTGGTCGCGTCCCGGTCCCCCAGTCGCTGGAACGGCTGGAACAGCGCGTCGCCGGCGCCCTTGGGCAGTCCCCGGCCCCGGTCGACCACCCGCAGTTCGACCTGCGCGGCGTGCGTGCTGGCCCGGACCTCGACCGCGGGCTCGCCGTTCACGCTGCTCCCCGGCCTGCCGTGGCGCAACGCGTTGTCGATCACGTTCGCGACCACCCGTTCGAGCAGGCCCGGGTCGGCCAGCACCAGCGGCAGCCGCTCGTCCACGTCCACGAGCACGTTGCGGCGGTCGTCGATGCCGGACAGGGCCCGCGCCACCACCTCGTAGTACGGCACGGCGCGCAGCTGGGGCTGCACGGCCCCGGTGGCCAGCCGGGACGAGTCGAGCAGGTTGTCCACCAGCCCGGCCAGCCGGTCGGCCGACTCCTCCACGGTGGCCAGCAGCTCGCCGGTGTCCTCTTCGGACAGATGCAGCTCGGGGTCGCGCAGGCTGCCGGCGGCGGCCTTGATGGAGGTCAGCGGGGTGCGCAGGTCGTGCCCGACGGCGGACAGCAGTGCGGTCCGCAGCTCGGTGGTCTCGGCCCGGCGCTGCGCGTCGGCGGTCTGCGCGGCCATCCGCTGCTGCCGCAGCGCCAGCAGCGCCTGCCCGGCGGCGGCCTCCAGGGCCCGGCGGTCGGCGGCCTCCAGCGCCCGACCCCGCAGCGCCAGGTGCACCTCGGGCGTCACGGGAACGTCCACATCGGCCTCGTCAGGGTCGTCGCACGGCTTCGGCCCGACGCAGGCGACCCGTTCCCACTTGCCGTGCTTGTGCTCCAGCAGTGCCACGGAGGTGAGCCCGAAATTCTCCCGGACCTTCTCCAGCAGCCGCACCAACGGATACGGGCTGGTGAGCACGGTCCGCGCGTAGGAGGCCAGCAGCGCGGCCTCGGTGCGGGCCCGCGCCGCCTGCTCGGCCCGCCGCGCGGCCCGGTCCACCACCAGCGCCACCATCACGGCGACGACCACCATGACGATCAGGGTGATCACGTTCTCGCCGTCGGCCACGGTCAGCGAGTACAGCGGCGGCGTGAAGAAGAAGTTGAGCAGCCCGGCCGACAGCGCGGCGGCCAGCACCGCCGGCCCGACCCCGCCGACCAGCGCGACGATCACCGTGACGAGGAAGTAGTCCACGGTGTCGGTGGACACGGTGATGGTGCCGTGCAGCAGCGAGCCGATGGCGGTGGCCAGGAACGGCAGCAGCAGCGACAGGGCCCAGCCCATGATCTTGCGCTGCGGGGCGAGCGGGCTGCGGCCGAACTTCCACTTGAAGGCCCGCTTGGCCTCGCTGTGGGTGACCATGTGCACGTCGATCGGCCCGGACTCCTGCACGACCGTCGCGCCGATGCCCTCCTCGAACAGCCGCGCCACCCGCGACCGCCGGGAGGTGCCCAGGACCAGCTGGGTGGCGTTCACGCCGCGGGCGAAGTCCAGCAGCGCGGTCGGCACGTCGTCGCCGACCACGGTGTGGAAGGTCGCGCCCATGTCGTCGGCCAGCCGCCGGTACTTGGCGACCTTGTCGGCGGGCGCGCCGCGGAGCCCGTCGCCGCGCAGGATGTGCAGGATGAGCAGCTCGGCGCCGGCCCGGGTGGCGATGCGCCGGGCCCGCCGGATCAGCGTCTCGCTCTCCGGCCCGGCGGTGATCGCCGCGACCACCCGCTCGCGGGTCTCCCAGGTCTCGGTGATCTTCTGCTCGGACCGGTACCGCTGCAGGGCCACGTCCACCTGGTCGGCCACCCACAGCAGCGCCAGCTCGCGCAGCGCGGTGAGGTTGCCGACCCGGAAGTAGTTGCCCAGGGCGGCGTCGATCTTGCGGGCCGGGTAGACGTTGCCGTGCGCGAGCCGGCGGCGCAGCGCCTCCGGCGTGATGTCGACCAGCTCGATCTGCTCGGCCGTGCGCACGAACTGGTCGGGCACGGTCTCGTGCTGGGGCACCCCGGTGATCCGCTCGACCACGTCGTTGAGGCTCTCCAGGTGCTGCACGTTGACCGTGGACAGCACGTCGATTCCGGCCTCCAGCAGCTCCTCGATGTCCTGCCAGCGCTTCTCGTTGCGCGAGCCGGGCACGTTGGTGTGGGCCAGCTCGTCGACCAGCGCGACCTCCGGCTTGCGGGCCAGGATCGCGTCGACGTCCATCTCCTCGAACTCGAGGCCCCGGTGGGTCAGGTGCTTGCGCGGCACGATCTCCAGGCCCTCGACCAGCTGCGCCGTCTTCTCGCGGCCATGCGTCTCGACGAGCCCGACCACCACGTCGGTGCCGCGGTCGGCGCGGCGGCGCGCCTCCCCGAGCATCGCGAAGGTCTTGCCGACCCCCGGCGCTGCCCCGAGGTAGATGCGCAGCTCGCCGCGCCGCGGTTTCTCCGGTTGCACGTGCTTCAGTCTGCCCTGGTCAACGCTTCGCTGCCTGCACGGCCAGGTTCAGCGCCAGCACGTTGACGGTCGGCTCCCCGAGAAAGCCGGCGCCCCGTCCGCTCGTGTTGTCCTGGACGATCTTCGTCACCTGCTCGACCGACAACCCGTTCACCCTGGCCACCCGGGCGATCTGGATCTTCGCGTAGTCCGGGCTGATCGCCGGGTCCAGGCCGGAGGCGGACGCGGTCACCGCGTCGGCCGGCACCTGGTCCACCGACACGCCCTCGCGCTTGGCGATCTCCTCCTTGCGCGCCTTGATCTGCGCCACCAGCACCTGGCTGTCCGACGCCAGGTTCGACGCACCCGAGGTGGCCGCGTCGTTGTCGGCCAGGCCCAGCTTGGTGCCGTCGGCGCCGGAGTAGTCCGACGCGGTCTCGGACGGTCGGGTGTGGAAGTACGGGTCGTTGTTCGGGTCCTTGGCCACCGGGTTGAGCCCGATCAGCGAGGACCCGACCGGCTGGCCGTCCACCATCACGATGGAGCCGTTGGCCTGCGCCGACAGCCCCGGGATCTGCCCGACCCCCCACACCGCGAGGGGGTAGACGATCCCCAGCAGCACGGTGAACGCGAGCACCATCCGGAGGCCGGCGCCGCTCTGCTTCACCAGTCCTGACAGCCAACGCACGACAATCACCCGATTCCAGGGATGAGACGGATCACGAGGTCGATGAGCCAGATGCCGATGAACGGCGTGATGATGCCGCCCACGCCGTAGATCAGCAGGTTGCGGCGCAGCAGGCTGGACGCGCTGGACGGCCGGTACCGCACGCCCCGCAGGGCCAGCGGGATCAGGCCGACGATGATCAGCGCGTTGAAGATGACCGCGGACAGGATGGCCGAGGTCGGGGTGGCCAGGTGCATGATGTTGAGCTTGCCCAGGCCCGGGTAGATCGCCGCGAACATGGCCGGCAGGATGGCGAAGTACTTGGCCAGGTCGTTGGCGATGCTGAAGGTGGTCAGCGCGCCCCGGGTGATCAGCAGCTGCTTGCCGATCTCCACGATCTCGATCAGCTTGGTCGGGTCCGAGTCGAGGTCGACCATGTTGCCGGCCTCCTTGGCGGCCGACGTGCCGGTGTTCATCGCCACGCCGACGTCGGCCTGGGCCAGCGCGGGCGCGTCGTTGGTGCCGTCGCCGGTCATCGCGACCAGCTTGCCGCCCTCCTGCTCCTTGCGGATCAGGGCCATCTTGTCCTCGGGCTTGGCCTCGGCCAGGAAGTCGTCCACGCCGGCCTCGGCGGCGATGGCCCGCGCGGTCAGCGGGTTGTCGCCCGTGATCATCACGGTCTTGATGCCCATGGCGCGCAGCTCGTCGAAGCGCTCCTTCATGCCCGGCTTGACCACGTCGGACAGCCGGATCACGCCGCGCACCACGGCCACGCCGCCGGACAGCTCGGCGCAGACCAGCGGCGTGCCGCCGTCCTGGCTGATCTGGTCGACGACCTCGTGCACCTGCTCGGGCACCTGGCCGTTGTGCTCCAGCACCCACGCCCGCACCGAACTGGCCGCGCCCTTGCGCACCTGCCGGCCGTCGATGTCGATGCCGGACATCCGGGTCTGCGCGGTGAACGGCACGAACTCGGCGGACTTCTCCGCGTTGTTGGGCTCGGCCGCGAGACCGAACTCCTTGGCGCACAGCTCGACGATGCTGCGGCCCTCGGGCGTGCCGTCGGCCAGGCTGGACAGCCGGGCCGCGGCGGCCAGGTCGTCCTTTGTGGACGTCCCGACCGGGATCAGCTCGGTGGCCCGCCGGTTGCCGAAGGTGATGGTGCCGGTCTTGTCCAGCAGCAGCGTGTCCACGTCGCCGGCGGCCTCGACCGCCCGGCCGGACATGGCCAGCACGTTGCGCTGCACCAGCCGGTCCATGCCGGCGATGCCGATCGCCGACAGCAGCGCGCCGATGGTGGTCGGGATCAGACAGACCAGCAGCGCGGTCAGCACGATCACCGACTGCGGGCTGCCGGAGTAGATCGCCATCGGCTGCAGCGCGACGACCGCGAGCAGGAAGATGATCGTCAGCACCGCCAGCAGGATGGTCAGCGCGATCTCGTTCGGCGTCTTCTGCCGGGAAGCGCCTTCCACCAACGCGATCATACGGTCCACAAAGGACTCGCCCGGCCTGGTCGTGATCTTCACGACGATCCGGTCGGACAGCACCGTGGTGCCGCCGGTGACCGCCGAGCGGTCGCCGCCGGACTCCCGGATGACCGGGGCCGACTCGCCGGTGATGGCCGACTCGTCGACGGTCGCGATGCCCTCGATCACGTCGCCGTCGCCGGGGATGACCTCGCCGGCCTCGACGACCACCAGGTCGCCGATGGTCAGCTCGGTGCCGGCCACCCGCTCCTCGCTGCCGTCCTCACGCAGACGGCGGGCGATCGACTCCTTCTTGGTGCGGCGCAAGGACTCCGCCTGCGCCTTGCCCCGGCCCTCGGCGACCGCCTCGGCCAGGTTGGCGAACAGCACGGTGAACCAGAGCCACAGCGTGGCCACGATGGAGAACACCGACGGGTTGGTGACGGCGAACACGGTGGACAGCGCCGACCCGACCCAGACCACGAACATGACCGGGTTCTTCATCTGGTGGCGCGGGTTGAGCTTGCGCAGCGCGTCGGGCAGCGAGACGAGCAGCTGGCGCGGGTTGAAGGCGCCGGCCTGGAGCTTGCGCCCGGCGTTCTCCGCGTGGTGGCGGTCCACCTCCTCCACGGAACGCTGCTGGGAATCAGTGGTCGTGGTCATGACATCGCCTCCGCGATGGGGCCGAGCGCCAGCGCCGGCACGAAGGTCAGCGCGGCGACGAGGAGTACGGTGCCGGCCACCATGGACGCGAACAGCGGTCCGCTGGTGGGCAGCGTGCCGGCCGAGGGCGGGATCTTCTTCTGGGCGGCCAGGCCGCCGGCGAGGCAGAGCACGGCCAGGATCGGGATGAACCGGCCCAGCGCCATGCAGACGCCCATGGTGGCCTGGAACCAGTCGCTGGTCGCGGTCAGGCCGCCGAACGCGCTGCCGTTGTTGTTCGACACGGACGCGTAGCCGTAGAGGATCTCGGACAGGCCGTGCGCGCCGCTGTTGGTCAGGGCGGACGAGGTGGCCGGCAGCACCGCCGCGATGCCGGCGAACACCAGGACCAGGGTCGGCATGGCCAGCATGGCGATGGACGCCATCGTGACTTCCTTGCGGCCCAGCTTCTTGCCCAGGTACTCGGGCGTGCGGCCGACCATCAGGCCGGCCAGGAACACCGCGACGATGGCGAAAACCAGGATGCTGTAGATGCCGGTGCCGGTGCCGCCGGGCGAGATCTCGCTGAACAGCATGTTCAGCATCGCGCCGCCGCCGCCGAGACCGGTGAAGCTGTCGTGCGCGGCGTTGACCGCGCCGGTCGAGGTGCCGGTCGTCGAGTCGGCGAACAGCGACGAGCCGGGTATGCCGAACCGGGTTTCCTTGCCCTCCATGTTGGAGCCCGCGAGCAGCGCGGCCGGGCCGTTCGGATGCGCCTCGGCCCACCAGATCACCGCGAGCATGCCGCCCCACAGGAACGTCATCACCGACAGGATGGTGTAGCCCTGCTTCTTGTCCGCCACCATCACGCCGAAGGTGCGGGTCAGGCTGACCGGGATCACCAGCAGCAGGAAGATCTCGATGATGTTGGTCCAGGCGTTGGGGTTCTCGAACGGGTGCGCCGAGTTGGCGTTGAGAATGCCACCGCCGTTGGTGCCCAGCTCCTTGATGGCCTCCTGGCTGGCGACCGGGGCCAGCGCGATGGTGTGCTGCGCGCCGTCCACACCGGTGACCGCGATGCCGCCGGACAGGCTGTCCACCACGCCGAGTCCGATCAGGACGATCGCGAACACGAACGAGATCGGCAGCAGGATCCGGAACACCGTGCGGGTCAGGTCCACCCACAGGTTGCCGAGGCGGTCGGTGCCGGCGCGCATGAAGCCGCGGATCAGCGCGACCGCGACCACGATGCCCACCGCCGCCGACACGAAGTTCTGCACGGTCAGGCCGGCCATCTGCACCAGGTGGCCGAAGGCCTGCTCCGGCACGTAGGTCTGCCAGTTGGTGTTGGTGACGAAGCTGACCGCGGTGTTGAAGGCGACCGACGGGCTGATCTCCGGCCGGCCCAGCCCCAGCGGCAGCACCGTCTGCAGGCGCTGCAACAGGTACAGCACCACGACCGAGACGAAGGAGATGCCGATCACGCCCTGGGCGTAGGTGGACCAGCGCTGGTCGGCGTCGGGGTCGACCCGCACCACCTTGTACAGCGCGCGTTCCACCCGCCAGTGCTTCGCGCTCAGGTAGGCGCGGGCCATGTAGTCGCCCAATGGCTTGTAGACCGCCGCCAGTGCGGCTATCAGCAGCGCGACCTGAAGCAGGCCGGCAACAGTGTCAGTCATGATTAGGGCCCTCCGCTGGGGCACACACGTCGGCCCGCATGTCAGAACTTCTCCGGCTTGATCAGGGCGACGAACAGGTAGACAAGCAACAGCAGGGCGAGCACGCCGCCGAGGACGTTCGCCACCAGACCGGCCCCGTCCATCACAGCCGCTCCAATCCACGCAACATGAGCGCGAGCACTCCGAAGACGCCGATCACCAGCACGGCGTAGGCCAGGTCGGCCATGACGCGCCGCTCCCCTCACCTCTGCGATCACCCCGACGGCGACCGCGATCGCCAGAAGCGTGCATCCGCGCCCACCCGGCGCGACCTCGCCTGATGGTGTCTTGACGGCCCCATACGCGGCATTGACGCGAAATTGACGCGACCGGTGAGCCAGCTCTCCACCCGATCGGGCGACAAGTACGCGGAGCGTGACCGGTTAACCCGCCGTTTACCCCACCTGGCGGCGGCTCACCGTCGTGACCAGGCCGTTATCGGCGTCAAGACCGTCACCGACAGTGTCGAAGTCGGAACGGTCAGCGGCCGTCACGGCCCTGTCGGGTGACAACCGCGGCGACCTGGGTGCGGTTGTTGACGCCCAGTTTGTTCATGATGCTGCGCAGGTGCGTTTGCACGGTTCGTGCGCCCACGAACAACTTCGCGGCGATCTGAGGATTCGTCAGTCCCGCCGCGACCAACTCGGCCACCTCGCGCTCGCGGGCGGTCAGCTCGGAGGCGGGCGTCACCGAGCGCATCGGCAGCTCCGCCCGGGACCCGAGACCGACCGCCCGCCGGATGCCGAGCTCGGCTCCCTCGGCCAGCGCCGACTCGAACGCCTGCTCGCCCAGCGCCGCCCGCAGCGTGGCCACGGCGTGGTCATGCCCCATCATCGGCCCCGGCGAGTAGAACCGCAGGCCCATCTCCGTCCACAGCCGGCCGCTCGCACCCATCAGCACCGCGCCCCGGCGGTGGTGGCCGGCGGCGGTGTAGGCCCAGGCCAGCGTCTCCACCGTCCAGCCCAGGCCCCACACGTCGTCGATCTGCTGGAACCGCCGCACCGCGTCCTCGACCAGCGTGATCGCGCGCTCCGGATCGGTCTCCAGGTACAGCGACCCGGCGCTCCACAGGGCGCTGGCCAGCGTGTGCTCGGCCCCCGCCCGCTCGGCCCTCGCCACCATCTCCGCGGCGATGGCATCGGGCTCGCTGTAGCCGAACGCCATCCACACGTCGGCGCTGTACGCCTCGCCGTCGGACCCGACCCGCTCGAACAACTCCCGCGCCCTGGTGAGGTCCGCGATCATCGTCGCGCGGTCGACATCCACCACCCAGGCCCGAATTCCCTTGGCCAGCAACGTGGTCGCGTCGGCCAGGTCGTCACCGGTGTCGTGGATCAGCTCCGGCACGGGGGAGCGGTCGCCCAGGTACACCGCGATCATCGTCAGCCAGGCCGCGCCCATCGCCCGCAGCGGCGTCGGCTGCGGCTCGCCGCTGGCCAGTGCCACCCGCACCCAGCGCAGGCCCTCGGCCAGGCCGCCGACCACGTACCAGGCGTGCGAGCGCAGCAGCGAGACCGCCATGTCCAGCGCGGCGGCCGACTGGCCGGGCGTGCGCAGGCTCCAGTCCATCGAGGCCAGCACGTTGGGCAGCTCCGCGCGGATCCGCTCCAGCCAGCGCAGCTCGTCCGGGCTGAACCACTGGGTGGCCGCGTCGTGCGCGAGCCGCTGGAAGCAGTCGCGGTGCCGTCGGCGCACCGCCTCCGGGTCATCCAGCTCGGCCAGCCGCCGCGCGCCGTACTCACGGATGGTCTCCAGCATCCGGTACCGGACACGGCCGTCACGGTGCTCGCTGGTCAGCAGCGACCGCTCGGCCAGGCCGGCCAGCGCGGGCAGCACGTCCTCGCGCGGCAGCCGGTCGTCGGCGCACACCTGCTCGGCGGCGGCCAGGTCGAGATCGCCGGCGAACACCGACAGCCGCGCCCACAGCAGCCGCTGGTGCGCGGTGCACAGCTGGTAGCTCCAGTCCAGCGTGGCGGCCAGGCCGGTGAGCAGCCGGAACCGGTCGCCGAGCCGTTCCAGCAGGGTGGCCAGGCCGATGGACCGCAGCTGGGCCGCGGCCAGCTCGATGGCCAGCGGCAGCCCCTCCAGCCGCTGGCACAGCCGCAGCGCCGTGTCCCGGTCGCCGGCCGTCGGCTCGAAGCCCGGCATCGCCGCCTGGGCCCGGTCGAGCAGCAGGATGACCGCCTCGCCGTCCAGCGGCCGCAGCTCGACGACGTGTTCACCGGCGATGCCCAGCGGCTGCCGGCTGGTGGCCACCACCCGCAGCCCGGCCGACGCGGCCAGCATCGCCCGCGCGATCGGGCCGACCACGTCGACCAGGTGCTCGCAGTTGTCCAGCACCAGCAGCAGCCGGCGGTCGCGGATGTGGTCGAGCAGGAAGTCGAGGCCGGTGCGGGTGGAGTGGTCGCGCACGCCCAGGCCCTTGGCGATCGTCTCGCCCACCAGCCGCGCGTCGGCGTCGCGGTGCAGCGTGGACAGATCCACCCACCACGCTCCGTCGGCGAACGACCGGCGCAGGTCGTGGGCCAGCCGGAGGCTCACTCGGGTCTTGCCGACGCCGCCGACGCCGGTCACCGTCAGCAGGTGCGCCGAGGACAGCAGGCGGCGCATCGAGGCGAGATCGTCGCGCCGCCCGACAAACGAGCTGATCTCGGTTGGTAGGGATCCTCCCGCCATGGGCCAACCCTAGTTCGTCCGCCGCCTACGCCATCGCCTACGCCATCGCGCGGATACCGCCCGCCGGCGGCAACCGGCAGTCTGATCAACCGGGAGGGGTGACGGATGGTCCGCTCACCGGAGGGTTGGGTGGACCATCTCCTCCTTCGCGCACGGGAAATGGCGGCTCACGGCGGCGGGCTATCCTGGCGTTCCTATGCGCCCGGTTCCTGGAGGACTGCCGTGACCACCGAGCACCAGGTGAGCCAGCAACAGTCGCTCCAGCTGCTGATCTCCCTGCACCGGCTGATGCGCACCATCCGGCAGGCCGCGCCGACCGGGCTCTACCCGACCCAGCTGATCGTGTTGTCCCAGCTGCTGCAGAGCGGCCCGATGCGGGTCGGCGAGCTGGCCGTGCAGGTGCCGTGCTCGCAGCCGACCGCCACCACCATGGTCAGCACCCTGGAGCAGCTGGGCCTGGTGGCCCGCGAGCCGGACCCGTCCGACGGGCGGGCGATCCAGGTGACGCTGACCGAACTCGGCCGCGACACCATCATCTCGCTGGCCCACGGCGAAGCCGAGGTCATCGCCCAGCGGCTGGGCGAGCTGGCCCCCGAGGAAGCGGCCCAGGTGCTGGCGGTCCAGCCGCTGCTGGACCGCCTGTCCGGCCAGCGCTTCGCCGACCAGAGCGCGTCTCGGTTCGCCCGTCAGAACCCGACGAAGTAGTAGAGCCCCACCGAGGCGACCAGCGCGTTGGCCGGCACCACCAGCCACAGGACGCGGCGGTCGGTCCGGCTGTAGTGGCCGACCATGATCGAAATGACTGCCGCCGGAACGCCCAGGACCACTAGGCCGACCAGGCCGCCGCGGGCGACCGCCACCACCGGCAGCACGCGCAGCAGCCACCAGGCCGGTTGCAGGCTGTAGACGTAGGCCAGGACCTTGCCGGTGAGCGTCGACTCGTCCGGCTTCAGGTAGGGCGTCAGAGCCCTGACCGTCGGCAGCTGCGCGACCGCCTCCACGCCCGCCTTGCCGCGGGTCAGCATCGGCAGCGAGATCGCCAAGCCGACCAGTCCGGTCAGCAGGAAGAACGGCGTCGCGTGGTAGCTGCGCACTGAGGCGCCGAACAGCAGCGCGCTGGCCGTGGTCACGATCAGGCCGGCCAGCGCCAGCACCTCGACGCCGTCGCCGCGGGGCTGCTTGATCTGCTGGGTCGGCTCGTCCGGCTGGGACGGCGGCGGGTAGCCGGCCGCCGAGCGCAGCTCCGCGGCGTACGCCTCGGGCGTGCCCAGCCGCAGCTCCAGCTGGTCCTCGCCGTGTTCCCGGGCCAGCTCCCGGACGTGCTCCTCGGTGTCCTCGAGCAGCTCGTCCACCTCGGCCGGGGGCAGGTCGGACAGGGCGGCCCGCATCCTGGTCAGGAAGCGCTCAGTAGTTGATCCATCGTCTTCGCGAACGTCCGCCACGTCCTGCACGACTCCTCCAGTCGAACGCGTCCCGACTCGCTGACGCGGTAGTACTTGCGGTGCGGGCCCTCCTCGCTCGGCACGACGTAGGAGGTGAGCAGGTCAGCCTTGTACAGCCGGCGCAGCGTGCCGTACACGGAGGCGTCGGCCACCTCGTCCAGGCCGCTCTGCCGCAGCCGTCTGAGCACGTCGTAGCCGTAGCCGTCCTCCTCCCGGAGCACGGCCAGGACCGCGAGGTCCAGGACGCCCTTGAGCAGCTGGCTGGTGTCCAACCGATCCTCCCGGTGATGCGCTGGCCACACTATTCCGCAATGTGCACTACTGCGCAACCCGGGTTTCCCCCTAGGGGATGAGCCCCACCCCCGCGCAATGCCACATGTGCGCCATAGTCGCCTCCCTACGCCACATGTGGACCACATGTGACACAAGGGGGAGCCGTCAGATATGAGGGTTCTTCGGCATGGGTTGGCACTTGGGGCAGGAATACGAGGAGCGGTTCATGAAAGGGTCGCGGCGGATGACGCTGCCGCAGCGGCGGCAGGCCCTGCCCTCCTGGCCGTACACCGCCAGCGCCCGGTCGAAGTAACCGGACTGGCCGTTCACGTTGACGTACAAGGCGTCGAAGGAGGTGCCGCCGGCGGCGAGGGCCTCGTTCATCACGTCGGCGGCGGCCGACAGCAGCTCGCCGGCCTGGGCGCGGCTCAGCTTCTCGGTGGGCCGGGCCCAGTGCAGCTTGGTGCGCCACAACGACTCGTCGGCGTAGATGTTGCCCACACCGGACACCAGGGTCTGGTCGAGCAGGGCCCGCTTCACGCCGGTTCGCTTGCGCCGCAACGCGGTCACGGCGGCGTCCGGGTCGAACGCCGGGTCCATCGGGTCGCGGGCGATGTGCGCGACCGGCACCGGCAGCGCGGCGCCGTCCACGTCGACCAGATCGGCCATGGCCAGGCCGCCGAACGTGCGCTGGTCGACGAAGCGCAGCTCCGGCCCGCCGTCGTCGAAGCGCAGCCGGACCCGCAGGTGCTTCTCGTCGGCGGTCCCCTCGGGCTGCACCAGCATCTGCCCGCTCATGCCGAGGTGAGCCAGGATCGCCTCGGCCCCGTCCAGCTCCAGCCACAGGTACTTGCCGCGCCGGCGCGCCGCCACCACGTCCCGCCCGGCCAGCCGGTCGGCGAAGTCGACCGGGCCGAGCTCGTGGCGGCGGGTCGCCCGCGGGTGCAGCACCTCGACGGCGGTGATCCGCCGGCCGGTGACGTGCGTGTCCAGCCCGCGGCGAACCACCTCGACCTCAGGAAGCTCCGGCATGCCCAATCCCCTCTCCGTCAGAGGCCAACACATGCTCAGAAGGGGGCATTCCTGGCGTTGAACGCCTGGAATGCCCCCTTCCGAGCACCACTGGAAGCGGTGCGGCGGCGTCAGCCTTCGTCGGCTTCGGCCGGCGGGATCTCCGACTTGAGCGTGGTGTAGGCGGCCTCGGCCGCCTTCTGCTCGGCTTCCTTCTTGGTGCGGCCACCGCCGCTGCCCAGGCCCCGCCCGCCGACGTACACGGTGGCGGTGAACTCCTTGCGGTGGTCCGGGCCCTCGTCGTCGACGCGGTACTCGGGCACGCCGAGTCCCTGCGCGGCGGTCAGCTCCTGCAGGCTGGTCTTCCAGTCCAGGCCGGCGCCCTTGAGCGGGGCGGCGGCCAGCAGCGGGTCGAACAGCCGGTGCACCAAGCCACGGGCCACATCGATGCCATGTGCCAGGTAGACGGCGCCGATCATCGCCTCGAGCCCGTCGGCGAGAATGCTCGCCTTGTCCCGACCGCCAGTCAGCTCCTCGCCGCGCCCCAACAACAGGTGCGCGCCAAGACCGCCGGGGCCGAGGTCACGGGCGACTCCGGCCAGCGCCATCATGTTCACCACGCTCGCGCGCAGCTTCGCCAGCTGCCCCTCGGGCAGATCCGGGTGCCTGCGGTAGAGGTGGTCCGTCACCACGAGTCCGAGGACGGCGTCGCCGAGAAACTCCAGACGCTCGTTCGGCGGCAGGCCGCCGTTCTCGTACGCGTAGGACCTGTGAGTGAGGGCCAACACGAGAAGCTCGGCGTCCAACTCAACACCGAGCGCCTCAAGCAACAGGGCCCGGTCCGGCGCTGGGCCCCGCGATCCCTTACCTCCCACTGCGCTTTTCACTTCTCGCCGGGAGGCGGTGGTCAGGACGCCGGCTGGACGACCTGGCGGCCGTCGTACTGGCCGCAGGCCGGGCAGGCGATGTGCGGCAGCTTGGGCTGACGGCAGGCACGGTTGGAGCACGCCACCAGGTTGGGGGCCACGGCCTTCCACTGGGAACGGCGCGAACGGGTGTTGGAGCGGGACATCTTCCGCTTCGGGACGGCCACGACTAGCTCTCCTCCTCGGTCCCGCCGAACTTCTCCTGCAGAGCAGCCCAGCGAGGATCAATCGTCTCATGCGCGTGGTCGGGGCCCAGTTCGGCCCACTTGACGCCGCACTCGGCGCACAGTCCACGACAGTCCGGCGAGCACAGCGGAACCTGCGGCAGCGCGAGCACCACCGCGTCGCGCACCACGGGTTCCAGGTCGATCAGGTCGTCGACGAGGCGTGACACCTCGTCTTCGTCCGTGGTCGCCTCGGTCGCGCTGTCCGGATAGGCGAACAGCTCGGTGAAGCGGACCTCGACCGTGCCGGAAAGCGGGTCAAGACACCTCGAGCACTCGCCCACCGTCGCCGCGGTCGCGGTCCCGGTGGCGAGGACGCCCTCCACTACCGACTCGACCAGCAGGTCCAGCACGACGTCGCTGCCCACCTCAACCCCGATGACCTCGGGAAAGCCGAAACCCCCGGGCGCCGGAGCCACTCGGTGGTAGCCGCGGCTGGAGCCGGGTCGGCGACCGATGTCCCTGGTGTCGATTACCCAGGGTCCAGCGGTCTGCTGATGAGGACGCGCATGTGATCGTTGCTTAGGCATGGTGGTTGTGTCGCTGGTGGGGTGACTTACCGTTTCCAGCTGGCCAAGCGTACTCAAGAAGGTGGCCGGAAGGAAAATCAGCAGGTCAGAGCGGGTGAGATCAATCCCGCGCGTAGTCGAAGGGCGCCGCGGAGGCGCTGCTGCTGGACATCGGGGCCCGCAGGCTGGCCCGGCCCTTGCCCACGGTGCGCAGGGTGTGGGCCAGCAGGTCCTCGAAGTCGGCCAGCTTGGCGTCGACGTAGGCGTCGCACTCGCCGCGCAGCCGGTTGGCCTCGCCGCTGGCGGCGTCCAGGACGCGCGCGGACTCGGCGTGGGCGGCCTGCACGACCTCGGTCTGCTGGACCAGCCGGTGCTGCTCGTTGCGGCCGTCCTCGACGGCCCGCTCGTAGGAGGCTCGGCCGGCCTGGACCATGCGGTCGGCCTCGGCCCGGGCCCGGCCGGTCAGGTCCTCGAACTCGTGGCGGCCGGCGGCGGAGACCCGCTCGGCCTCGTTCTCGGCCTCGGCGACCATGCGCTCGGCGTGGGCGCGGGCGTCGGCGACCATGCGCTCGGCCTCGGCCCGGGCCTCGGCCAGCATCCGCTCGGACTCCTCGCGGGCCTTGCCGACACCGGTCTCGCTCTCGTGCTGGGCCTTGGAGATCATGCTGTCGCGATGGTCGAGCACGTCCTGCGCGTCGTCCAGCTCGCGCGGAATGGCGTCCCGGATGTCGTCGAGCAGCTCGAGCAGGTCGCCACGGGGCACGACGCAGCCGGAGGTCATCGGCACGCCGCGCGCTTCCTCGACAATCGTGACGAGTTCGTCGAGGGCCTCGAACACCCGGTACACGTCGCACTCCTCTTGGGCTATACGGCTGGCAGTCTCCAGTCTGCCCGCTCGACCCGCCCTAGGCGGGGAGATTCGGAAGGCGTGTCCGACGCCCGGCCCGATCGGCCGGGCGCCGGGCCGGCTCAGCTGTTGATGTTGACCAGGGAGAACGACGCGTAGTGGTCGCCGGTGTAGAAGTACTCGCCGGCCGAGCCCGTGATCATCCGGCGGGCGCCGCGGGTGGAGGCGCCGGGCGTAGGCACCGTGTACTCGTGGTAGTAGCCCGAGGAGCACAGCGGCAGGATGTGCTCGTCGTTGCGGAAGACCACGCCGTCGTTCTTCGGGTAGGGGAACGGGCCGCCCTGCTTGATCAGCTTGACGGTGGTCGCGGCCTGCGCCGGCAGGCTGGACAGGTTGACCTTCTGGTAGCTGCTGGTGTTGCCGCAGGCGACCTGCGCGGCCGCCGGGTGGGCGACCGGCGCGGCGACGCTGACCGTGGCCAGGCCGAGGGTGCCGATCACGGCGAGGGCAAGAGCCAGCAGGGCCTTCACGGCTCGTGACGTGAGGTAGCTCATACCGGTAACGTAACGCGATCAGGTGATCACCAGAAGGAGTGAACCTGAACCAACGGTTGACAGTTGGGGCCCGGTCAGGCCCGCTCCTCCAGCCGCTTCAGCAGGCGCTCGTGCACCAGGTCCGGCAGCAGGTGGGCCACGTCCCCGTGATAGGTGGCCACCTCCTTGACCAGCGAGCTGGACAGGAAGCTGTACTCCGGGTTGGTCGGCATGAACAGCGTCTCGACCCCGGACAGCCGGTAGTTCATCTGGGCCATCTGCAGCTCGTAGTCGAAGTCGCTGACCGCGCGCAGGCCCTTCACGAGCGCCTGTGCGTCGTTGGCCCGGCAGTAGTCGACGAGCAGCCCGTGCCAGGCGTCCACCCGCACGTTGCCCAGGTGCGCGGTGACCTCGCGGATCATGTCCACCCGCTCGTCCACGGTGAACATGGTCTTCTTGCTCTTGTTGATCATCACGGTGACGATGACCTCGTCGAAGACGGCGGCGGCCCGCGTGATGATGTCGAGATGGCCGTTGGTCACCGGGTCATAGGAGCCGGGAGAAACCGCACGCCTCATGGCCGGGACCGTAACAGGGAAAACGCCGGCTCACCGCGTGGCCGCGATCACGGCCCAGTGCAGGGTGGTCTCCCCGTACTTCTTGCTCCGGGTCGGCTCGATGCCGTCTGGCCAGCGCGGATCCTCACCACGGGTGGACCGCTCCACCACCAGCGTGGCCTCCGGCGCGGCCCAGGCCAGCACCGCTTTGAGCACGTCGGCGAGTTCCGGCTCCCCCAGCGCGTACGGCGGGTCGATGAACACGACGTCGTAGCGGTCGGTCGGCGTGGTGGCCAGCACCGACTGCACGGTGCCGTGCCGGACGTCCGCCCCGGGCAGGCCCAGTGCCTTGGTGTTGCGGCGGAGGATGTCGGCGGCCCGGCGGTCGGACTCCACGAAGGTCGCCTTCGCCGCGCCCCGGGACAGCGCCTCCAGCCCCAGCGCGCCCGAGCCGGCGTACAGGTCGAGCACCAGCGCGCCGTCCAGGCCGACCGCCGCCTCCAGGGCGCTGAACAGTGCCTCCCGCACGCGGTCGGAGGTCGGCCGGGTGCCGCTGGGCGGCACCTCCAGCCGACGTCCCCCGGCCGCGCCGGCCACGATCCTGGTCACCGGCCCATCCTGCCGGAACCCGTAATTCGGTGTGACGGAGAGCGGGACTCGCGGGGGTTCAGGGGCGTTTGCCCAGGATGAGGGCGGCCCAGAGCCGTGGCCAGGTCCGGGCCGGCTTGGGCGCGGCGACCGGGGCGGCGGGCACGGGACGCTGCGGGATCCGGTCGGCAGCCCGCGCGGGCTGCCACACCTTCGCCGCGTCGGGCACGTGCCGGTCGAGCTCGGCGATGACCTCCGGCGAGACGTCGTGCAGGTTCGGCTCGATGCTGACGCTGACGCCGTCCGGGCCGATCAGCCGACGGGCGCCGTCCGGCCAGCACTGCATCAGCACGCACTCCCGGTGCAGCACGGTCAGGGCCCCGTGCGGGGCCACCATGCTCACGCCGTCCGGGCCGATGACCAGCTTGTGGTCGGCGTTCTGCAGCGACGGGAACTCCTGGCCGTCGGCCGTCGACTCGGACCACATCGGGGCCTCGGCGAAGCCGGCCCAGTCGGCCCGGTTGCCCCGCGGGACCTGCAACAGCATGGCGTCCATGGCCTGCACGGCCACCTCGCGCAGGTCCTCGACGGTCACCGCGGCCAGCTGGGCGCGGAAGTCCGCCAGCGACATGCGGGGCCGCCCGTACAGCACGTCGACCGCCTCGGTGAACAGCATCGCCTTCAATGCTTCCGGCCGGTCGAACGAGGTGGACGCCTTGTCCCGCAACGTCTCCAGCTCGTCAGCGTCGACGCGGCCGACCCGGAACGCGGCCAGCACGTCGATCAGGCCGCCCAGCACCGCGTCCTGCTTCTCCGGCAGCGCGTCGGCCAGACCGGTGATGGTGGCCGTCCGGCCGTCCCGGGGCGCGTAGGCCGTGGCCACCGCGTAGGAGTTGCCGTCCTCGGTGCGCAGCGCCCGGAACAGGGCCCGCTCCAACACCATCGCGAACAGCGCGGCCCGCGCCGACCGCTCCACGACGGCGCTGAACATGACCTTGCCGCTGCCCTCGGTGAAGTACGCCGGCGTGGTCGGCAGCGCGGACGTCAGCGCCGGCAACGGGTGCGCGGTCCCCGACGGCAGCGTCAGCGCCAGCCCCTCCGGCACGTCGCCGGCGATCCACAGCACCGCGTTCTCGCGGGTGAACCGGGTTGCCGCCCAGTCCCGCACGTCGTCGTCGGTGATCGCCTCCAGGCCCCACTCGGGGTAGCCGGCCGCGCCGAAGCCGACCGCGCCGTAGCGCCAGACCAGCAGGCTGTCGGCCGGGCGGCTGGCCTGCTCGGTGCGCAGGATCGTCTTCTCGGTGGCGACCCGCTCGATCGGCAGGTCCCGCAGCGAGTCGCAGACGCTGGTCAGGTAGCTGACCACGGCCCGCTCGCCGCCGCTGGTGAAGAAGTGTGTGGTGGTGACGCCGGTGGCGGCGTTCGCGTCGTGTTCGATCATGCCGTGCCGGTGCAGCGCCAGGTGCTCGACCAGGTGCGTCAGGCCGCGGCGGGACAGCGGCTCGTCGGCGCAGCCGACCCGGAACACCAGGCCGGCCGTGAGCGGCCCGCTGGCCGGGGCGATCAGGGTTCTGATGCCGCAGACCTCGGTCTCCTTGATCACTTCGCACCGCCGAGGCTCAGGTCGCGCAGCCGGTCGAAACCCGCGGCGGGATCGCCGAACATGTTCCACGGGTAGTCGCTGGCCACGTCGCCGAGCGCCTCGAAGTGCGCGGCGGCCCGCCGGTGGTCGCCCATCTCCGCGAACAGGAGGGCGAACACCCCGTGCGCCTGCGGCCAGTGGTAGCCGCCGATGAAGTCCGGGTGCAGCACGGATTTGTCCGCGGCGGCGCGGATCTCCTGCTGCACGGTCACCTTGGCCAGGTACCGGCCGCGCTCCGCGCCCTCGAGGTCCAGGTAGTGCTCCAGGTGGGCCTCGCCGACGACGGCCGGGCTGAGCGAACCCGGCGGCGCGGCGTCCATGCACTGCTTGGTGAAGGCGTGCGCCGCTTCCCACGAGCCGCTCCACTTGGGGCAGAGCTGCTGGAGCAGCCGGCTCTGCGCGGCGAAGCAGTGCGGGGCGACCCGGGCCAGCCGGTCGTAGCGGCGGCGGGCCTCGCTCTGCCCGAGTTCCAGTCCCCGCGCGCTGTTCAGCCGGAACGCCCAGGCGACTGCGTCGGCCGGGTCCTCGGCGGTGAGCTCGATCAGGATCGGCTCGGCCCGGCGCAGCAGCTCGTGCATGCCCTCGAACTGGTCGCGGCTGACGAACTGGGCCCGCTTGCCCGAGCGGATCTCCCACGCCTTGGAGATGTGGCGGGCCGCGAGCAGCCGCCGGGCCAGCGGCGACGGCGGCAGCAGCTCGAGGAACTCCTCCGCCCCGACCACGTCGGCGACCACCTTGACCGCGTACACGGTCATGTCCGTGTCGGACAGACCGGCGAAGAACAGCTCGATGGCCGTCCAGTCGGCCGCGCGCACCGACTCGCGCAGCTCGACCAGTTCCGGGAAGGCCGCCGCCTGATCGAACCGGCGGGCCGAGGGCATGATCACCAGCGAGACAATAGATGAAAATGCTTCACCTACGGCACCGGGTTCCGGCCTGATTCACCCTCGCCTGACGCTGGGAATGCGCCTTTCCTCCACTCGGAGTGGAGGAAAGGCGCATTCCCAGCGTCGATCAGTTGCGGACCGGGTAGGGCAGGGAGGGGGCGGGTTGGGCGGGGAGGGCGGTGGAGTGGGCGTGCAGCGCGGCGCCGACGGCCCGCAGGATCGGGGCCAGCACGTTGAGCCGGTCCGGATTGTCGGTGGCGCACTCGGTGATGCCGGCCCCGATGATCGGGCGGATCGCCGCCACCGCGCGGATCGCGTCCACCAGCTCGCTGATCAGCAGCCCCCCCGGCACTGGACAGGTCACGTCGGCGAACTCGCTCGGGTCCAGCACGTCGAGGTCGATGTGCAGATAGAACTGCGGGGCCCGGGAGGCGATCACCGCGTCGAGGACCCAGGAGGTGTCGTAGTCACGTTCGATCGGCACGTGCCGCACCAGCCCGCGGTCGATCATGGCCTGCTCACCGGGGTCGAGCGCGCGGGCGCCGGCCAGCACCACACGGCGGGACACCACGGGAGTGTCGAGCACGAAGTCACGGTCGCCTTCGCCGAAGGCGTGGCGTAAGGCCATGCCGTGGTACGCGCCGGACGGCGAGGTCGCCGGGGTGTTGAGATCGCCGTGCGCGTCGAACCACAGCACCCCCAGCGCCGGCCCGAAACGCTTGCGGGCAAAGCCGAGCGGCACGGTCTCCACGCCGCAGTCGCCGCCGATGGTCAGCACCGGACCGGTCGCGTGGCGCAGCGACTGCGCCTGGAACCCCCGGTTGGCCAGCAGCACCTCGCGGTTGTGGATGCCGCCGACCAGCGTGGACGTGCCGGCGCGCACGGGAACTCTGCGCACGTCCAGGCCGAGCACCCGGCCGGCCAGGTCGGCGAGCGCCTGGCAACCGGTCGGCAACCACGGGGACTTCGGGACAACCGCGCCCTGTCGCTGGGCCACGGACTGCAACTCCAGCACGAATCACACCTAACCAGCGACCGAGTTCGCGTTGCTAGACGGCAACACGGGGAATGTTCCCATCACTCTACCGGGTCAAACATCACGGCGCCGTTAAGATCACAGTCCACTGTGGACATAGCGGTGCCCCCGGCCGTCTCGGCACGGGGGCACCGGTCGGTCAGGACAGCACGATCAGCAGATCGCCGCCCTCCACCTGCTGTTGCGGGGCGATGGCCAGGCGCTGCACGGCGCCCGCCTTCGGCGCGGTGATCGCCGCCTCCATCTTCATCGCCTCGATCGTGGCGACGGTCTGCCCGGCCGAGACGCTGTCACCCTCGGCGACCGCGACCGTGACCACTCCCGCGAACGGCGCAGCGACGTGGTTGCCGTTGCCGCGGTCGGCCTTCTCCGCGGCCGGCACGTCGGCGGCCACCGAGCGGTCCCGCACCTGGATCGGCCGCAGTTGTCCATTGAGGACAGCCATCACGGTCCGCATGCCGCGCTCGTCGGCCTCGCCGATGGCCTCCAGCGTGATCAGCAGCCGCACACCGCGGCCGAGATCCACCGAGTACTCCTCGCCCGGCCGCAGGCCGTACAGCCAGTCCTTGCTGCGCAGCACGCTGGTGTCGCCGTAGGCGTCGCGGTGCTGGAGGAACTCCCTGGTCGGCGCCGGGAACAGCAGCCGGTTCAGGGTCGCCCGGCGGTCGCCGGCCAGCCCCTCCACATCGTCCTCGGAGAGATCGGCCACACCCTTGGGCGCGGTCCGGCCGGACAGCGCCTTGCTGCGGAACGGCTCCGGCCAGCCACCGGGCGGGTCGCCCAGCTCGCCGTGCAGGAAGCCGATCACCGAGTCCGGGATGTCGAACCGGCCCGGGTCGGCCTCGAACTCGGCCGGGTCCACGCCCGCGCCGACCAGGTGCAGCGCCAGGTCGCCGACGACCTTGGAGGACGGCGTGACCTTGACCAGCCGGCCCAGCATCCGGTCGGCCGCCGCGTAGGTGGCCTCGATGTCCTCGAACCGGTCGCCCAGCCCCAGCGCGATCGCCTGCTGGCGCAGGTTGGACAGCTGCCCGCCGGGGATCTCGTGGTGGTACACGCGGCCGGTCGGCGACGGCAGGCCCGCCTCGAACGGCGCGTACACCTTGCGCACGACCTCCCAGTACGGCTCCAGGTCGCTCACCGCCTGGAGGTCCAGGCCGGTGGTGCGGGCCGAGTGGTCGGTGGCGGCGACGATCGCCGACAGCGACGGCTGCGAGGTGGTGCCGGAGACCGACGCGGTGGCGCCGTCGATGGCGTCCACGCCGGCCTGGATGGCCGCCAGATAGGTGGCCAGCTGCCCGCCCGCGGTGTCGTGGGTGTGCAGGTGGACCGGCAGGTCGAACTCCTTGCGCAGCGCCGTGACCAGGCGCGCGGCCGCCGGCGGGCGCAGCAGGCCGGCCATGTCCTTGATCGCCAGCACGTGCGCGCCGGCCCCCACGATCTGCTCGGCCAGCTTGAGGTAGTAGTCCAGGGTGTAGAGCTGCTCACCCGGGTCGGACAGGTCGGCGGTGTAGCAGAGCGACACCTCGGCGATGGACTTGCCGGTCTCCCGCACCGCCTCGATCGCCGGCCGCATCTGCTCGATGTCGTTGAGGGCGTCGAAGATGCGGAAGATGTCGATGCCGGTCTCGGTCGCCTCCTCCACGAACGCCCGCGTGACCGCCTCGGGGTACGGCGTGTAGCCGACGGTGTTGCGGCCGCGCAGCAGCATCTGCAGGCACAGGTTGGGCACCGCCTCGCGCAGCGCGGCCAGCCGCTCCCACGGGTCCTCGGCCAGGAAGCGCAGGGCCACGTCGTACGTCGCGCCGCCCCAGCACTCCAGCGACAGCAGCTGCGGGTTCATCCGCGCCACGTACGGCGCGACCTGCACCAGGTCCTTGGTCCGGACGCGGGTGGCCAGCAGCGACTGGTGCGCGTCACGGAAGGTGGTGTCGGTGACCAGCACCCCCGGCTCGTTGCGCAGCCAGGCGGCGAAGCCCTCCGGCCCCAGCTCGGTCAGCCGCTGCTTCGAACCGGCGGGCGGCTCCGTGGACAGGTCCAGCTTGGGCAGCTTGTTCCACGGGTCGATCACCGCCGGCCGGGCGCCGTTGGGCTTGTTCACGGTGACGTCGGCCAGGTAGGTCAGCAGCTTGGTGCCGCGGTCGGCGGACTGCCGGGCGGTCAGCAGCTGCGGCCGCTCCTCGATGAACGCCGTGGTGACCTTGCCGGACCGGAAGTCCGGGTCGTCCAGCACGGCCTGCAGGAACGGGATGTTCGTGGAGACGCCGCGGATGCGGAACTCGGCGACCGCGCGCCGGGCCCTGGCCACCGCGGCCTCGAACGTCCGGCCGCGGCAGGTCAGCTTGACCAGCATGGAGTCGAAGTGCGCGCCGACCATGCTGCCGGCGCCGATCGCGCCGCCGTCCAGCCGGATGCCCGAGCCGCCGGGCGAGCGGTAGGCGCTGATCACGCCGGTGTCCGGGCGGAACCCGTTCACCGGGTCCTCGGTGGTGATCCGGCACTGCAGGGCGTTGCCGCGCAGGTAGATCGCGCTCTGGCTCAGGCCCAGGTCGCCCAGCGTCTCGCCGGCGGCGATGCGCAGCTGGGACTGCACCAGGTCGACGTCGGTGACCTCCTCGGTCACCGTGTGCTCGACCTGGATGCGGGGGTTCATCTCGATGAAGACGTGGTTGCCGCGCTCGTCGAGCAGGAACTCGACGGTGCCGGCGTTGCGGTAGCCGATCTGCTTGGCGAAGGCCACCGCGTCGGCGCAGATCTTGTCCCGGACCAGCGGGTCCAGGTTCGGCGCCGGGGCCAGCTCGATCACCTTCTGGTGCCGCCGCTGCACCGAGCAGTCGCGCTCGTAGAGGTGGATCACGTTGCCGACGCCGTCGGCCAGGATCTGCACCTCGATGTGCCGGGGCCGCACCACCGCCTGCTCGAGGAACACGGTCGGGTCGCCGAAGGCCGACTCCGCCTCCCGCATCGCCGCCTCGATCGACTCGCGCAGCTGGGCCGGCTCGAGGACCCGGCGCATGCCGCGCCCGCCGCCGCCGGCCACCGCCTTGACGAAGATCGGGAAGCCGACCTCGTCGGCCGCCGCCAGCAGCGCGTCCACGTCGCTGGAGGGCTCCGAGGACTTCAGCGTGGGCAGCCCGGCGGCCTTGGCCGCGGCGATCGCCCGGGCCTTGTTGCCGGTCAGCTCCAGCACCTCGGTCGGCGGGCCGACGAAGGTGATGCCGGCCGCCGCGCAGGCCGAGGCCAGCTCGGGGTTCTCCGACAGGAAGCCGTAGCCGGGGTAGATCGCGTCCGCGCCGGCCTTGCGGGCGGCCGCCACGATCTCGTCCACCGACAGGTAGGCCCGCACCGGGTGGCCGGCCTCGCCGATCTCGTACGCCTCGTCGGCCTTGAGCCGGTGCAGCGAGTTACGATCCTCGTAGGGGAACACCGCCACGGTTCCGGCGCCCAGCTCGTAGGCGGCGCGGAAGGCGCGGATGGCGATCTCGCCGCGGTTGGCGACGAGCACCTTGCGAAACATCAGGCGTTCCTCCCGTTTTTCCTGGGGATTCGTCCAGGTCGGCACGCTACCGTGGCACTCCCTTCAGGTGGGAGAACCATCCCGGGTGATGGAAGTAATAGAACTGGTCCCGTGACCCCCCAAGGGTGAGCGCGGTCACGTTTGTTGGCTTAGCCTGCCCGGATGCCCCGTGACGACCTCTCGACCGAGCGTGACGTCAGCGCCGCGTCGACCGTCGGCCATGCCGAGTTCACCGGCCGTCCCCCGATTGGCCCAGTGACCGACACAGACTCCGCAGCTGTGTCACAGTCAGTCATCAACCGCCGCTGGAACCCCCGGGAGCTCACGCTCACCGTGCTGTTCCTGGCGCCCGCCGTCGTCGGGCTCGGCGCCTTCGTGGTCTTTCCACTGTTCCAGGCGGTGTACCTGGCCACCATGGGCAGCGACATCCTCGGCAACCCCACCCGCTTCGTGGGCCTACAGCACTTCCAGGAGCTGCTCACCCCCGAGTTCGGCGCGGTGCTGGCCCGCACCGCCGGATTCACCCTGATGGTGGTGGTCGCCGGCGTGCTGCTGCCGCTCGCGCTGGCCGTGCCACTGAGCCAGCGACTGCCCGGGATGCGGGTCTTCCGCACCCTGTTCACGCTGCCGTTCGCCTACTCCGCCTCGGCTGCCTCGGTGGTGTGGCTGCTCATGCTCAACCCGGCCATGTCCCCGGTGAACTGGCTGCTGCAACTGGTCGGTGTGCGCGCTCCCGGCTGGACCACCGACTCGGGCTGGGCGCTGGTCACCGTGGCCGGCGTGACCGTGTGGATGGTGTCCGGCTTCAACCTGCTGGTGCTGGCCGCCGGGCTGGCCGGGCTGGACGAGCAGGTGCTGGAGGCGGCCCGCATCGACGGGGCCGCCGGCGTCCGCCACTTCACCGGCATCGTGCTGCCGATGATCTCGCCCAGCCTGTTCTTCGTGATCGTCACGACCACGCTGACCGCGCTGCAGAGCCTGGGCCAGCCCCAGGTGATGACCGACGGCGGGCCGAACGGGGCGACCAGCACGCTGGTCTACTCGATCTTCAACCAGGCGTTCCACAACAACAACAGCAACTACGGCCTGGCCAGCGCCCAGGGCCTGGTGCTGCTGGTCGTCGGCGTGCTGCTGGCCGCGGTGCAGTTCGGCGTCATCGAGAGGCGGGTGCACTACCGGTGAGCCGGTTGAACCGACCTGGTCCCGTGACCAGCACCTTCACGTACGTCTGGCTCGTGGTGGCGGCCGTGGTGCTGCTGTTCCCGGTGCTGCTGACCGTGCTCGGCGGCTTCCTGCCGTCGGTCGACCTGCTGCGCCAGCCGCCGAACCTGCTGGGCCACTACACCGTGGACAGCTATCTCGGCGCGCTGCGGCAGACGGTCGTGCCGCTGCTGCCGGCGTTCGGCAACTCGCTGTTCGTCGGCCTGGTCATCATGGGCGCGCACCTGGTCACGTCGTGCCTGGCCGCGTACGCGCTGGTGTTCCTGCGGACCCCGCTGCGCACGCCGCTGTTCTGGCTGTTCCTGGCCACGATCATGGTGCCGTACGAGGCGATCGTGGTGCCCAACGCGCTGTTCGTGCGCAGCCTGGGCATCGGCGACAGCCCGGTCGCGCTGGTGCTTCCGTTCCTGGCCAACGGGTTCGGCGTGTTCCTGCTGCGGCAGGCGTTCCGCCAGTTCCCCGGGGAGCTGCGGGACGCGGCCACCATCGACGGCTGCGGGCACTTCCGCTTCCTGTTCACCATCCTGCTGCCGGGCTGCCGGCCGGCCATCGCCGCGCTGGCCGTCTGGTCGTTCCTGCAGGGCTGGAACATGTACTTCTGGCCCCTGATCATCTCGTCCACCAACAACTCGCTGAACACCCTGCAGACCGCGGTGTTCGCCTTGCGCAGCAACGACAGCGCCGATCCGGGCCTGTTGCTGGCCGGCATCACGATCACGCTGCTGCCGACCCTGCTGCTCGTCCTGTTCGGCCAGCGCTGGCTGGTCCGCGGCTTCACGGCCGGGGCCGTGAAGTGACCTACCCAAGGAGAACTGCTGTGCGTACCAAGTTGGGGCTCGCGGCCCTAGCCGTCGCCGCCGCCACCGCCGTCACCGCTTGCAGCTCGGCCGCGAGCTCCGGAACGTCCTCGTCCGGCTCCGGCGACCTGTCCGCGCCGGCCGCCAGCGCGCTGGACGGCAAGGGCGAAACCGACATCACGTTCTGGCACGCGATGACCGGCACCAACGGCGAGACGCTCAAGAAGCTCACCGACCAGTTCAACGCGGACAACCAGGGCAAGATCAAGGTGACCCTGGCCTTCAAGAACAACTACGACGACACGCTGTCGGCGTACAAGAACGCGCTCAAGGGCGGCGAGCTGCCCGACCTGCTCCAGGTGTACGACATCGGCACCCAGTTCATGATCGACTCCAAGGCGACCGTGCCGGCCCAGTCGTTCATCGACGTCGACAAGTACCCGGTGGCCGACATCCAGCCCAACATCGCCGGCTACTACTCGATCGGCGGCAAGCTGTACTCGATGCCGTTCAACACCTCGATGCCGCTGCTGTACATCAACAAGGACGCGTTCACCAAGGCCGGCCTGGACCCGAACAAGCCGCCGACCACACTGGACGAGATCAAGGCCGACGCCGAGAAGCTGACCGTCAAGGACGCCAGCGGCAACGTCACCCAGTACGGCTTCGGCGCCTCGCTCTACGGCTGGTTCCTGGAGCAGTGGACGGCCGTGGCCGGCGCCCAGTACTGCAACCCGGACAACGGCCGCAACGGCCGGGCCACCGACGTCAACTTCGCCACCGACAACAACGTCAAGCTGCTGACCTGGTGGAAGTCCATGGTCGACCAGGGCCTGGCGCTGAAGCTGGACAGCGACACCAAGAACGGCGACTCGGCCTTCGTGGCCGGCAAGGACGCCATCACCCTGGAGTCCACCGGCTCGCTGGGCGACTTCACCAAGGCCGGTTTCCAGGTCGGCACCGGCTTCTACCCGAAGATCAACGCCTCCGACAGCGGCGGCCCGATCATCGGCGGCGCGTCGCTGTGGATCGTCGGCAAGGGCAAGGACGACGCCCACAAGCGGGCGTCCTGGGAGTTCGTGAAGTTCCTGGAGAGCAAGGACTCCCAGGCCACCTGGCACACCTCCACCGGCTACTTCCCGGTCAGCAAGGCCGCGCTGGACACCGATGTGGACAAGCAGTGGGTGGCGGCCAAGCCGCAGTTCCAGACCGCGATCACCCAGCTGGACAACACCAAGCTGAGCACCGCGACCCAGGGCTGCCTGTTCGGCGTGATGCCCCAGGTGCGCAAGGCGGCGGAGAACGCCATGCAGGCCGCCGTGTTGCAGGGCAAGGACCCCAAGCAGGCCCTCACTGACGCCGCGTCCTCCCTGACCCAACCCATCAAGGACTACAACGACTCCGTGAAGTGACCCGCCTGATGCGGGTTGGGCGGCTTTACCTGCGTTGAAC
>Ga0307511_10001216_pt1 | contig 27305 bp, 17 predicted proteins | sample 13_EM_MG_FD_200266 | JGI IMG/M metagenome (GOLD analysis project Ga0307511, IMG submission 200266) | Populus trichocarpa ectomycorrhiza microbial communities from riparian zone in the Pacific Northwest, United States - 13_EM | ecosystem: Host-associated > Plants > Roots > Unclassified | place...
TCGGAGGCCTCGTGCTCGGTAAGATACGTCTCAAGTTCTGGGAGATAGTTGAAGAGGAGGTTTGGTTCAAGCTGTAGGTCGGGAGGAGCGAAGGACTTAACGTTAGCACCTGCGGCTCTCCCGAAAGTAGAAAATGGCAAACCAAGCTCGCCAGATAAAGGTGAAAGTATGGAATTAAGGATGTCCCGATTTCCAGAGAAAAGAGTGGGGCGTACGGTCGGCTTATCCTCAACTAGGCTTATCCCCTCTATACCATCCAGCACCTCTTTCAGCACCGCCTTCAATTCTTGGCTCTTGATGTCCACAAAGGTCTTTTGGTACCGGTTTTGCCAGTCAAATCTTCGACGAATTATAAAGATGTATTCTTCCCATTTGTCTTCCTTCTGTGATGACTGGGCATTGGATTCTGCAAGGTAGAAGTCGTGGATATTCTTATTGTACCTGGAAACCTCGAAAAGGAATATTAGTTTATCAATCTCGAATAGAACCAGAACGTTCATTACTCGGATGGAATCTTTAAAGGCAAGAATAAACGTACAATTCATCCAGCCTTTTGAATTCCAGCTTACTAGCCCTCTCCCTTATAACCTTCTCCTCCTCTTTTTTCTTTTGCTTCTTCCCAATTTCCCCCAGAAGATTTCCAAACCCCATCTGCACTGCTTGCATAACTTCCGTGGGTTTGAGACCAGGAGCATCCGGATCAGCTGGAGGTGGTAATTCCTCGTCCTCCGAATCGTCAGACGAGTCCCCACCGATCTCTTGCTCTGAGCCGTTTCCAGAGGCAGGGGTAGCGGTTTCAGTATCTACCGTTGTGGTGGCTTTAGTAGCGGCCGGCTTGGTAGTTGGGGCGGAACATGCGGAGCATAGAATGCTTGTGGCCGTAGCTGCCGTGGCCGTCAAATGTGATGGTGCTTGATTCGACTGAGAGGTACGGAGGCTGTTCTCCGGTACAGCTGGGCTCTCCGGAGGTGGAACCATGGCTGCTCCTGAGGGTGTTGGCGTTCGGTGGATAAGTATAGGATCCCGCAAGCTAGATGTCTTTGGTGATCCTACTGACGATTCCCCCCCAGTTGGTTTGTCAGTCGCATCTTTGGGCGTAGCCATATGGGAGCGAGACTGGGTGTAGATGGGACACAAAGAGATTTGATCTTCACAGAGCAAAAGGTTGAGGCAGTTGATACGTACAGATCTGCAAATTTTGACAGGAGCTTTCAAACCCTACTAGATCCCTAGCTCCGTAGAGCTATGTAATGCTGACGATCGACCGCGAGAAGCTGCGAGGAGTGAGAACCAGGCTAAAGTTAGAGGACGTCTACACCCTTATACACCCTTCGGTATTTTGATACTTTGTAACGCCGAGGACGGTCGGAGGAGGAATGCCGCGGAATACTCAGTAATTAGGCTCCAGCCCGATACCAGGAGCAAACTTCGGGATGATGCAGTCATTCAAAGCTGCAGCTATAACCCTTGATATGACCTGGAGGCAGCAGCTGCCCCGGGGTCTTGGCATTCCATGATGAGTAACAAGGTTACAATTATATAGGCACGAGATTACTGTACCCACATTGATACGAGAATATGGTACGAGAACAGCAATAGTCTGGGCTGATACAGCGGCTATATAGCGGCTCTGCACAGTCTGGTCTGAGCGGCTCACCCCTCAGTCAGACAGACTACGGTACGGTTGGGTACCTAGCGGTGGAGGGATTGGAATACCTACCTACATACTGGTACTTTCAGCCACGGCTAAACCTATGAGGGCTGGTCGATAAAAGGTTCCAATAGGTAGCTGGTTTGAGACTATCCTATAGTAGAATGTCCAGGCGTAACTAAGGTCATGTTGTTTCATAGGGGCGACGAGTATGTACGGATACCGGTAATATGTACGAAACAAATACAACCGGTAGGTACCGTTGGCCAGCTACCTATCGCGATAGCGTGTCCGACTGAGTGGTATGGTAGGTAGGTACTGTACGTTACCTACCCCTCGAAAGGTAAGGTATGTACCCCTCGAAAAGTACCGGCATGCGCACGTGCTGCGTCTCTGCAAACGAAAAGGGTCCCTCGCGACTCAGCCTCATACTGTACCACTGTACGGAGTACCGGTACCGGTACTGTACGCACCTCGTTCTGTTGAATACAGCTGGCCTCAAAGATACGTCTAATGTCGGGATACTCTTTTCTTTTCTATCGTACCTTTCGGTGTTAACGCGTAACCTTGTGTTGACTCTGCAAACGAATTTCTAGTTTTGCCTGACACCTTTGAATACAACAGTCATTTCAAGTATGAATGTAGGCCTATGCTGAGGGGAAGTAGGCATCATTCAAGTACTGAAGGACCGGTAGGTACATAGATATCGCAGTAGACACGGGACTGAGTAGTCATCGTTACCGTACCCTTGCGCGGTGGCAAGTATGTACACTACTTCATGTCGCACCGCAACCCCACGCATCAGCACCGTCGCACAGGATTGATCTCATCGACAATTCAGCAACACCAAACGCCTGCACCCCATTATAACCAGCGACGGCATCTACATACGTTCCCTTTAGTCGCCCCTATTACCGGCGAGAGCGATACACTTGGGCGAGCCGGCCGATTATATAGGTGGCGGCCGCTTAAGCAGGCCAAGGAGCCCTACCCGACCGTTAACAGCGGAACGGACCGACCGTAGCTCTTGTGTAAGTGAGCGGACGAAATAAATCATCTTATCGCAGAACACTGCTTCTTACGCCATCGCGCATCAGTTGACGTTCACTAAAGATTACATTGATTGAGCACTTCACCGCTTGGGCTCCGCCTCACCAGCACCGCAGTAACTGGTGCACATCTAGCTACAGGGGTCGATCGGGAACCATTGATACGCCAGACTATTGATATAGTCAAGAGGGGAGCATCGGGCAGCAAAGACTGTATAGATAGTGGCTAGGGTTAGAGATTGCGGAAGTGTCGAACTTCGACGTAGGGGTGATTATACGTTGCGGGGTGAGTGAGACACCGTGTGCCCTGTGGTCAACCTGGCTATATTTAAGTGCATGTTACACACCGCATGCGCTTCATGTCAACCATATTGTTTTCCGGTTGTGGGGATTTGGGCCTTAAGAGGAGGCAGACACGGTTGCATGGGCCTCTCAGCTGTCGCAGAATTTGCCTTGTCCTAATACTCCCCGCGCCAGCGAGGATTGTCGTTAGGAGATGGAAGGTGATCATGGCAATGTACTGATTAAGCTGATCGAGAACTGCTGCTGCTGTGGATGACTTGAGGGCTGTGCGTGAGGATTATACTGTTCGCATGCTAACGAGACACTATGCAGGAACTTGTGTGAAATTCAAAGCAGGATATCATTTCGCACATTTATATATGCAAACTACGCGCCGACTAACATCGCCAATTTTAGCAGAAAGGAGCCGCAGGGTTCTAGAAGATCTAGACCTGCATTCTTGAACATATTGATAAAAAACGCTGGAAATCCCATTCGGGTTTTTTCCCAACACTTTCCAGAATTCTCAGGGACAGCCAATCTAATTTGGGCCTTGCGTGACAACAAAATTAGGCGAAGAGCAGTTACACGAGTCCAGGCAGTTACAGAGTAGGCATTCATCCAGTACCTTCACCATCACTACAGAGGGGTTCTTATTGCTGTGCATGGTGAGTTCAACCCTACTTTACCTGTTTGAAGTTTGATACCATCTTGCAAGCCTGGTGATAGTGGTAGCGTGCTGAAGGGGTTGCTCCGGATTCACGGCCACATTGGGAAGATGAGGGGTTGTTACATTTGCCACCCTGTGTAGCTGGAAACGGATTGCAGAACCTTATTTGCCCTGTCCCCCCCCCCTCCACGAAGTTGACCATACCCAACCTCCTTGCATCTCGGGTGTAATCTTCTATCAGTGTTCTAGAAGGAGGAGTTACCTTGTTTTCTTCCTCGTGATTCCTCTGCCAAAGGCCTGATGTATATCTTTTTAGCTCGTTCAGGGGACTGACATGCATATCTAGGATAACGAGTGAGGTGCCCAATAAGCGGTTTCCTCTATCAAGACCCTCTCCACCCTCAAGGTGTTTTCCCCGCCTCAGCAGGTTCACAATAATATCTCTACCGGTTTGTCATTTCCAAAATGGCCTCCCCAAACTCCAATGTGCCCCCTTCACCAGGGCATAAACTGAAACTTGAGCCTCCTTCACCGGGGCATGAGTTCTCTACCGAACTCTTCTCGATGTCCGGGGACACGCCAACTCTGTCGAAACCCCTCATAGCTAGAATACCTACCGGCCAGCCAAATAACCAACGACCCCCCCCTACGTCACCATTTTCCCACCATAGCCCCAACTCTACCCCCTGGAGTACCCACCACGCTTCTTCTCCTGCCATGGTTAATCGTTCCTTGGGCTCGCAAAACTACTCAAATAACCCCTATAACGAGACAATGCTCACACCCCACAGAGGACAGACAGGCTCATCACCACTCGGGAGCAATGGGTTCTTGAGCGAGAAAACTACGCCGAGCTTTGGTCCCATGGAAGATCTGGATTTGGAGATGCCAAATTGGACTGCAGAGAACGATATCACGCCGTTCCCATCACTTGATAGCGAGAATTTAGAAAGAGGCGGGATGACACTGCCTACCGGGGGAGCAGAACTTGCGAGGGAATACCCGGAGAGGATGGGTACCAGCACAATCACCGATAGCCCTGATATGGCGACAGCTCCACAGAATACATGGCCCATTAGCCCAAGACCATCAGCTAACCCGTCTCCGATGAAGCGGCCTATGATGAGCGATGACGACGAACCCTTAATAACTCACATACGGAGAGCCGGTACGGATGGGTCAGCAACGAGTTGGAGAATGATTAGTCCGATTGTGAAGGTGGAGGATTATGAGAGTTCGGAAATGAATTTAACCATGTCAATCGAGTCTTCGTCAACCGACACAGCAAATACAAATTTTACTCGGAATGGCCATGAGGCGCCAACTCCGCAGGTGGATCGGAGGCCACGAAGTCACAGCGATGTTGGGGTTCGAGCTATTCAACGGAATGATGACGGTATCTGGGGTGGATTATCACCGGAGATGAGAAGAGGGCTGGTTACGGAAGGATTAGGTTTGGGGATTGGCCAAGGGGCAGGATATCTGCCTATGAACTTGAGAGAAATGGAGCAGTTCAAGAAGATGCAGGAGAAAAACCTGGAAGTGGAAGAATGGCTGCGCAGGAGCCCAATTTTGGGCCCTAGAACTAGGATCAAGGCTGGCAGTAGTGAGAATAGGGGACTGAGTGTACCGAAGAGGGATCGGCGTTCGAGTATCAGTGATTTCAGGTTTGATGCATCAGGGGTTCGTAGGCCTGGACAAGGGAGCAGTGGTAATGGAGATGTGGACGACGATACGGATTCGGATGATGACGTTTCACAGATGGATAGTTCCTGGGAAGAGGGCTCCCTGGATGCCTGGGCTGAAAACCCGGACAAACCTGACGAGTTTACGTCCCCTACGGCGAATCCAGAGGACCTTATGGATGAGGGCGCCGAGGAAGAGGAATACGATCCCAATAAAGACCCCAATCTCCTCCCGAGGCCTAATCAATTTTATTCCGCAAAACCCTGGCGCGATGACCCCACTTTTGGCCCCACCCCACGGGGAATAGCTAATCCTAATCAACCTCATTCCGCAAATGCAGCTATACGTCGCTTCAAAGAGGCCAACGACAAACTCGAAACTGCCAGCCGAGTTGCTACCTTTGGCAGTGCAAGAGATACTCGGGGCATGACTTCAGCAGATGCGGATAAATTTATTAATACAGACGGAATACTGAAGCGGTTGTCTTTTGGAAGGGATAAAGATAAAGATAAGGAAAAGTCGCCCAAGGACCGTAAATCAAGCATCTTTGAGTTTCCATTTAAAGGAATCAAGCGGACACCTAGCAATGCCGGGGATGGAGGGCCTCCAAAATCTCCACTTGGGGAACACTCACGGAAGGATAGTACATCGAGCAGCGCATTCCCTCCCCCCAGGTGGAGGCCCACCTGGTCACAGCAACGTAAGGGGAAGCTGAGTATTGATACTGCAATTGGGGCAATGACAGGGCAATTAGCTGCTGTTGGGGCAGCTCGCGGAGAAAGCGGTGGCAGGAGTACAACAAGCGGCGGCACGTCACCATTACCATGGAATGCGTTCGGGGGTGCCCAATCATTGGGCCCTCCAGCCATAGGAATAGGAATGAAGCGTTCTCGGAGCAAGAGTGATCTATCGAACATTGGATCAACCATTGGTGCGAAGCTCATTAAGCCACGACCGACTCAGAGACCAGAGTTTGGGTTGGCTACGATGATGCAGTTACATGGAGGACCACCAGCTATTCCGCTCACCAGCAGTCCAACGGTATTGAGGAGGCATACATTTGGGAGCTCAACGACGAGTATCCCTAACTTGGGTGCTGTAGCAACAGCTATGGCCACCGCACCAGGGCCTGAAAAGACTTTACAGGAGGAGGCAGCAGGATTATACGATAGTGATGAGGAGGAGGAGGCGGAAATACCCATTACCAAACCCCCAAAGAAGCTCGATATCAAGCCTACATTCGAGGGATATGCTGCAAACGTCCGCGAACTTAATCCAACACTCGCTCAGAAACTCGTTGACCGTATTGCGCATGAACAGGTCAAGCGGTACAAGAAGCTACAAGATAATAGGGCGAAGCATAGCGCTGCAGTAGCTCGTGGTGACTGCCATAACAAGAGTAAATGCCTTACCCTGAATCCACGAGGTACGCCGGAACCATTCACCAAAACATCAGCTACAAATATGTCGAATGGTAGCGAGGAACATCTGGATAATACAATTATAGGGGCGCAATACCCATTTGGAGTTCCAGATCCCCCTGTTACACGCCTCCCAGCAGAATTCGAATGCACAATTTGCTTTAAGGTGAAGCGGTTCAGCAAGCCTTCAGACTGGACAAAGCACGTGCATGAAGATGTTCAACCGTTTACATGTACATTCCCTGATTGTACTGAACCAAAGAGCTTCAAGCGGAAAGCAGATTGGGTTAGGCATGAAAATGAACGCCATCGGCATCTAGAGTGGTGGAAGTGCAATCAAACGGATTGTCAGCACATTTGTTACCGGAAGGATAATTTTGTACAGCATCTTGTCCGGGAACACAAGTTCCCCGAGCCAAAGGTAAAGGCAGCCAAGGCGGCAATGAAGGCCAAGGCGGGGACAAAGGGGAGAAAAGATGCAGCTTCGGCCGTAGCCATTGACCCAGTCCAAGAGCAAGCGGATAAGGTGCTCGCGATTGTGGAATTATGCCACAACGATACGAAGAAGGAGCCTACTAGTGAGAAGTGCAGATTCTGTGGGCAGACGTGTACAACATGGAAGAAGTTAACAGTGCATCTGGCAAGACACATGGAGCAGATTTCATTGCCAATCTTGGATTTGATCAAGGATGATGTCAAGCCGACAAGTCTTGAGAGGGCATTATCTCCACCTATAGCTGGTTCAGCTAAGCCAACACATTCTGGTACAGCTGCGGGAGGTCAGGTGAAGGAGACTGCGGGTGGGATAGATATCACTCCGGATCAGTTATATCCTCGGCAGCACCACGTGGTGCATTCACAGGCTCCACCGGTACCATCAAATGCTGCAAATACTCTCAGTCCCAGCCCACAAATTGGTGGGGGTGGTTACTACCATAACCAACCGCTGCTTTCTACGAGCAATGCGTCGATGCCTACCTTAACGGCATCTCCCGCCCACATGAGTATTGCTGGGAATTTCACCTATGAGGTAGATGATAGCCACTCCCACCATGGTAGTTTCCATGACCAGTCGTTCCTTGAACAACATTCGCAGCGCCTTCAACAGGAGATGCAACAGGCGCAGCAACACCAGCAAGGGAAACAGGGTTTAGGAGGTAATAATGGAGGTGGTGGGGCATACTACCCATCTCCATCCGGTAGCGTCAGCCCGTATTTAATGCCTACACAACATCAAACTAGCCCACACCTTATCCACCAGCAGCAGCAAAGGCTGGGCGGGACCCAGACACCCCCGATGCTAGGCATTGGAATGATGGATCCAGGGAGGTTCGCAGGGACTACCCCGGGAACCACACCACCACGGAGTAGCCATTCCATGAGGCAGTTCAACTCACAGGGGCAGCAGCAGATGGGACTAGAAGGCCTAGGCGCGGGACTGAATTCCCTAAATAACCAGAACCTAAATGTCAATATGTCTATGCTTAACATGTCACTGCCTACCACCGGTGTGTCCATGGAGCAACTGCAATTTACTTCCGCTCCAACCGCTCCCAGCGGACTCGGTCTCAGCGTTGGGATTGGCGCCGGTAGCGTGGGGCTGGGGCTGGAACAGTTGAGTATCGACGCCTTGGAGCGTCAGCTGCTCAGCCGGGATGCCGGTGGTGGGGCTGACCAAGGGCTGTATCGACCAACAATACGGGCGTATCAATCCTCCGGGGATGGTATGGGACGAAGCGGAGCGGGCATCGGCCCGCGATTGGAGGCTTTTCCAATGGAAATGGCTGGGGTGCAGGTATCAGCTGATGACGAGGCGAGCTGGGTATGGGGTAGCGATGGTGGCTATGGTGCGCAACAGTAGGGGTAAGCAGACAAGGGGGCAAATGTGTGGGTGGCATGATCAAATCAACATTCCGGTGAGACAAAAGTGATGGTCTCCTGTATGCGAAGTTTTACTTGGTATTTTTGGTACATATATCCTTCCAGTCGCTACGTTTCTCGGGCTAGACCTTTCATTTTCATGAGTCATTTCCTCTTTCCTTTCAGACTCTGGGTTTTTCATTGATTGGGAAGTTTTTGGATATCCTTTACCCTGATTTTCCATTGTATGGTTCTTGGTTGGTTGGATTGGCTGGTAGGTCATCGCAGGGGGCTTTATAATTTCTCTACGTTACTATTCTGTCACTTATTATTCCAAAGCTCTTCAGACTCACTCGCAATAGTCTATTCATCAATGACATATTATGATTCACAATGTGGGGTACACCGTGCGTCCTAGAGTCAGTATTCCTTGATTTAGACTTCTATTCACTGAACCCACTCCTAATTGGTCCAGACAATGAGTCAAGGAATTGGAATTGATAGTGCCACGTGCCAACCAGACTACATGCAAATTGATGTTAAGTAATAGGAATCAGTGCACTCCGCAATTAGCGGTGGCGATGCGCATTGGATGAGGGACGGTTTCCAAGCAACTTGTGTCGTCGGTGGTTGGTTCGCAAGTTTTTTGAGGCGGACAAGACAAATAATTTTGCCTAACTCTCTCGTAGATTAACAGCAAACAGCAAAAATAGAACACGGAAAACGATTGTTGATTGCAATTCTTCAATGAGCATCAGCGGTTTGCTTGCCTTCCCCGGAAGTATTTTTTTTTTTTTTTTGGAGTCTATACGCCTGATCAGCCTTAGGCTATGCGGCGGTTCCCCGGAAGTAGGGGCCCTGTAATGGACCCCCAACCTTCCAACCTTCCAACCTTGTTGTGTGTGTCTTGGGTCCTTGGTAATATCTTGCAACATACATCCGAGATGTCCTTATGCTGTGATATCCAAATGCAGTTTTTTTTTTTTTGGTTTTTTGTTGTTTTTTTTGGAGGGGCGCGACCAAACGGCTGGTACCGTACCGTACCGCGCGAGGAACTATGGTTTGGGTTCAGATATGGATCCAGCCGATCTCCATTCCATCCTAACTACAGTTCTCCGGTACGCCAACCAGAGCGTCGCCGAACAGTTTAGTTGTGAAGGGGGGGTTCACTTTTAGTCCAGGGGCGTCATGGTTCAAGATCATCGTCAACCTTTTCATGGTAGTGCACCTGCACTGGCCGTCACGATCACAGGTGGTTTGCCCCATCCGACGAGTTTTGCTTCCGCATCGAGAAAAGAAAAAAAAAAAGAAGAAAAAAGAAAAGAAAGGAAAAAAGGATTATAAGCCATGTAAAAGTAAGGTGGCCCAGCTACGGAGTTACCGATACCGGTAACTGAATTTCCCGTCAACAACCAGCGGCGTTGTACGGTACGGTATAGTACCGGTGCCCGGTAACTTTTTTTTTTTTTTCCGAACTTCGATCCCGAAAGCCTTTTTTTTTTTAACCTTAAACCACCCGAACCCCAGGCAAAAATATGAGGCCTCCCGTATCCCCGATTTGTAAACAACTACCGGTAAACCATCTCGGCCCATTCGGGTTTCACTAGCTAAGCAAAAAAAAAGCTTGTGAAAGTAAAACACTAGGTTTCCCCCCCCGATCTGCATCATTCGTGTTGCAGATTTGCGCTGTTAGTTTTTTTGGTTTTTTTTTCATGCCTTGCTCTGAAAGTCCTTATAACTTTTCAAAAATTTCCCGTATCCGCGGGAACCGCAGCATGTCAATATAGATTAAAAATTAATTAAGTCCCCCCCCTGGAGCATTTTCGCAGGTTCGCACCTTGCATATGAAGAAAGCTATTGCTATTTTTTTAGGGTCTCGTGCTAGAGAGTTGGTGAGAAAATTGCGGCCTAAATTAAGCAACAAACGGGATTTGTTGGCCCGCGGATCGTGAGGCTGCCAGTTGCCAGCTTGATATCGATCGCCTGATCGCTGCATGCGCACATAATTTCTTATGCATATGGGATTGGCAGGAGCGTTCTAGAGTATACGGAATTGGTTACAGAGACACAGTGAGTACAGGGTAATGGTGATCGTAAGGCTGCCATAGTCTCAGACGATATATATCAACTATATAATTAGTCCGGTTGCCCATCAATAATTAACATCGATAGTGAAGAACCAAATAGAATCCTAACCAGGCTGATAGTAAAAGCAACTCGCTGGAATAGAATCCTGTAGATGCATATCGTATCAATATATCAATTCCTATCTGCACTGTTGCTGATCGCTACATAACGCCACCCTCCTCGCCCGGCCGTGTCTTCCGGGGTAATGTGAAGTAAGTGAGCCCGAGCGATTCACCCTCATGCCAAACAAGAAGAGTGGATCTACTTTCTGGGTGCATGCAAACATTTGGTGGCATTCGATGGCGTCGTTTATTTGCGGGGTTATATTATCCGAAGTGAAGAGCAAAGGAATGTAATGCTTAGCGATGGCATGGATCCTGGGGCTGATCACTTGCCTTAGCTCAATGTAGGCGAAGTCCGCAACGCTGGATTGCGAATTCATTGGAGCGGATTGAGGTTGGCGTGAACAAGATGAAAAGATATATCAGATATCATATGTCCTGCGCAAGGCTCATAGCAATAGCCAATGCCTAGAGGTAGTTAAGATCTAATCAACTGATCTACAGCTATTGGGTAAAGCTATCCATCCTTTACTTCTGCAAATCTCATGTGGAGAGGTTGGGAAGCAAGGGTTAGGCCCTTCAATCCGTGCGGGGGAGGCTGAAAGTAGAGACTGGCCACTGACAAGCCGATGCAACATTCGATAGGTTATGTTGGTATTACGGTATCTGAATGGCTACCAACGGCGGGGTTAATGGGCTGAGGGGCAGGGAATCGACGCCGATGTAGACCTCATGATCATAATGCCGATACATGCCTTGAGTACAACTGGACGAGCCCGAGGACTCAATGGAGAGAGGTTGATCTCGAGAGAAGGCTAGTAGCTAGAAGAACACGCAACAGAGGGAGAGAGGGGCGCCGGGAGAGAGGAGGAGGAGGGGGAGAGAGGAGGAGGAGGCGGAAAAAGGAGGAGGCGGCGGAGGGAGTAGGAGGAGGAGGAGGAGAGTCCAGCCATATGGCATTAAGGAGGAGCTCAAGAGGGGTTGAGTTGAGAGGCAGAGGTCAAAGAAGAAATCCAAAGAAGAAATTCAAAGCAGGCATGGGAGGAATAAGTATCGGCTGCCGGAAGTTACCGAATTACGAGACTGCCTGTTTAGGTAGTTCTAATTGGGGCTAGCCCTCATCACAGGAAACGTTATTGCAAGAATGCGGCTGCGTGCTCGAGGATTTGTTTTTTCTTGTCTCCTTGCCAGGTTCCAGAAAATTCCTTAACTTGTTTTCAGGGTGAACTACAGCAGGTTCGAAGCGGACCGATATTGAATTGCTTATAGAAGAATGAATATGACTGACACCATGTCAACGTCATGTTTAAAGCAATTCCATGCTATAGACGTTCATCTCATTAATGCTGTAGACGTTTATCTCGTTATAGATACCCCGAGGCCCCCAACTGATCGACAGTCGTGCTTGCAATATACCCCAGACATTTATATTTCTCCATGGAGACAATGGCCCACTATGACATCTCATGCACACATGTTCCATAATTACATGATACCTTGGTGTAACCCCTAGAACTTCTAGAAACTCCACAGCCATTGCTGCTGTAAATTTCCCTTTTTATGTATGTATGTATTAAACTTAAAATCAATAGTCAATAGTCTATAGTCTATGTAGAGTACGCATCATGGTGTTAAATGAATCCGGACTCTCGCATCCTATCTAAGTATCCCTCGTCTAAAATATCTACATACATAGTCTAGAACAATTGGAAATCAGACTACCTCGCCGAGAAACCATGCCATTACGCTAAGAAACAGTAGGCACAAGTTTCCGAAGATGGGCAGAAATTTGAGGATTAACTCCCTCTCCCACCCGACTTTGCGTCCCCTACTAGTAATTGTAGTTTTATTAGGAATTTTTCCAGGTAATCGGAACCTTTGTTTTCACCTTGGTCACGAGCGGCGTTGATGGCCCATTATGGTGTAACTGCATCCCATTTGTAATGGCGTAATGGCAAGAGCTCCGGACCTTTGTAACTAAGGTTCAACGGTTCAGTGCATCTGCGGTGTCCGCGGAAATGCAGGTTCATCTGACGCCGTCTAGCAGGCATATGGCTTGCAATTTGGGTGCGTTGGCAGGACCCGAAGATGGTCTGCCTTGCATGAGCCAGCCCCCTCGAGCCTATCACAGCCCTCAATTCCGTTAGTTAAGCGTATCTTCCAATGTCACTTGCAAACATGGGACTAATCATGAAATGCCTTGCTTTTGCGGACGTAAACTTACCACCAAGGTACCTAAGCTGTGAACGTACGTACCCCCATGGCATTGAGATGCATCACGTAACTTTAACTGGAGTACGAGGAGCTCCTTGCTTAGATTTAGCATTCGGTAGAGCAACTACCTACCTGGTTTGTGATGTGCATGCATAGGGGAAGGGTGCTTCCTGCGGCTACATGAATATCTATCGAAAGTACAAGCAATCATGGGACGAACCTATCTCTAACCGTTGAGCGTACCCCCGCACAAAGGAGTAGACCAGATCACGTAATGTAGATCTAAACGCACATGTGACTGTGGGGGTCTAAAACGTGGCGAGGGATCCATCCCCAGGTCCGCGGATAAGATAACAATAAGGTGATTTGTGAAGTGCTTCAAGATTTTGAATTGGTTAGTATATACCGACCTACAGTAGGCTTTGCCCTGTGGACTATTCTCCACATGGATACTCGTCAGAAGCTTAAATAGATATCATTTGCTGACTCATGATACTGGCCAAGACTAAATGCACGATCATGCGGGGACCAGTACCGGGTAATGATCGTACTGACTTGCAACGCATTGGGGACGCACCATGAGAAGGTGGGAAAAGTTGGTTCACAAGTTTGTCGAATATATTCTCCGAAGTAACGGTAGTCTGGTTGCGAGGATATAGCTACTCTAGCAGGCTAGCACCAGACACTAAATCCCACGCGCGATGAGATAATAATGTGTATGGCCGCGGACTAGGGGTCCAAGGCATCAAAAAGTAGTTCGGCGTCTCTCCTTAGATTCTCAGCGAGAGTTTGCCGAAGGGACTCGGCACCCACCAAATCAGGCAAACTGTGCGCCCCACCAAGTTATTTAGGAGTTTTTGCTCCTATCAGTTCCCGCTTGTCATATGCCAAACCTGCTATATCGGTGATTAGTCAGCAAACAAGCCATGATAACGAGGGCGGATATTTTGTCAGCATCTCGTGATAAGATCACGCTACCGAAAAAATTACACTTTGGTCATGATGCACTGATTGCCATGACCACATAGTCTGGTTGGCACAGGCCCCTCTTCCTTTTTCATCGTAACTTTGAGCTAGGCTGGGGGTGAGTAACCTTTAGCTGGGTAACTTTTGCCGAAACCTATTCCATCAAGGATACTTATCTTGTCTGGTTGCATTACCTTTCGTAGGCCTATGTGCGATCAAGCCAGACTAATGTGCGATAAGATACTACCTAGGCAACCTTAAGCCTATTTACTTTCATGAGTACCGACTGTTGCCTAGCCGTGTTGGTGACGCAAAGGCCGGTACTAGGATCGGGATCTTGGGATAGGTACCTGTGGACGGTCAGGGTCGGCCCGTTCCAAAGATATAAGACTTCGTATCCCAAGTGCCGGTGAAGTTCATAAGCTCCCATGTTACACATGCATGATCTCGGTTGCTACATGCGGATTTTTGTCGGATGTCTGCAAAACCCCATGCATAACCAGACTGCCCATGCATAGCTATGGATAGGTAGGCCTAATTTGAATATCTCTAGTCATAATGGGATCGATATCTATCTACCTAAAGAAGGAGTATATATGTATTATATTTTATATACCAATGTGTGGGAATATTACCCAAAGGCCTAAGTAGCGAAGGTTCTCGAACGGGCATTTATGTTTGATGTGCACGCCTGGATCGGCTTGTCTTTTGGAACTTGTAAATCCGAAACAAACACCGAAGGGCAGTGCCAACAGTACCGATACAAGCACCTTGCACACCTCCGCCTATATACCTACCTTAGTCTAGTTCATACCCAACATGCTCCCAACTGGAGGAGCGCAGTGCAGAGAAATGGCGGAAAGCGGTTAACTACCTTGGTCATGTCGGTACCGGTACTAATCTCATGGATCAGGCTCTTGCATGGTCAGATGAATAGGCTCGTACATATGTACAATATATTATTTTTATACCTACTATTACATACAAGTATAAGTTGATTTAAAGTAAAGCGAGACCCGTACAGGTGTCAAGAACGAATAGAATGCATATCAACGAATGACACTGATAATACAAAAGTATAAGAGACCTATGAATCGATTAATATTTCACTGTCCAGGATTGAGGCTTACACACATTTACACTCAGGATGCGAGGTAGTCTTATCTGCCAGGCCCATATTATGGTCAACCCTCATAGCCATGTCACCAGCTGCAAGTGAGACATTTTAGGATACTGGCACCTGAGTCAGTAGGTATGTCGTTATGTTGGGTAAAGGTACCGGCCCATGGCCATGGCAGCAAGCAGATCAGGGAGAGGCAGAATTCCAGGATTCAGTTCACTGTTCGCCCACCAAACCCTTCCCGGGATGCCTTACAAGGTCAGCGATTGGTTATTGCAAGGATTCAGGCAGGGAAACCAGCAGGCCCCTTTCCCCACTGTGCGGGGCTTCGCCGAGTTTATAAAAATAAATGAGTAGGAAAGCGGGGACTTGATTGTTTTCAATTGGCCAGTGTGAGGTTGCATATGTAAGCCTCCGATATGATATCTGAATGGTTCATATTGACTTCGATCCCCCACTCCATCATATGGACTGAGTGCAGAGTAGTGTAGTCTGGTTAGTGGTAGCATGTTGATCCAAACTGCAAAAGCCCGTGCTATTGACAATGTTATCGATGCCCCGCTTCAGCGTATGCATTCCTATATATATCAAAACCCGTGTAGGTTGCCGTGAGGCTCGAAGGTAAGTAAGGAATCCTTTTGAACCAACGGAGGTGCAATTTTGAAGTCTCCTATACATGGCACGGTCCTCAACGGTGCTGGCGAGGTAATGCATGAATTGAGATTCCAGATGCTTCCCACTTAAGTAAGTATATACATACTGTATGTAGATAGGCTTACTATTGGTCTTCCATTACATTTATAGATCCCCTGTCGCCTCGTGCTTTAGTTGGAAAGACAGTATTCCCATGTGATCATGAACATCTCAACACGACTTGCAATTAAGTAGGAGGCCTGAAGATAAGATCCGGGTTGACACGCTGTTGTGAGGCGTAAAATAGCTTTTGATGTCTAGCATACTGTCCCAGTCCAGGGGTTTGTGCGAGACACCACTTTAAAGTACTGATATCTGAGACGTTAAGCTCGTGACATGATGCCTACAGCTGGGGGGAAAAACGAAATGCATGTTTAGCCGGACCTCAAGTCGATCAACACTATATGAGGATTGACAGCTAACGGCTAGCGAGCCTGGGACCAGGAGCAGAATTCGCTGTTATGTATCAAAGGGCCCTAGCGAGCGCACGGAAGGTCAACAATTCCAATCTGCCTCGCTACTACGCGACTATTGCTTTGTTAAAGAGTTTGGTTGGGGTAACACATAGCTGGCAATTCTGCGTCACAAAGAGAAAATCAAAACTCAAGGCTGGCACTGGTTCCAGAAGGAGACTGCTAGGAAAAGTAAATGTGGAGCAGAATCATTGCTGAATTCAGAAGTTTTGTTTCATGGTGCAGATTTGTTATTCTACCCAGTGCTGCGATACCAAAAAAGCTGGCAATTATTAAGACCCAGACTAGGGAGATGCCAATGTGGCTTTCGCTACAACAAAACGCCTGGCACCTGCCCCTGCTGTACCTAATCCGACATGGGCTTTAATTTTCAGCTTCCTCGGTAATTAGCTTTGGGGTTGGAGATGGAGTAGAGTGCTCTAAATTCAAAATCAGCGCACTGCCATGATATCCTCTTTTCTGGGAAGGTAGAGGTTTGGATATATATCGTATCAGTTTTGTCTCACACTAAGGACTCCCCAAGTCCTTATATATCAAGCATAGGGGAACATATGACAATCCAATCCGGCGGAGCAACGGTTTCTCTGAAGTGACTTACTCTAGATCCGATCCTCAGCCAGGCGCCTCGAACGGGCCTATTTATGAGTGGTATGCATCTCTAGGTTGACATCGTAGCCACAACTGGTGGACTAACCTAAGTACGGTGCTAAGATCAGGCCAGGCTTTAGTGGTTCGCATTTTCGGGTCAACCTGCAGATAGTCTATCCCATAATGATAAACGCACTGTAAATCTTGGTGTAACGCTAGTAGGAATTCTGCTAGCCAGGAATGCACATCTGCATGGGCTCAAAAGTGGGGTGGTTCTTAGAATGGTAGAATGGTGTGCCCCCTGGAGGAGAGCCGAAGGCCAAGTTCTATATTCCTTTATCGATATCAAACAGTCACCCGAAGGATCCGGAAACACCTTAGCCCACTTACCTTGATCGATGCCGTAGATATGACGTTTGGATGTATGTACCTAATGGGCCGACTCGCCCCAGTATGCCTACCCAAGTAATGGTCACCAGAGATGTAGATATTACCGCTAGTATCTGTCTACATATATCCTCTATTGACAATGGGAGCATAGACGTTGTCGACTTCCACTTGATACCATAGGACTGTACTCCGACCGGGCATGGGCAAAGTGCAAATTTGCACAATTTTCACCCACTCTGTGCCACTCTGGGGGGCCTCAAAACCCCTTAAGGGGGTTTCTCATTTGCGATATTAACGGTACTGAAGCAATTGGAAGGGCTACCCGGGGGGGGATATCTGTGATGTAGTGCAGTAGAGTCTAGGCTTGTGTGATACTCACTGAGGCCTGCCAATTCGTCTCTCACTATGAGTTATTGAATTCGTCTATCCTAGATCGTTCTGAGCATTGTACTGTGCTAATGAGTTTGGGTGGTGCGGATGCAAACCTTTCTTCATTAGCATTTGGGATAGAATAGAACTTGCTACAATCTGTCCCCGTCGGATATCCATTGTCAATATGTCTGTCATGTTCGAGGCCTGCCCTCTTATCGAGAACCACGATACCCAAATCATAACCCAGCTTCCCACAAGTCATTGGGAGCGTGCAGTGCCCTCTCTTGCCTGCTAATACAGGAGGGATAGAACAGCAAAGAGGGGTGATAGGTTGTTAACTCATTTACTGTTCAGTCTGGGAGCCAACACATACGTAGAAAACCTCTGCTTACGAGTCAACCAACCAGCCCTACGGCCCTCATGCAATTTTTTTCCACAAGGTCAATATGGCAATCCGTATGTTCCACTCTGTGCAGAAATGAAAGTATCTTATCCCATTAGAATACCATGAGGTTATTAATTGGTGCCAACCAGACTAAGTTCCGTGCGGGTCTAAATAGACTCGGATGAACCCTCCATGCATTGCCTGGCCACCAGGTGAACGTAATTTCCTTTGAAATGCTTACTTATGCTTAAATACCCAACTATATCCTAGAAAAGAGGATAATTACCCTACGTGCCAATGATACATTATGTGGGGACCATCACTAGGCTACTATCGATATTCTACTTGGTTGGTACTAGAGCACACCTGCACCTGCACCTACTTAACAGTGGAATTCAAAGTGAATAGTATGGGTAGTCTACCACGGAATAATTACCAAGTAAAGTAGATAAAGCATTTGTGCTGTTGCTCTACTAATAGATATAAGGGGAGTGAAACCCACATCCGTATCTCTAAATTTAGCTGGTTGTACACAAAAACGACCGAAATGCCCGAAGCTCATTTTTAATATCAGTTCTAGATATATATCGGGACTAGTAGTATAAAATCAATGATATAGGTATACGTTGAGGCTCACATTGCCATAGTCAGTAACCAGTCTATCAGTTTATTTTAGTTTATTTTTAATTTTTCAATTTTTTTTAAATACTCCAGTCAATCAGTTGATTAGGTTCCATTTAAGCAATGGGGCTCGCCTGCAGGGGGGAGACTCAGCTACCATATTGGTCGATGGGCTCGATCCCCAATATCACAGCTAGTTATTAGTTTAATGTGCGTGCATCGTATACTATTACCTCCTCTGTATGAATATCAGTTAGCAGACCTGCACTGCTCTGGATCGATCGATTGCCCAACCCACAACGAGATGCATATGAAATAAGGGCTATTGATAACGTGCGTCAATCACTGACGGGAGCTTTGACGTGATGTACTCGCTTGTGAGATACGAGCCATTGTTGGCCTGCGTGCACCCAGGAATATAATTTGTACTGATATAGACTCTCACCGCGAAGATCACTGCAGCAGCTAGATTGAAGCCCACACTGTAAGTTTATGATAATCCAACCCATGTGTTTCCGCCCCCTGTCTGCTATTACATGTCATTTCTATGATTTTGGTTTGTCGGGTTCATCGTTTCGATTTATTCAAGCCACGCGGGATTATTGTAGAGCTAAGGTGCTATGGGTTAAGCTTCGTTTGGTTGCCGCAAAGATCTGCCTCCTGGGAGCAGTAGTTCCGTTCCAACGTGAGGGTACCGGTACTGGGACAGCCGTGTTAATGAGGCTACCGACACTGTCAGTGCTTTAAGGGTTTACGCCGCCGCTAGGAATGGGCGAGACAATACCTAGTCCCTTGTCCGCAATTTGTGGTCAAAGCACCAGCAGCTCAAAATGGCACGTGTGGCACTCCTGGCAATTGTTGTTGGTTGCGTTAGAGTAATGAGTAAACCCCACATACCCATAGCATTAGCTCGGTAAGCAGCGTCGACAAGTACTCCGTACCTTCGATCAATTCTCGTCCGATTGTAGTTTATTGAATTTCTTTTTCTCTAAGTAGTTTGGACCCTTTATTTGCACCACTGCCCGAATATTTTTAAAAGGTCACCCACCTACTTACGAAAGCTTTCCCACTCTAAAGCTGGATCTCCGAACCGGAAGCCACTAGCTTGTCATCGCGGTCACGTCTTGAAAGGCTCTGCGTCGCCGCTATAGCTACCGATACTTGTCCGCAAAACTGCGTCCTGCATCGGCCTTATTTCTGCTTCAGCTGGTCAGGTAGCAGCTTATACTGTAAGCTAGAATACTTGTCTTTTCTTGACTGTGTTCATGCCCCACCCTGGCCCAGGGCTTCTCGTTATGGATTGTCACATTGCTCATTCTTGACCGCTCAGGAGTCTGGAGGGGTAATTTCGACTCGACCTATCCTCGCCGTGACACTGCCTCCTCAAACCTACCTCGCCGTCGATAACGTCCATCTGTTCATATTGCTTCTTTTTAATGGGTATGTAGTACGCCGTTTCATTGACAAGCTCCACTAGTACCATTCTCGCTTTGCTCTTCGCTTTTTCGCTCTGTCTGTCAACCAGTGAGCCCTATACCCATGGCCATACCCCATACCCCTATGTATTCCTTATCAGACCCTGTCTCATTTCAAACATACCTGGTAGGGGCTCCCGGAGGGGGGCTGGCTCCTATGGTGAAGCTGTGTTCTTGCAATTTAGAAAGCTTGATGGACCTCAGTTCCTACATTGATGCAAACGGGGAGGTCTCTTGTGCATCTCGCCCCCCCTATGTATTTTTTACCTTGGGGATGCGTGCATTTTTGTTGGTTGTACAGACAATTTCTCACAATTTGCGCATGTCTCTTCTTCCACAGTTACTATTAGGAACATCTTGATATGAGTCGGTCGCAGGCGCACGTCTCGTTACAGTACCAGACAACCCCATCAAAATATTACAACACCATGGCTACTTTGCCCGGTATTAGTGAGCTAGGTTTTGAGCTGAGCGCTAAGGGGCCTAACTCCTCCCCGCTCATGCATAACGGTGGTGGTGTTCATCCCCCTTCTCACCTAGGTCATGCGGATATTGTTCCGCCAGCACCCCAATCAAACCATACATCACATTCAAGGGGAGAGCCTTATTATACTCATGAAAGTGTAACACCAATGCCAATGTCACCGTGGCAAGCAAATCCAAGCAAAGGGAGGAGTACAGAGCAATCCCAATATGAACAGCAACCTCCACATCATACCGTGCATCTACAACAGCAACAACATCAACAGCAGCAACAGCAGCAACAGCAGCAACAGCAGCAACAGCAGCAACAGCAGCAACAGCAACAACAGCAACATCAGAAGCAGAAGCAGCAGCAGCACCCCAAAATCCAACAATATCAACCTAGCCCTCCAAGTGGGATGCGGCAGGCGAGTCAAATATCATCGCCGTCACCAGTTCCAGCGAAGCAATATCCTTCGCCGTTGCAAGGACAACATCCAGTGGCGGTTGAGACGTGGTGTTACAACGAGCATGATGCCCCTTGGAACCCAATGTGGCCCAGGAATGGGGTAGTAGGGCCTCACAGTGTGGGAACAAACTTTCCCAACAAGCCATCACCGGATAGTGGAGCCCCTGTCTCCCCTCGGGGCTCGAGGAAGGAATCTTGTCCTGTAGCCCCTCGTTCTGGGAGTGGGGTATATTATGAGTGTGATGAGAATACAAGGCAAGTACCAACGGGGCCGGTCTTAATACCTGAGTATCATGAACGATCTGCCTCGTGTCCTTCACTTCATTTGACGAGCCCTACTCCCATACCTTCCCGAGATATAGGCAGATCAAATATGCACAACGGGAACTATTACGATCCTGGTTCCTTCCATGAACAGTCCGTGGCTGGAGCACACGGGTCGTCACCTCAAACGCCCAAGGCGTTGCAGAATGGGATCCACCAAAATTTAGAGGACCCCTCTATGCATGTCAACAAGCAAAGGGTTGAGATGAGGACAAGTTACACAAATAATGTGGTGGTGTCAAGTCCCAGGAGGGAGCCGAAGCCTGCAGTTCCTGCTACCTGGGATGCGATAACTACACCTACAACATCTCATGCTAATCAATACGGTTCGCAAGAGACCAGGCTTTCTATTAAATCCATGAGTGACTTTACCTCAACTGCCGCTAGACCTTGGAATCAGGTTCCCAGAGATTCATCATCGCCCTATGCAGCCAACTATTACCATAATAATAACAATAATAATCATAAATATCCCAGGCCTGAGACTATTGGAGCATCAGGAGGGCGCACGAATGACGCAGGGCATGGAGACTCGAATGCCATGGACGATTATGAGTCTGACCGGCAACCATCACAAACACCAAGAGCCTCAAGCTCGACAACGTCGAGTGAAACAACCAACACAAGGATAAGTGATAGTGGGAGCGTGACCAAGCGGCGGAGTATCAGTGCCCCAAAGCGAGAATATCGATGCACCAAGAAAGATGGGTGTGATGCAGTCTTTAGCTGCAACTCACTAAGAAAGTGAGTGCATGACTTTTTCTTTATCTTCGTGGGTTGTATCGCGCATTTAAGTTTCCACTCTGGTTCTGGTATGAGGCGGCTGCAGTGCACAACCACCGTTCGGTCTGTATCTGGCCTGTACTTTGTATATACATCGTCTCGTCGACAACCCGTCCCCACAATTTCAGCATCAGCTTGGGCTTACAGTCTTGAATTCAACATCCCGCCCATGCAATCCCCCCCCATTCCTTATCACTTCCCTCGTACCCCCATCTCTCCCTTTTTCGTTCAGTTCTCATTAAATAATAAAAAAATGTTTTAGAAAGCATGAAATGAAACACACGAAACCTTTCACCTGCGTACAGCGTAGTTGCCCCAAACACAAAGTGGGCTTCACAACGTCAAATGATCTCAGACGGCATATGAAAGCCCTCCACGGGTACCGCTTCAAACAGTCAGTTGCATCACCTTCTCGTGGTACGAGCGGGGTTACAGGAGGAGATGGAAGTGTTGATGGGGGGGATGCAGCAGAGGCTATTCCACCTGTTGATGCTGTGGGTGGGTGGCGATGTAAGTACTGTGCTCAGATGGAGACCCCCAGTGCACTTGGACATGCGAACCCGACGAAGGGCTTCTTCAGTACCCGCAAGGATAATTTCCGGAATCACATTAAAAGAATGCACGGTGCATTGAAGAGGGATTCAGAAAGTGTGGACGAGTTTTTCAGAAGGTAGGCCAATTTTTTTTAAAATTTATTATTTCTATTGAATGATACCAGACATCGTATGCATCCGCACATCTGTTTTTAATATTTGAATATTCCAAATTCAGCTTCTGATCCATTGTTTTTTTGGGGTTCTCATTTTATTTCTTTTGGAAGTTGCATCCGGTCGGACCGGTCCTCTGGGTGGCGAACAACATTGTTTATGGCAGCTCTTTGCGATCCGTTGCGATCCGTTGCGATCCGTTGCGAGTCGAGCAGCAGTGATCATAACATTCAGAGCCTACGGTCGATCTCTAGCTTAGCAGCTCACATCGGTGGTTTGCCTTGATAATTTTCGAATCAGTTGCCTTGCCAGAAGGAAGGGGATTAGGAATAAGTCACACTGAGCTGAGCTGAGGCTGAGCGGACCTCGACCGGTATTCTTGATGCGTTATGAGTGGTGCGCCGATATCTGTGGCCCGATATGCGCCCCTCCAAACAACATCTTAGGAATTATGGTTCGCAAAACTTAAATTACGCCTTGCGCAATGTTGCACATACAGCGCTAGGGCTCGTAACATTTAATGATGACGGAGCTGAAAATGATGCACATACCCCTCACACTTTTTATCTATTTAACCTGATGAGGAGCGTACATTTTTCCGTGTTAGCTAACTACTTCTCTCTCAACGACTAGGTCTGAGATGGAATGTCGCGTAAATTCTCCCGTTTTATTGCCAACAGTACCTTCACCCGAGACACCACTGGCAATGGATACGGATATGGGGAGCCCAGAGGCAAGCATCGCCAGAGGCTTCGGAGAACGCCGCCATGGAGAACGGTCAGGGTCAGGAAATTTTGGTTTCAGTGCGCGGGATCGGGAAGACCGGGGCCGTTTGCCATCAGTAGAAGAGTGGGGAGGTCTACCTCCACCGGCTAGCAGTACACAGGCAGCTACTCATGGGCATAGCAGGCATGATACATTGCCACAAGATACGGTGTCGGCGGAGGTCTCAGGGAGGGGTGGTTATCATTCGATGGGGGGCAGCAGAGAACCGGATCGAAACGCGACTAGTAGGCAGCATCAACAGAGTCAGCAGATTGATCAGCCTAGAGGAATGGGAGGCGGCTATTATCACCAGCTTCAGCGGTCTGACCGTGAGAATGTGGATAATCAAGAAAGAGGGGGAGGTGACTACCTTAGCTTTGGTCGGAACAGTAACAGACAAGTGGAGCAATTTAGTGGACCTGAACATCCGACTGGTTCATCGACACGATTGGCTTCAAATGGGTGGACCTCAGTCAATAGTTCGAGTTACAACCAGCGAACTGCTGATGGCTCGCGGACTGTTTTTGCGACTCATACGCAGAATTCCTCAGCCGTGCGCGATGCAGGGGCAGTGGTAGGCTCGGAGGAATTTTCGATTGCGCACCCACAAGTGCACATTGTGGAGGCGGAGGAGCTCAGAAGACTAGAACAAGCAGAGGGGAATTTGCTTGATGAACTTCATAGGGTCAGGACGGCAAAGAAGAAATTACAGCAACAGCTAGACCAGCGGCGATTGCTAAGCAGTCCGCAGCCAACCCCAGTACGACGCACGAATATTGCAGGGCCCGATCAGGATGTCGAGATGCTAGACTGCGAATCAAGCCACCCGAGCTCCAGGTGGTCCGCACAGGCCGAAAAACCAATTTCCAGCATTGCAGTGTCAGCACGCACCGTGTCGGTATCCCAGCTGCTCAACGCGGAAGATCCGGACGGCAGTGCCGGGCCCATTGGCCCGGCAACCTCTCCATCAAACACGAGGGCCACTACTCATATGAATGCAGTGCAAGAGGAATCTGCAGAAGATTTATTCTTGCCACCAAAGTCTGGATCCCCCCCCCCCCCAAGATGGCAGTTCTCTACCCCTGCGGGGGTGGCTTCGCCCAGGGGTAAATCGACAACGACGACTGCAATCAACACTGCAAGGGGATCGACCGAAGTACACCCCTTCCGCAGGCCCCAGTCATGGTACAACAATCGCGTGAAGCCTGGAACTTCCAATGCTACTGGTAAGGAGAATAGTAAGGAGTATAAAGCCTTCTGTCCCCACTGCCAAAGCTCTTTTAGGTTACCATGTCAATTGCGGTAAGTTAGCAATACTTATACTACTGTGTTGATATATCACCTTTTGTTCCGCGCCAATACTCCTTTGATTCTCTCTAAAACGCTTTCATATCCCTAAAACCAATGCCCTCCATGCAGAAAGCTAACTCTACTACTCCTGTTACTGTAACGGGTGGGCTTTCGAACAGTAAACATCTGAAACGTCATTCTAAGCCATTTGGTTGTACTCACGACGGCTGCAATAAAGTCTTTGGCGCGAAGAACGACTGGAAAAGGCATGAAAATAGTCAGCATCATCAGCTCGAATGCTGGAAATGTGATATACGCTGTCTTACTGCTACTCTAGGGACTGCCATGGACACTTCGGATATCTGCGGGAAGTGCTTCTTTCGCAAAGCCGATTTTGTCAAGCATCTTAAAACAGTTCATGGTAACGCCGATGGATGGGTAGTTAGCTCAGCTGATCAACTCGCCATGCCTACTACCGGTGAGCAGATACAAGCTTCGATCAGAGTCACGGGGGAGAGAGTGATTGCTCAAATAGTTGGCGATTGCCATATCCCCAAGTATCATGGGGGTGCATTCTGGTGTGGTTTTTGCCGCAGAGTCCAAAAACTGAATGGCAAGGTGGGCATCGCCGGGTGGGACAAGCGATTCGACCACATTGCCTGGCATTTCGAAAAAGACAATCTACGGGTAAAGGACGCTTGGATGCGTTTGGAGGAACCTTCTCCAGAGGAAGACGGGAAAGCCCCTGGGGTACCCAGCTCAAAGGACGTAGAGGAGAGTAGCGACGAGGAAGATGGGGATGTGGACTTCAATGATTCGCCCCCAAAGAGACGGCAGACTGAACCAACACCTTTGCCGAGCTACGCCAGGCAACCAGCGCTTGAAGGGGTGGAAGGCGTGTCCGGAACAGAGAAGAAATCAACTGAGACTGAGAAGACTTGGTATTGTGTGAGTACTCCCGATTTACCTGGCCTGCCTCAGTTGCAATTTTCTTATTCCCATTCCGTCTATCGCCGATGTTTGCTTTGATAGGCTTCCTGCTGACCTCCATGGTTTCCCGGGTAGTGCAAATGTGCATTCGGCCCTTTCCTCAATGCTTTATATGTGGATTGCCCACACTGTGCCAATCATCACCGATGCGAGAGTTGCACACTAAAGCATGTCGTCAAGAAGCTTAAGTAGTACGAATACGTGCGATGCATGATGTTATTTAGGTGGACACCCATATCTTTCGCTCGCCTCCGCAATTTCATTCCCATATTGACGACAACCAGCGCCACTATAAGGAAAGTCATATTGCTATGAGCCCGTCTCCATAGTGTGAAGCGCTATACTCCGCTCAAGAAATCTCTTCACGGCCACCTAAACTTTCTTTTTCTACCTTCATTTTTTCTTTTCAATCAGCCCATAGTCCAGCGACCTGAAAAAAATGGAAGAGTCCAGTGCTCACCCAAAACTGCACGCATTATTAGCCTGCCAATGTACATTGCAGCTGCAGCATTCCACAGAGCGTTCTTTTGCTCCGAGCTGTATTTCCTTTCTTTCCAATCTGGGGAGCCTATGGGCTTTCTCCATCCAGTCTTTTTTATAACCCGCCTTACTCTGCATACCTACTCACGGTCCCCCTTTCTGTTTTGCTGTTTTTCTCGCTCATGTGCTACTCATAGAAGGATTTTTATACCCAATGCATTAACGGAGTGAATCTTACGGTTGGTCGAAATTGAGGTTTCTATGTGGAAGGCTTTTGCTCCTCCAATTGGCGCAGGCGTACTTCATATCGATCATTCCTGGCTTCTTAACCAATGACCAATCATTTAGATTAGGAGCGTCGCTATATTAATGATGATGACGAGATGTGGTCATGAGTGTAATGATTTACTTTGTATATATTTCTTCGTGGCAGTGTAGCTTTTTCTCTTGGTTCTCGGTTTTGCTTGCATTAATTTTGCTATTTTTTTATTATCTGGAAAAGTTGAATCAAAAGGTGTGAAGTTACTATGAAGCCTTTCTGTAATTACCTACATGATATAAATTAGTCTGCGTGTAATATTCTGTATATATTGCTATGCTCAGCACCGAGGCAATGGCCATCTGGCTCGAATTACTCAACATGTGTAGTCGGCCGCTGCTGCCGTGTCCAAATTGCAAGCCTGCACCGCTACGGTACCTACCGAAACCTTGCAACCGTCAACGACCTAAGATAAATATAATATTGGACCCGTCCTTGCGACGTATACCGAACCCATGGATGGGACGGCGTGTGACGTTCGCGGCAGACTTAAGGGGCTACGTGACGGTGTATAATCCTGATTTGAATGATGAGGGCGCCCCGACCTAAACCCTAGGGTAACAACTCCGCGCATCAAAAGCAACGAAATGTGCCACATAAATGCATTAGAC
>Ga0307511_10001217_pt1 | contig 27290 bp, 19 predicted proteins | sample 13_EM_MG_FD_200266 | JGI IMG/M metagenome (GOLD analysis project Ga0307511, IMG submission 200266) | Populus trichocarpa ectomycorrhiza microbial communities from riparian zone in the Pacific Northwest, United States - 13_EM | ecosystem: Host-associated > Plants > Roots > Unclassified | place...
CATAAAAGATCTGGGGGTCTATTTCCAGTTTCTGAAGGGCTCCTTTTAAAAAAGTCATTTCCGCCGCAAAGCCCTTCCATTCCATGCCTCCTTTCGGGTTGCAATAGATCTTATCTGCCGTATTGGCTACATAATAGGCTTTCTGGGGGATAACGTCTCCATAAGCATAGACGAATTTGCCGCTTTTTTTAAAGTCCAGCACGGCATTGCGGATCTCTTCGTTGGTGGCAAACCCATTAGGGTCATCATTGCATTTCAGGTAAATGCCCTTAATGGCGGTGTCTTCTTTTGCATGTCGTACCAAACGCACAAGATCATATATTCCGGGGACATTGTACTGGTCTTCCGCCCCCAGGTCTGCCAGGGGGTTGCCCTGTTCCTGCTCCTTGTAAGACTGGCCAAGATCAATAAACAATACGGATTTAGTAGCTAATTCCGGTTTTTTAGGCGATAAGAACCCACTGAACCTCCCCACCAAAACAACCACTATGATCACTGTAAACGCGATCAATGCCAGCAATGCCGCAAAAAACGATTTAAAAAAGCCTCTCATGTAAAGGTAATTTTTAAGCTAAATCCAAAAATAAAGATATTTGGGCCCCCGAAAGTACGGAATCTATGAACATATCCTTTTTATTGATAGGTGGCAACGACGGAGACAGGAAGGCTAATCTGGCAAAAGCCCTCGGGAACGTGGAGGAATCTGGCTGCAGGATCCTGCGGCGGTCTTCCCTGTATGAGACTGCCCCCTGGGGTAAGGCGAATCAAAACGATTTTCTCAACCAGGCCGTAGAGATACAGACTTCCCTGGATGCGCCCTCTTTGATGGATGAACTGCTAAAAATAGAAGAAAAAATGGGGCGAAAGCGTTTGGAAAAATATGGAAGCCGTATTATTGATATTGATATCTTATTTTTTAATGATGCCATCATCGATTCGCCCCGGCTGATCATCCCGCATCCTGAAATTCAAAACCGCCGGTTCGTGCTGGCGCCTATGGAGGAGATCGCACCGGATCTTGTGCATCCTGTACTGCGAAAATCCATCCGCGATCTGCTGGCGATATGCCCCGATAAGCTGGAAGTAAAAAAAATAGTATAGATGAATTATCACTTTATCACCATTGAAGGCAATATCGGAGCGGGAAAGACTACCCTGGCCCATCTGCTGGCCAAACATTTCAACGCGCGCCTGATCCTGGAGCAATTCGCCGACAATCCTTTTCTACCTAAATTTTATGAAAATCCCGGCCAGTATGCTTTTCCCCTGGAGCTGTTCTTTATGGCCGAACGGTACAAGCAATTAAAAGAGCTGGTGCATACGAGCGATCTGTTCCAATCGATCACCGTCACCGATTATTTGTTCACCAAATGCCTGTTATTCGCCAAGGTCAACTCAGAGGAGCAGGAATTCCGGCTATATCAGAACTTTTTCGATATTATCGATGCCCAGCTGGTCCAGCCGGATATCCTTATTTATCTCCATGCTCCTGTAAGTAAATTGCAACAAAATATCCGGAAGAGGAATCGTTCTTACGAGCAGTCTATCCCGGATGGATACCTGTTCAATATACAGGAGACCTATACCAACTATATCCGGCAGCATAATATCCGAACTATTTTTGTGGATGTCAGCAACGCCGATTTTTTAGGGAATGAAAAGCATCTCCAGGTGATCCTGGATGCATTGGAAAGAGATCTGGATGAAGGACAGCATTATTTTACGTTACCATAGACGCTACTACTTGTATTATTATCGCAGAAACGATCGATTATGACAGAAGCCAACAGCACGGAAGAACGAAGGCAGACAGCCCTGGATGTATTAAAGATCCCCGAGTACAGGAATTTTATCATTTCCCGTTTCTTTTATATCATGGCCCTTCGTATGGTGACCACGATTGTAGGGTGGCGCATTTATGAGATCACTCATAATCCCCTGGCCATCGGGCTGATCGGGCTATCCGAATTCCTGCCGGCATTCACGCTGGCCTTGTATGCCGGTCATATCATCGACAAGAGCGATAAAAGGGCCCTGATCCTGCGTACGACCAGCTGTTACCTGGTGTGTGTGATCGGGCTGATCGCTCTTTCCTTCGGACCGGTGATGCGGTCCCTGCACAATCACTGGATCCAGGGGCTGATCTATTCGATCATTTTCTGCACGGGGGTGATCCGGGCGTTTGCCGGACCGGCCCTGAATGCCATTATTGCCCAGATCGTTCCCCGGCACCAGTTATCCGGGGCCGTGACGCTGAATACCAGTGCTTTTTTATTTGCTTCCGTACTGGGCCATGCTACTGCAGGCTTTTTGATCGCCCATACCACCTATCTCGTCGCGTTTGGTATCGTGGGGGGGTATGTAGTGATTGCCTTGGGTTGCTTTTTTACGCTGAATCCCAAGCAGATCATGGCGGCCGGAGAAAAAAAGACCTGGGATAGCATCAAGGAAGGTCTTCGTTTTGTCGTCCATACCAAGGAAGTGCTGGGCGCCCTGGCCCTGGACCTGTTTGCCGTGCTGTTCGGGGGCGCCGTCGCCATGATCCCTGTCTATGCCCGGGATATCCTGCAGGTGGGGCCTATTGGCTTCGGCTGGCTGAATGCAGCGGATGATATCGGTGCGATCCTGATGATCATGACCCTTACCCTCCGGCCGCTGCGGCGACGGCAGGGATTGATCCTGCTGTATGCGGTAGCCGGCTTCGGAGCATGTATCATCCTGTTCGGGCTGTCTAAAGTTTACCTGCTGTCTTTTTTCGCACTCTTGTGCTGTGGCATGCTGGACGGCATCAGTGTGGTGATACGGGGCACTATCGTGCAATTGAAGACGCCGGATGCCCTGCGGGGGCGGGTGGCTTCCGTGAACTCCATGTTCATCAATTCCAGCAATGAGCTGGGGCAATTCGAGAGCGGCGTAATGGCCCGGCTCCTGGGGGTTGTCCCCTCGGTCGTATTCGGCGGATGCATGACCATCGGAGTGGTGATCGCCACCTGGTTCAAGGCGCCCAGTTTGCGTAAGATGGAGTATTAGGGCGCGTTGAACGCATGCCCGGAAAACAGCACTCACTCGGTTCGCAGGCTCTTTACAGGATTCTTTAGCGCTGCCTGAATAGCCTGATAGCTCACGGTAGCAAGCCCAATGAACAGCGCCGACAGACCGGCCAGCAGGAACATCCACCAACTGATGGTAATGCGATAAGCGAAGTCTGCCAGCCACCGGTTCATAAAATACCAGGCGATAGGAGATGCGGTTAAAGCGGCTATTGCTATTAATGCGACAAAGTCTTTACTCAATAACACGGTAATATCAGCTACGCTGGCGCCGAGCACTTTGCGGACCCCTATTTCCTTTGTCCTTCTTTCTGCGGAGAACATCGTCAGCCCGAATAATCCTATGCAGGAAATAAAAATGGTAATGAGCATAGCCGTATTCATTAATGTAGCCGTTTGCCGGTCTTTTTCATACAATAAAGCTATTGACTCGTCGAGAAAACTGTAATGGAAGGCGCCGGCAGGGTATACGGATTTCCAGGTCTGCTCTATCCGGGCAAGCGTGGCTTTTACCGTATTGGCGGGCATCCCTTTTGAAGCCAGTTTAACGGCAATGTTGCCTTCCCGTTCTACCCGGTTGATGATACAGAGGGGCCGGATAGGTGCGTGAAGGGAACTTCCATGAAAATCGGCCACTACTCCCACCACCGGGTAGGGTATATTCCGCCAGTATACGATTCTCCCGATAGCTTCAGCCGGTTGCTTACAACCCATCATCCGGGAACAGGATTCATTGATGACAAATTCCTTCACGCTGTCCGAAGGTTGCAGGTTCCTGCCGGCGAGTAATTTTATCCGGTACAGGGGTATAAGGTCTTCATTACCGGCCACCTGGCCGACACTGGTCTCTTTTTCATCGGCGCTATTAAATTTTATACTCATTCCTCTGGGGTATTTATCGATAGGGGGCAGCCATTCCATGGCAACTTCACTGATCCCGGATAGTCGTTTGATCTTTTCTGCTGCCACCCTTGCATTCGCCAGGCTATCCCCCCAGGGCGTTCCAACGGTAATAATGGCATCGGTAGTGAAACCGAGGTCTTTATTGCGCGTATAGTTCAACTGGCTGGTAATAACTATGCTGCCGATGATAAAGACCAACGATACCGTAAACTGGAAAACGATCAGGCCTTTCCGTAAGTACCATTTTTCACTGCCTTTTCGTGCGACGTCGCCTTTTAAGCTCAATGCCGGTAAGTACGCCGACAACACCTTTGCCGGGTAAAGACCGGCCAGCAGGGAAGTAACAATGGTAACCAGCACCAGGAAAATAAATGTGGAAGGATAGAAAAGATGGAAGGATACGCCGGATGGTATGAAGGACCGGAACGCTGCCAAAACGGGGTTTACCAGTAAGACAGCCAATACTACGGCAAAAAAAGTGAGTACAAATGTTTCGGTTAAAAACTGTCCAATCAGACCTGCCCGGCTACTGCCCATTACTTTTCGTACTCCTACTTCCCTGGCCCTGCGGATGGATTGCGCCGTGGATAAATTGATAAAGTTGACGGCAGCGATCCCTAAAATAAACAGGGCGATTCCCATTAAGGCGAACAAAGTGGGCATATGAGCCGTTCGGATCGGGTTCTCTATAACGTCGGCGTTGAAATGAATATCGGACAAGGGCTCCAGCCACAGGGCCAATTTTATCTTTGGGTCAGCGTGCTTTTGGATCAGTGTCGCCATTTGCGAGTTGATCGTTGCCGGCTTTACGTCGTTGGACAGTTTCGCAAAAGTCCATGTTGACATGTCTCCCGGTGCCCAGGAGTCGAAGTTGAGGCTATTCTTCAAAAAGCTACTCTGTATGGTAGAGGCCGAAATAAAATCTGAAAAGCTTAAGTCAGTATTCCGGGTCCAGCCTTTTACGATGCCCGATACCCTGACACGGAGCGAATCATCGTATACAATTTCCCTGCCCAGCATTTTATCGAAGGGGCCGGAGCCGAAATACTGACGGGCTTTGTTTTCTGTCAACACTACGGTAGATGGTGCGTTCAGAGCGGAGGCCGGATCCCCGGCCAGCCAATCGTATTGGAAAACCTGAAACCAGGAGGGTTCGGTTATACCGATAGCGCCTGGCATTGGGATATCAAAATGTTTTACCGGTCGGTCCCCTTCAGGGATGCTGATTGTTGCATGATAGGGAGTTATCCCGGCTATAGCCTCCAGTCCGGGCAGCTCTTGCCGGGCAGTTGACGATACCGGCAGGGGAAGTCTGGCAAAATGGGATTTGTTCCCGTTACTTTCCGTTACCTCCCCCATAATGCGATAAATACGTTCTTTATCCGGGTGAAAGGTATCGAAGCTGAGTTCGTAGCTGGTGACCAGGTATATGACGATGCAGGCACACAAGCCTAATGCCAGCCCGAGTATATTAATGATGGTGTACAATTTATGCCTGCCCATATTGCGCCAGGCGATCTTAAAATGATTTCTGAGCATTCATTATAGATTTTATTGTTTGCAGCCAAGAAAGTGCCAGAATAATAGATCATTATTAACCAATAATTTATACCATCCACTTTTCCTGGGCTGCCCGGTATTGATACAACGGGGTGTTCAATTACGAGCAGCCTGCCATCACAGCCTGAACGGGGAATTGAATTCCGGTGTTGACCGATCTGCCAAAAAAGCTTAGGGTTCGGCTAATTAGAGATGTATAACCGAAGAGAAAATAATTTTACTTCACGATCGCTAAACTTTTCTTCCACCCTAAAAGACGCCGGGCGTCTTTTGTCCGAAGGACCGACATTAGCTTTTTGTCGGAAATTCGCTAAATTTTAAAAAGCGAATTTCCGGTTCATTTTAAAAACATTTGCCGCATGAAAAAAAGCTCACCTGAGTAGATGGTACATATTTACTCTTATTTCTAACGCCTTATCAACTTTTAAACCTTGTCAAATGAAAAAGATCAACACAATCATTCACTTTCTGCAACCAGCTTTAAAAACAAACAGTCTGAAAGCCTGGTTGCTTTTGGGGGCCTTGTCCTTATTCTTATCCGGCAGACTTTCCGCCGCTACGATCACCGTCTCTTCTTTATCAGCGCTGCAAACGGCCATAAATAATGCCGTACCCGGCGATGTGATCATTCTGAGCAACGGGGTCTATACCGCAACAAGCGACATCACGATCAATAAACAGGGTACGGCAGCGCAGCCTATTACGATAGCTGCGCAAACGATCGGGGGCGCCGAGATCACCGGAACGAATGGCTTCAGTATCGTGAGCCCCGCCACTTATATCATCATTAAAGGATTTAAATTCACCCATAGCGCGTCACAGGCGACGATGGCAAGCGGCACCAGCTTCTGCCGGTGGACGCATAATATATTTCAAACTCCCGGTGATGGCGAGTACCTGCTGCTCAATGGCAATGACCACCAGGTGGACTATAACACTTTTCAAAATAAAAACGCCTTGGGGCGGTTCATCGCAGTCCGGGGATCCGGCAGCCAGATTGCTCAACGGCTGTGGATACACCATAACTATTTTTTCAATTTTGCTCCCCAAAGCGGCAACGGGGCCGAGACCATTCAATTTGGTCTCAGCGGATACAGCCTTTCTTCCAGCAACAGCGTGGTGGAGTATAACCTTTTTGAACAATGCGCCGGAGAGAACGAACTGATCTCCGTCAAGTCTTCTGCCGTGACCCTCCGGTATAATACGATCCGCGACTGCCCGGCCCAGTTTACCCTGAGGCATGGCAACCATAACCTTGTATACGGCAATTATTTTGTCAACACGCCGGGTCTGCGGATCTTCGGTGACGACCATATCATTTACAGTAATTACTTCGAGAATTGCGATCCTGCGATCAATGTAGGCAATGGGGACGGTGAAGTGGCCGACGGGGCCCCGCTCACTTCCCATGATCGCCCTGATCGGGTGCTGATAGCCTTCAATACGCTGGTCAACAACACCAGTAATATCACCCAGGCCGGACGTACAGGTGGTTTAGGAGCAACCTATATCACGATAGCCGATAATATTATTCAGGGCGGAGGACCCGCTGCCTCCATCGCGGGCCCTTATACCAACCCGGTATGGCAGGGCAACATTCTTTACAATACCAATGGGAATGGAGATATGCCGTCCGGCGGGTATCGTACGGCAAATCCTCTGCTTGCCAGGGATGCGACGGGGACCTTCCACCTTCAGGCAGGCAGTCCCGCTATCGGTACGGCTGCGGGGTCCTACCCTTCCGTCACAACGGATATGGACGGGCAGCCCCGGGTGTCCCCATTCGATGCAGGCGCCGATCAGGTGTCCTCCGCCCTCGTCATAGCGGCTATTCTAACAGCGCCGCAGGTAGGGTATTTAGCTTCCACCTGCCCGGCTGTTATTGCCAGCGCCGATGATGGCAATGTGCCCGCCAATGTGCTGGACAATGATCTGAATACACGCTGGTCAGCCAGTGGTGACGGGCAATGGATCCAGTTCTGCCTGGCTGATACCTTCTCCGTGAACGGTGTAGATATCGCTTTTTATAGCGGTAATACCCGTACTTCTACCTTTGATGTGGAGGTATCCGCGAACGCCTCCACCTGGACAACAGCGGCAACAGGATTAGTAAGCAGTGGTACAAGCCTGAACCTGCAAACATTCACGTTCACGGCAAAGCCCGCCAAGCATGTCCGTATCGTAGGTCATGGCAACAGCGTCAATCTGTGGAACAGCTATACAGAAGTAAGAATAAGGACCAGCCAGCAAGCTGCGCAGGAATCAGCGACTGTGAGCCAATCTCACGGTGCGGCATTGACAGCTACTACTCTCAGCAGTTATCCGAATCCATTCCGGGAAGCCAGTACGATCCTGTTCTCGCTGGATAAGGGAGGATATACCAATCTTGCCGTATATGATATATTGGGCAGGCAGGTAGCCGTGCTGGTGAACGAAGATCTGCCTTCGGGCACTCACCAGGCTACTTTTAAATCAGAACAGTTGCCCGGTGGAATGTATATATTGAAACTGGTGCATAATGGGGAGGTCCTCACCGGTAAGGTGTTGAAAGAATGAATAGAAGGGGCCGGGTTAGCGCCCGGCCTCTATCAGCTTTTCCACGACATAATAAGCGATAGGACAGAAAGTAGTGTTCTTTTGCGTGAGGGTGGCCCTTTTTATAAGGACATCCTCATTCGTATAAGGGAATCTTTCACAGTCGGAGGGGCGCACTTCGTAGATACTGCAATAGTTGTCTGTCCCCAGGAAGGGACAGGGTGTTGTTTTCACCACGTAATCCCCCTCTTCATCCAGGCGCAGGTAGCGTTCGATGAAATCGCTCTCCTTCATCTTCAGGTGTTTGGATATCCTTTTTATATCGGGCGTCTTAAATCGGGGAGAGTAATTTTTGCAACAATTGGCACATTGCAGGCAATCGACCTTTTGGAAGGCCTCTTCATGCAAGGCGGGTAATAAGTCCAGGACCTTATTCTTTGCTCCTTTTTTATCTGCATTTTGCAGATAGCGGCGGTATTCTTTCTGGCGGGCAGCCGATTTTTTCTCCCAATTGTGCAATAAATCGCTCATATTTCGTGTTTCACTGTCTTGCTCGGGTAATCCCGTGGATATCCGCGTTAATACCTGATTAACAAGCGCAAGTTACAAAGATCCGGTAATTCTCTTATTTTTGGCACAGTGGAAAACCTCAAAGAACAAATACTACTTCTGGTAAGCACCCCCTTATACCTTATCATTATCGGGGTGGAAATTCTATTAAGCAACTATCAGCATCGAAAATTGTATACGTGGAAAGGTGTTGTCACCAATGTGTATCTCATGTTACTCAACGGGGGGCTCGACATGCTGCTCAGGGGAGTCACCCTTTTCGTACTGGATTATTTCTATCGCCATCACTGGATGTCTATAACAAATGTCTTCTCCTATTGGTTTCTGTTATTGCTGGGAGAGGACTTCCTCTATTACTGGCTGCATCGCTGGGATCATGAGATACGGTTGTTCTGGGCCGTGCATGTAACCCACCACTCATCGGAGCAAATGAATTTTACGGTTGGGTTCCGCTCCTCCGTCTTTCAACCGGTCTATCGTTTTGTTTATTTCATTCCGCTGGCTTTATTGGGTTTTAAGCCCCTGGACATCATTTTTATGTATTCCGCCACGCAGATCTGGGGTATTTTCGTACATACGGAGCTGATCGGTAAGATGGGCTGGCTGGAATATATACTGGTTACCCCATCGCACCACCGGGTGCATCATGCCAGCAATCCAAAATACCTGGATAAGAACATGGGTATGTTCCTGATCATCTGGGATCAGCTATTCGGTACTTTCCAGCCTGAACTGTCCGCAGAAGAATACCAGCCCAGGAAATATGGTCTCACCAGCCCCCTCGAAAAAACAGGTCCTTCGGATATTATTTTTCATGAATGGCGTAGTATCGGAAATGATCTATCCCGTACAGATATCGGCTGGAAGGAAAAATGGCAATACCTGTTCGGCCCTCCCGGATGGAGCCATGATGGCAGCCGGCTGACCAGCGAGCAATTACGGCAGGCTGAATCCCGGAATTTTACTTCGGAAAGCGCCAATCAGCTCGACCCGGAAGCCCTTGCAGGCTAGGTCGAACACAGTTTTAATATATTTTTAATTGATTGTATCCCTCTTTTCTGCTGCTGCAGCCTAATTTTGTACTGCATTACTTCATAGATGCAGTTGTGAATGTGTATGTAGGAGTACACACAACACGAGTTTAGTATTAGGTTTTAGGGTTTAGGGGTTTTTAAGAAAAAAGGCCGGTCCCGGTTTATCAAAGTCGGGACGGCCTTTTTTCGTTTTATGATCTGGGAACGGCATTTTTTCCTATCTGGCCGGGGTCTGGACCAGCATATTGTTTTCTCCTGCTATCGCCGTACCTTTGCACATCTTTTTTTAACCGGTCAACCTCTATTACATACTATGAATCTATTCGAACAACAGGCGAATGAATTTGCAGAGCGTCATATCGGGCCCAATGAACACGAGACTGCCCAAATGTTGAAAGCTATTGGAGTCCGGTCCCTTGAGGAGCTCATTGACAGAACGATCCCCGCATCTATCCGCAGTAAAGCTCCTTTGGCCATTCCGGGCGCTCTGAGTGAGCATCAATATCTCACGGAGTTAAAGCAGGTGGCTTCCCTGAATAAGGTGTACAAGTCCTATATAGGACAGGGCTATTATGACACGATCGTCCCCAGTGTGATCTTACGGAATGTATTTGAAAACCCGGGTTGGTATACCCAATATACCCCCTATCAGGCTGAGATCGCACAGGGCCGTCTGGAAAGCCTGCTGAATTTCCAGACGATGGTGTCCGATCTCACCGGCCTGCCGCTGGCCAATGCCTCCCTTCTGGATGAGGGCACCGCCGCCGCAGAGGCTATGACCATGTTCTTCAACCTGAAAAACAAGGATCATGATCATGTTACTACCCCTAAATTCTTTGTAGACACCAATATATTCGCCCAAACAAAGGATATCCTCCTTACCAGGGCGCAGCCGGTAGGAATCGAGCTGGTTGAGGGCGATTTCCGCAGTGCGGCGATCGACGCCTCTTATTTCGGCGCTATCGTACAATATCCCGGCAGCGACGGATCCATTTATGATTATCGTTCCTTTATACAGGAGGTGCATGCAGCAGGGGCCTATGTGGTAATGGCCACCGATCTGCTGTCGCTTACCCTGTTAGCTCCTCCCGGCGAACTGGGGGCTGATGTCGCTATAGGCTCGTCCCAGCGTTTTGGCGTACCCATGGGCTTCGGAGGCCCCCATGCGGCCTATTTTACCGCCAGGGATGATTTCAAACGGTCCATTCCGGGACGCATCATTGGCGTAAGCATCGATGCACAGGGCAATCGTGCCCTCCGTATGGCCTTACAGACCAGGGAGCAGCATATCAAACGGGAAAAAGCCACCTCCAATATTTGCACGGCCCAGGCCCTGCTGGCCAATATGTCGGCCATGTATGCCGTCTATCACGGGCCGGAAGGGCTGACCCGTATTGCCAAAAGGGTCAGTTTCCTTACCCTCACCCTCTCCCAGGAATTGGAAGGGCTGGGGCATTCAAACCGCAATGAGTTTTATTTCGATACGATCCGGCTTAAAGTGGCCGATCCTTTAGCGATCAGGAAGCTGGCAGAAGCCCGGGGCATCAATTTCCGGTATTCCGGCGGTCAGCATATCGGCATTACCCTGGATGAGACTACCACGCAGCAGGATGTACTGAATATACTTTCCGTGTTCGCCGAGGCAGATGATATCAACGTGACAACCGCCACTTTCGACGTGGATGATGTCAACCTGGATAATATCCCTTCCTCCGTCACCCGTGTCTCGGAATTCCTTACGCATCCCGTATTTAATACGCACCATAGTGAAACGGAGATGATGCGCTATCTGAGAAGCCTGGAAAATAAGGATCTTTCCCTCAATACGTCGATGATCTCTCTGGGATCCTGCACGATGAAGCTGAATGCGGCGACGGAGCTGATCCCTGTAAGCTGGCCCGAATTCGGTGGCCTTCATCCTTTTGCCCCTGCCGATCAGTGGAAAGGGTACCGGAAGATCCTGACAGAGCTGGAAAACTGGCTCAGCTCGATCACCGGGTTCGCCGCTACCTCCCTTCAGCCCAATAGCGGGGCCCAGGGTGAATATGCGGGATTGCTGACCATCCGGGCTTATCATGCCGCCCACCATGAATCCCACCGGGATGTAATGCTGATACCCATTTCCGCGCACGGTACTAATCCTGCCAGCGCTGTAATGGCGGGCATGAAGGTAGTCGTCGTGAAAAGTGATGAGGACGGGCATATTGATGTAGCCGACCTGAAAGCCAAGGCGGAACAATATAAAAGGGAACTGGCCGGCCTGATGGTCACCTATCCTTCCACCCATGGCGTATTTGAAGAAAGTATAAAAGACATTTGCCAGGCCATTCATGACAATGGCGGCCTGGTATATATGGACGGGGCCAATATGAATGCCCAGGTCGGACTCACCAGTCCCGGGCTGATCGGAGCCGATGTCTGTCACCTGAACCTGCACAAAACTTTCGCCATTCCCCACGGCGGTGGTGGCCCGGGCATGGGACCGATCTGTGTAAATGAAAAGCTGAAGCCCTATCTGCCCGGACATGTAGAAGCAACCAGCCTCCGGACTACGGTGCATGCCGTTAGTGCAGCTCCTTTTGGATCTGCCAGTATCCTGCTGATCAGCTATGCCTATATAAAAATGCTGGGAGCAGAAGGAGTGACCCGCGCTACCAAATATGCGATCCTCAATGCCAACTATATGAAGGCAAGGCTGGAAAAGCATTATAAAATACTCTACAGCGGCAGCAACGGCACTTGCGCGCATGAGTTCATTGTCGACCTTCGTCCTTTCAAGACCAGTGCCGGCATAGAAGCCGAAGATGTGGCCAAGCGCCTGATGGACTATGGCTTCCACGCTCCTACCCTTAGCTTCCCCGTACCGGGCACGATTATGATCGAGCCCACAGAGAGTGAAGATAAGGCCGAATTGGATCGCTTTTGCCATGCGATGATCAGCATTCATGAAGAGATCGTCGCCATTGAAGAAGGCAAGGCGGACAAGATGGATAATGCGCTGAAAAATGCGCCCCATACGCAAGCTGTGATCTGCGGGGATGAATGGGCGCATGCATATACCCGTACGCAGGCGGCTTTCCCCCTGGCTTATGTCAAAGAAAATAAATTCTGGCCCAGCATCGGCAGAGTGAATAATACGTATGGGGACCGCAATCTTATCTGTACCTGTGAGCCGGTGAGCTCTTATGCAGAGGAAGTTGAGGCGAATTAATTTATTTGTTCCCGGATCTGAAATTAAAAACGCAGGGAGGCCGCCATTATTTTTGAGGCGGCTTCCGCGTTTTACAAAACGTCTTGGCATTAACAAGGGAATAACTGATTTTAAGGTTTGATTTGTCGTAAGGAGAATTAAATTGACGGCAAATATCCATCTATGCCTATTCCTCTTACCCCTCAAAAATGGTTGGCAACCACCTTTGTATGTGCAACACTGTTCTGTACCGGCTGCGCTCATAAACTGGCCCCTGAGGGCCATTACCAGGACACGCCGGTCGTAGCGGACGGAAGTGCGGATGACTGGAGCCTGCCGCTTCGCTTCAGCAACCCGGAATATACCCTCCAATACAACGTCACCAACGACAATAAGAACATTTATGTCTGTATCCTGTCCAGGGATGAACCCACTCAATTAAGAATGCTACGGGCGGGCATGACTATCTATTTTGACCCGAAAGGAGCTAAAAACAAGGATATCAGCCTTCATTTTCCGCTCCGCAAGCAGCCTGAAGCAGAAAGGGCCCGCTACGGCGCGCCCATCACCCCTGCGGATAACAAGGCCAGAAAGGAGGAATTGCTGCTACAATCTGATTCTTATGGTACAACGGGGGTTTCCGGCATTGAAAACGGGCAGTTTGGCGTGGCAGACCAAAAGGGTCCCTTCCAGGTGGCCATGAAGCTCAATAACCAGGACAGCTTGCTGGTCTATGAGGTCGTTATCCCGGTAAAAAATATATTGGGCACGGACCTGAGCGCCCGGCCTAAAAAGAAGAATTTCAGTGTAGGTATCGTATTAAATACCATCCCCGGTCAGGGGGGCAGAGGCAATGGAGGACCCCGGCCCTCTTTTGGCGGAGGCGGGGGTGGCATGCATATGAGCATGGGAGGCGGGCGCGGTATGGGAGGAGGACGCAGGGGTTATGGCTCTTCCGGCAATAGTCCGGCGTCGAAGGAGGAAGCTAACTGGTACCCCTTCCGGCTGGTTGCAAAATAATAAATCCCGGAACCTTGCGGCCCGGGATTTATTATTTAAAAGGTGCTTATCGTATCACCACCTTCGATATAAATACATGCTGCTGCTGATCCACTAATCTTATGATATAGGTGCCTTGTGCCAGGCCGGCGTTCAACGGTACTATTTCCGCATAGTTGGCCGGATTGTTCACCTGAATGCTCCTGGACTGGATCACCTGTCCTACCGGGCTGAGCAGGTTCATCTCATATCTGCCGGTCTGCATATTTTTGAACTGCAACTGGAAGCTTTCATGTGCCGGATTAGGATAGACAGTGACCATCTTTTGCTGAGAGCCACCAAAGCTCACCGATACCACTTTGCTGTAAATGGATTGTCCGTCCAGGTCTACTTCTTTCAACCGGTAGTAATTATTCCCGCTGACGGGAGACACATCCGTAAAGGAATAGTTCGTTCGCAGACTGCTGTTATGCGCTGCCGTTACCTGCCCGATGGATACAAAGCTGCTATTATCCGAACTGCGTTCTATTTCAAAATGATCGCTGTTCTCTTCCTGTGCCGTCGCCCAGTTTAACAACACGTCTGCCGTCTCTGCGGACGCTGTGAAAGAGAGGAAGTTCACCGGAAGAGCGGCCGAAAAGCCAAAAAAGAGATAGGCGTCGCCGCTATTAGTGGACGTAATAAGCCCATTCCCCAATGCCCCCGTCAATAGCGTTGGCAGTGAGGAGAGATTGAGGGCCAGATCGAGGGTGCCATTAGGAGCCCCCACCAGGAAATCCGGGATACCGTCGTTATCGACATCCCCGACCGTATGCACGGCAGCCCCCAGCAAATTAGCCGCTGACAGTACACCGACATCATTAAGGGTCCAGGCAGGAGCGGCATTGGTGGTAATATGCGTACCGCCGGTGCTGTTAAAAAGGTAGGCCTGGCCGGAGAGCATTGTAGTACCGGTAAGAATGCTAAGCCCTGTGAACAGCGTGCCAATCACGGCAGTATTGCTGAGAGCCGTGCTGCCCGGTTCCCCGACGAGAACGTCTCCGCCGGCGTCGCCAATGACATTCCCGGCATTCCCTACGCTATAGCCAAATAAAAGATGATGCCCGGTCAGGGATCCCCCCGCAGCGAGGCTTCGCGGGCTGCGCAGGGTAGTCGAGGCTGTTGTAACGATGCCTGTCAGGCTCCCATAATAAATATGAGCGCTCCCGGCAGCTACTAAGCTACCGAATGTGCCTTCCAGCGCCAGGGGCTCTCCAACGATGACATCAGCGAAGCCATCTCCATCAACATCTCCGGCGCCACTGACGCTAAAGCCGTATAATGTCGCCAGCGAGGCTGCGGCTCCCGGCAAAATGCGGTCTGCACTGCCATCGCTGGTGATAGTGATGCCACCCGGATTGTGGCCATTAAATACATAAGCCTGCCCCTGCAGTTGGGAGGCAGCAGCCAGGAAGCCCGGCGCTCCCACGATAATGCCGTCAGGATTGGCAACCCCTTGTACTTTCCCTGCCGAGCTGACGCTGAATCCGAACAGCTCTCCCAATCGTTGGCCGAGAATCGTACGGGCAGGAGTGGTAATGAGCCCACCTGCACTACCTCTATAAATATCCGCTCTGCCGGCAAATGACAGCAAGGTGGTAGAAAAATAAGGGCACCCTACGACGATATCCGCAAAGCCATCTCCGTCTTCGTCGCCTGCCGTGCTGACGCTGAATCCATAAAAGGGATTCGCCGGGATCGTCAGGTGTAACACCGTCGGGTCGAAATCAGCATCCCCCAATGAAAGCGTAGCCGTGGGCGCCGGTAGCGTATTCACGTCCCCGGTGAAGCTGCTGTTTGCAAATACATATACCTTACCGATAGGAACAGATGTAGGGGTAGTAAAGCCGGGTATTCCGATATCCAGAATAACATGGTCACCCGGTGCTCCGACTACGATACCCGAGGTTGTCCCCCCGGTGGTCTTTCCGGTGCTGCTGACGCTGTAGCCGAACAAGGCTCCCGTTGCAAGGCCTGTTGGCTGCAATACCTTGGAGGGTGTAGCGGAAGGTATTGCGGACTGAATGCCATAATAGACAAAGGCCGCTCCCGTGACCCCCACCTGCGGAGTAAGCACCCCGCCGCTGATAGTGAGCTTTGTGAAAGTAGGGGAGCCTATTACGATATCATCTACCCCATCGCCATTTACATCTCCTGCCCCACTCAATGAAAATCCATAGAGGACATGGGTAGTGCCATCGACTACACCGGAACCAAGGACATTGTCTCCCGTGAAAGTCTGTGCAGGCGTGTGGTTGAGCGGATCCACCGTAATGGGGTAAGCTGCCTGGCTATCGTCCACGGTCAATACGAGGCGATGCTGCCCTGTCACCTGCAAACGGGCCGGCAAGCTCTTTTTATTCCGATCCCATGCTTTCAACTGGTCATAAACCAGCTTTACATCCTCCGGGTGACCGGGCGAATAGAGGACCAATTGATTGTCGGCGTCTGTTCCAGCCGCCAGGTCGCCATTCAGCCCGATCACAATTTGTAACTCTTTTTTGCCGGAAGGCCTTTTCTTAATAAGGAAGCTTTGTTCCATTCCCTGCTTCCAATTGTCGTACATGATCGTATAATCCCCGTAGTCATACTGAAGGGTCATGTCGCCTGTCTGACTTGCGTTAAGCAAGGGTCTTTCATGGATTTTATCTTTTCGCCCGATGCCCGCAAAGAGGAAATGTGTGTTCCAAATCCCTTTCGTGGATCCATCTTCGTTAAAATTAGTGACGGAGTATCCTTTTTCAGTAAACAGGTAACCAAGGTGCTGCGGGTGGTTTACAGCTCCGAATGCACCCGGCTGATCAAGGGTCCTGATAAAGTACTCTCTTTCTTCTATTTTAGCAACGGCCTGGCTATACCAGTTCTGTGTAACGCTATGCGGTAATATCTGGGTACCGGGATCTCTTTTGGCAAGAGACGATACTAATGTACTGTTATTACAATCAGGCTTATCCTGGCTGAATGCCGTACCGGAAAGTAATAGGATAGCGGATAAACGGAAAATAAGGATCAATCTGGAGAGCGTAAAATTAAATCTCATAAATAATTTCCCTCGCGGAATTTAGTGGTTAATAGAGATAATAGGATTACCTATGAACAGACCTGCCCGTTCTGTAGATACTAATGACTAACAGTAACAGGATGATCTATTCACCTGAAAAGGAGCTACCAGTAGAGCCTAAACCATTGTTGAAATTCAACACTGTTGGGAATTACAACCATCATCATCGGGTCCGATGAGCGGTCAGTTGCAAATACTAATCAAATTGTCTGGAAAGTTGCGGAGGATGTTTCTAGAGGTACAAAAAATAATCTCTCAACCTTTATGATGAAAGATATCGGATAGTGATCATTCAAAGGAATATAGACGGCGCGTTAAGCGAAAAACTAAAACGCCATAGTAAAGGTACTACACCAATTCGGCAATCGATCCCCTAATAAACTCAAAAAAGTACCTCATTCCGGTCAAATGAGCTGGGTGGAAAGATAAATAACCGTTAGGCGAATCCGTAGTATGTTTATTTTCGTATATGCTGGTTGCACCATTTAAAATAATATTCTATCAACCCTCCTACCCGCTTACCGATGCAGCGTTTCATTTTGAGAGATGACAACCTGGAATCCGCCTTTATCGCCTTATCGAAACAACTTCCCGCTCCGATCATAAATAATACCATGCAGATCCCTCCTCCCCGGGGGAGCGGAATAATAAAAAGCATATTCCTGGAAGAAGGCCTGCACATGCGTTATACCAGGCTGCGTTATTATGAAGACATTGAAGTGATCCGACTTGCCAAGCAGTCTGACGGTGAGATTATTTTCGCCTTATGTTTTCTTTTGACGCCCGACTCCCTCAAATTGACAAAGCCTTTTATTAAGCCTGCTATATTCTCCGGCTATCCCAACAATGTGTTTCTAACATCTAATAACACCCGATTATCCGCCCAAATTCCCGAAGGGGTTCTATCCCATACTATCGAGTTGTTATTCTCCCGGGAATGGCTTTATACGCATCTGGCCGGCATGGAAGATAAAATAGAGGCTGTCACAGAGGTGTTGATGGAGGCAGATCTGATAGCTGTGCTGGCGGAGACGACACAGCCTTCGGACGACCACCTGCTTAGTGAAATAGAAATTGAATTACATAAGCCTTTGTTCAATTTATTGACCATACGGTCCAGGGCATTAACACTGCTGGCCAACATCATCAATCGGTTGCCGGGACGTGACAGGTCTCCCCTGCCTGCCAGGGAGACTTATTATGTGCAGATCATACGGCAGGTGGAACAAAGACTGGTGCAAAGCCTGCAGGATATGCTACCTTCCCAGAAGCAACTGGCCAAGGAATTTGCGCTCAGCGAGTCTACTTTAAAAAGGCATTTCAAGGCTATCTACGGAAAGACCATGTATGAATATTACCTGGAAAAGAAAATGAATCTTGCCAAATGCCTGTTGCAGGAAAAAAGGATCACTGTTTCTGAAACAGCTTACCGGCTGGGTTATGAAAAAGTCAGTGCCTTTATCATCATATTCAAGAAATACCATAAGATCCTTCCCGGCTCCCTGAAGTGAGGGGGCAGGGGAGGCAACAATTCCTCCCGACCGCAGCCTGCAGAGCTCAATACCTGGCCAGCAGTACTTTCAACGCAACAGGATTGGTGGAATTGCCGGAATTCCCCGTTAAGAAAATGGTCGAGGCAGTTTGTGCTGCCAACGTTATCCCATTTGCGGAAGCCACCACTGAATCCGTTCCTGCCTTTTTCACCTGTAAATTATAGGTACCGGCAGCCACAGTCTGGAAGGCATTATAACCCGTATTAGTCACGTTATCCGCTGTAGTCCTGTTGGGCTGTGCAGCGGTGCTGTTAAAATAGAGATCGACGGATGGGACGTCAGGGGACATGTTGAAAAACCGGTAACTGGCAGCGCTGGTTGATATTGTACTATAATCATCCACGATCTTAACGGCATTTACCGCTGTGCTGCCTGCATTATTATACAATATTACGGTGCTAAAGTCCGATGAATCGTAGAGGGTGGAGGGGACTCCCGCCAGGAGGCTGTCATTGCCCGCTGCCTTGAACTGTATCTCATACGATCCCGGCTTTAACTGTTCGTACGACTGATCAAAAAATCCCGACGGCAAAGCATTCGATGATGCTTTCGTCCCATTGAAGTAGATATTTGCTGAAGTGGAAGCCAGGTTCATGATAGTCATGAACGTGGCCCCGGTGCTGCTGTTAGTATAACTCGATCCTGATTTCACGCAACCAGACAACCCTCCTATCACAAAGGCTAAAACGATGAACCGGTAAAACGTACCTTTTTTTCCCATGATTTCAATTTTTAATATTGCTAAATGCCTGCAAAAACAATTCCAACCTCCTGACAACTTCTACGTTCTTTTCGTTGCGCCGGTTGTTTTTGGGGTGGATTTTCCCAAAAAACGTTTGCCATCCCAGGCAAAAATAGCCAGGGATGGCAAACGGGAGAAAAAAAGGTATCCGATAGGGCTATTTCACTGTTACCGTGATAGTAGTAGCTAATTTGCTGCCATAAGAGCGGTGAATACCATCGGCAAATTGCAGGGTCAATACATGTTTACCGGCCGGAAGGGTCACGTCCGTGCTGGATTGAGCCTTCCCAAAATGCAGGTGAGTGGCGTCCTTGGGCACGGCCAGACCAGCAGGTATGGAATCCCCGGCGTCTATCAGCAGATGATGGTGTCCCGACCCGGCAATAATAGCGCCGGCTGTATCGAGTTTCAGTCCATCGATGCCCATTTCCACTTTGAAAGGGGATTTGACGGTCTCGCCATCCTTCAGGTTCTTAAAATATACTTTAGCGCCGGCCGGCACTGCCGGTAAAGCTGTCGCCATGGCAGCCGAATCGGCAGGTTTCATATTCATGGTGTCTTTAGGGGCGGCGGAAACAGTCTGAGCAGAGTCTCCGGAAGAGGCTGCTTTGTCACCGGCATTGTTGCAGGCAGTCAGTGCTAAGAGCAGAGCGGCAGGAAGAAAATGGATAGTACGCATGTTGTAGATAATTTATTGAGGGATAAATTTAGTCAATAAGCAGCAATTCTATTCTTTCACCCAAATTGTTTTCTCCCGCACATCTCCCCTCTTCCCGCCGGGTGAAGCCACCCGGACCATTCCCAGGTAGAACATCCCCATCAGCCTGTCCTCCCCTTCCAGGCCCAGAAAGGTCCTGGCTGCCGGGTCATAGGTAATTCCCCCCGTGCTCCAATATCCTCCTAATCCATAGGCGGTGGCAGAAAGGTAGATATTCTCGACAGCACAGGCTACTGCTGCGATCTCTTCCACTTCCGGGATGCTGATTACCGTACTTCGCTTCAGGATGATCGCTAAAATATGAGAGCATAACAGGGGATTGGTCAATAGTTTGTCATACTTATCCTGCCTGAATTTTTCCCCGGCGGTGTCTTTATACCGGGAAGCCTGAAAAGATGCAAATTTTTTGCGTCCTTCCCCACTAAATACGACGAACCTCCAGGGTTCGGTCTGTTTATGGGTAGGGGCCCAATTGGCATTTTCCAGCAATTGCCAGATAATATCCTCCGGTATGGATTTGTCTTTCTCGAATTGATCCGGGAATACACTTCTGCGGGAACGGATAAGTTGATTGATCTGCTCAGGTGGAGGCAGGCTAACCCTGGTGGATGACATAGCTGCTTTTTTTAGTGGGTGCAAAGATAAAGAGTATGAAAAAAAAAACCCGTCTGCCTGTTGGCGGACGGGGTAATTAATTTACTGCAGGGTTGGACGTTCCTTACAGTGAGAGCCCTAAACAGGACAGGACATTGGACATTTCTGGTTTTCAGGGATATGGATCAGTTTGCCTTAACAGTTTGGTTTCACCAATCGGATACGGATCATTCATTCATTCACTGACGCAAAGGTCCGCAGATGGCGAGAGAAAACAAATTTTTCAAATGAACTTTCTGTAACTATTTGTGGTTATCTTATATCCTCCTACTGGCAAACACTTATGAGTCCGTAAATACCTCCTGACGAGGGCGTAAAGAGGGCTAAACCCTTACCGTAAACTTCCCTGCCCATTTTGCGTAAATTCCGTATGCCTGCAGGTCCTCTCCCTGCCGGGAATAGTAATTCTGGGTCCTCTCCAAAAAAGTCGTACCTTGCACGCCTATTTTATTACCAATACAATTAATGATGGACAACAAAACAACAGGCACCGTAAAGTTCTTCAACGCAGACAAAGGCTTCGGTTTTATCAAACATGATGATTCCAGCAAAGAAACTTTTGTACACGCCAGCGGGCTGATCGACCAGATCAAGGAAAATGATCGCGTGGAGTTTGATCTTCAGAACGGAAAAAAAGGCCTGAACGCAGTAAACGTAAAATTGATCCGATAAATCCGGTCTTTTTGCAAAGAATTAGTAAGGGCCTTCCGGCCCTTATTTTTTTGCCATAAATTGCACAGGATACTATCTTTTTCACACATAATCCTCTTTATGCGGCTTCCCTTTCTGCTATCGATCCTCTTATTATCGCTGTCCGGCTTTGCTCAGAAATATTATCTCTTTATCGGGACCTATACGGAAGGGGGTTTGTCCAATGGCGCCAGCAAAGGTATTTATGTATACCAGTTCGATGCTGCCACCGGTGAGACGACGCCCGTGAGTACCCTATCCACGGATAATCCTTCCTATCTGGCCGTGGCGCCCGGGGGAAAGTACCTGTATGCTGTCAACGAGACGGACGGCGCCAAGCCGGGAGGGGTCAGCGCATTTGCTTTCGATAAGACCACCGGGCAATTGAAATTCCTGGATAAGCAGCCCAGCGGCGGAGACGATCCTTGTTATATATCGGTGGATGCTCATCGCAAATGGGCGATGGTGGCCAATTACGGAGGAAGTTTTAGCTGTCTGCCCATTCAGGCAGACGGATCGATCGGGGCCTTTACCCAATTCGTTCAGCATACGGGTAAAGGAGCTACCAGCCGGCAGGAAAAAGCGCATGTACACTCCACGATCTTATCGCCCGATGAAAAATACCTGGTCGTGTCTGACCTGGGGATGGATCAGCTCACGGTCTATCATTTTAATGCCGGCGCCGCTACCCATCCCCTGACGCCTCTTTCCGATTCCATCGTTAAAGTAGAGCCCGGCTATGGTCCCCGGCATATCAGTTTCCATCCGGGGAAACCTTATGCTTATGAGATCGGCGAGCTGGCAGGTGCGGTGGATGCCTTTCATGTTGCAGACGGCAAGCTTACTCCTATTCAACATATCAGCTCTCATCCCGAGGGTTATCAAGGAGATATCGGCAGTGCCGATATCCATGTAGCTCCGGGAGGCAGGTTCCTCTATGCCAGTAACAGGGGCGATGCCAATAGCATTGCCATCTATGCGATCGATCCGGCCAGCGGAAAATTAAGTATAAAAGGGTTTCAATCTACCGGGGGAAAAGGTCCCCGTAATTTCATGATCGATCCTTCCGGCAGGTTCCTGCTGGTGGGAAATCAGCGCAGCAATAGCGTCATTATCTTTCGGATCGATCCTGTTACCGGGCTGCTGACAGACACCGGTAAGAAACTCGAAGTGCCGGCTCCCGTCTGCCTGAAAATGGGTCCGAAGGTACCGGGTATGTAAGCAGGGCAGATTACTTTTTCCAGGCCTTCCGCAGAAAACTGAGCCAGTTGCCGTGCATAATATTTTCTATGTCGGCCGGACTGTATCCTCTTTTAGACAGTAAGGCAGGAACTTTCTGCAGATCGGCGATCGTATCCAGGTCATAAGGGCTCTGTTCTTTTCCAAATGCCCCGTCAAGATCGGTGCCCATGCCTACATGCAGGGTATTGCCGGCTATCTGGCAGATATGATCCAGGTGATCGATCATCTTTTCCAGGTTGCAATTCATTCCTTCCGGGGTAGATTGTCCCCGCACCCAACCCGGCACCATCATCCAGGCATCCAGGGCGCCGCCGATGACGGCCCCTTTTGCAATCAATGTCTTTATCATCTCATCACTGAACTGACGGTTGTGATCGACGAGGGCCCGGCAATTATTATGGCTGGCCCATATGTGTCCGCCGAAAAGGTCCATCGCTTCCCAGAAAGCATCGTCACATAAATGAGTAGCATCTAAAATGATGTTGAGCCGTTCCATCTCCCGCAACAGTTCTTTTCCTGGAGGATTCAATTTTCCTGTCGCGTCTGTGCCATTGGCATAACGACCGGGGCCGTAGTGAGCGGGGCCCAATGCCCGGAGCCCGTATTCATAAGCCTTTTCCAGGTAAGATGGGGTGACAATCGAGTCGGCGCCTTCCAGGCTGAGGATATAACCGATCGGTTTGGGAGATGGTGTTACCGCTGACCAGACAGCCAGGTGTTCTTCCAGGCCTGAGATATCCTTTATCATTCTCATTTCTCCCGCCGCCTCCATCGCCTTATACCAGGCCAGTTGTCCTTGGGTCTGCGCCCAGGCCTGTGCCGGAGAATGCCATCCTGGTAAAGGATTGTCCGGCGCCACATAACGGCCGATCTGCGTTGCTACCACCAGGCCGATATTCCCTTTCCGCAATTCCGGTAATGACACCGTGCCCCGGGCCCTGTCGGGCTTATCCGTGAGACCTTTCTCTCTTTCGCGGATAGTCGCGGCCGGTAGGGTAAGGTCGCGATTCCATTCCATAGCGTTCATACTCAGATCGAGATGCGCATCTATAATAAACATAATTATGTGCTATTTTGAATTATTAAACCAACGAGGGCGGTTCATTGCTACCGGATGATCCGGCCTGAGGAACCACTTTGAATAAATTGTTCGACTTCTGCTTTGCTGATGATGGCCCAGTCTCCTACAATGCTTTGTTTTAAGGCGCCGCTGGCCGTTGCAAAATCAATGATCTGCTGGGGATCCAGCCCATTCATCAATCCATACAGCATTCCTCCTGTAAAAGCATCCCCGCTGCCGATCTGGTCCGTGACAAAAGGCAGTTCATGGCGGGCTGAAAAATAAATAGCTCCTTTGTAGGAGAGCGCCCCGAAATAGGTATGTTGGATACCTTGTGTTTTTCTGAAGCTCATGGCTACTACTTCCAGTTGAGGTAGTTTTTCCTGCAAGGCCTTGCTGCATTGTGTAAAGCGTTCTTCAAAGCCGGCATTCCTGTCGGTCTCTATCCCATAGTAAACAGCGACGGAGTCTAAGTCTGCCACGGCTACCCGGCTATACCGCAGCAGGTCCGGCATCACTTCCCGGGGATGCTTGCCGTATTTCCATAGCGTGGCCCGATAGTTAAAGTCGGAGGAGATCGACAACCCTTTCTCCTGCGCTACGGCAAGCGCCTCCGCGCAGGTATCGGCAGCTCCCTGGGAAACGGCCGCCGCCACCCCTGACCAATGGAACCAGGACATTCCTTCCAGCGCTTTCCTCCAGTCGATCATCCCCGGCAACAGACGGGCATAAGAGGTGCCTGTTCTTTCATAGATCACCCGGGTGGAACGAATGCCATTTCCCTGTTCGGTAAAATACAGGGCCAGTTGATCGCCGCCATACAGTATATGAGAGGTGTCCACTCCGTGGCCACGTAATTGTTCTATTCCGGCTGCTACCAGGTCGTTATCCGGCACCCGGGTGATATAACTGACAGGGACCTTAAGTCTGGCCAGCAGTACGGATACATTTGCTTCAGCCCCCGCATAATAAGCTTCGTAGGCGCTGGCCTGTAAGAAGCGTTTGCCATCATGGCTATGTAGTCTCAGCATGAACTCGCCGAATGTGGCTATTTGTTCCTTACCCTGATTGCCGGTTGGCAGCATCTTGAGTTGGTTTTATTGTAATTCAAATATAGCTTCAATTTCGACAGGAATATTATCCGGCAAAGATCCAAAGCCGACTGCGCTGCGAACCCCTATCCCGTTCTCTTCCCCCCAGATGGCGGCAAAGAGCTCACTGCAACCATTGATCACATACGGATGACGTTCGAATTCCGGAACACAATTTACCATGCCCAGGAGTTTGATCACTCTTTTTATTTTATGAAAGTCCCCCACATGCGTGCGTATGGTGGACAACATCGTCAGTCCCACCTGCCGGGCGGCCAGCTTGCCTTGTTCTATGTCCAGCTCCTTTCCGATACGGCCGATGATCAGGCTCTTATCATCCTGTACCGGTCCATGGCCGGACAGATAGAGATATTTCCCTTCAATTAAATAAGGTTTGTATACGCCCAGCGGTCTGGGGGCGGGGGGTAAGCTTAAGGCTAATAGGGCGAATTGTTCGTCTGCGTTCTTGTTGTTCATATATCTCTATTATAGATTTTTAAAGATAATTATTAATCGATGAGGTGTTCGTAATTACTACTCGATGCTGATCTCATCTGTCATCAGCCAGGCCTTTCCCCCTGCTCCATATTCACCTATGGGGATCACCCCTTTATTCCCCCCGGTCACTTTCACATAGCGGACTGTTTCAGCGGGGAAGAGATGGCTCACCCGGTTGATCCCATTAATGGGGAACCGGCTCTGTTCATATATTTCTTTATAGGTTACCCCATCCCGGGAGATGAAAAAATGTAAAGATACAGGAGCCCACATTTTTTGCCAATGATAATTGAGCAGGTTCATTCCAATCCTGTGTATGGTACGGGGCGAGCCCAGGTCGATGACTGCCTCCAGGTCATCTCCGCTAAAGCCCAGCCATTGGCCATCGTTATAGCGGTCGGTCCCGGCTATGCCGTTGACCAGAGTCTGCGCCCCGGCAGCATACCTGCCCGCAGGCGGGTGCAACAGGCTGACGGTGGCCCCGATAGCGGGATGGATTTGAAAAGACTGCCGGAACATACGTCCAATGGATCGTTGGCCCTCATATAACATTGCCTTGACCATGGTGGTTCGGGAGGAGGCGCCGGCCGGGATATCTGCAGCACGCAGCATAATGGGGCCGTCGTCGTCGTACAGGGGGCTTTGCGGCCCTGGGTCGCTGTTATCGATAGTATAGTGGATCTGTGCAGCCGGGGAGCTGGTGGAAAGCGATACACTGATCGCTCCTGCTCCTCCGGTAGGCACGGAGGTATAGTTTATTTCATCAAAATTGTCTGCGTAATGGATTTGCAGCTTCTTTAATAATTTTTCTTCTGCTCGTAGCCGATGCAGGAAGTCGTCGTAATTGCGGGGAGGGTCCTGAGAGCCGGAGGAGGGGGCCGGTGTGGGGACCGGCGACCAGCCCAATTCGGCTACGGCCAGGGCCCGGGGGAACCACATGTATTCTACCTGGCTGACCGTGGACAGGTATTCCGTCCACAGGGTGCCTTCGACACCTGTTATGTATTTCAAAGCGGCGGTATCCGCACTGCCTGCCAGCGGCTCATATCCATATACTTTGTGTAAGGGCGTATAATTGCCGGCTGCCAGTTGTTCCTGCGGGTATAGGGATTGATAATAATCGAAATAAAGATGGCTTTCCGGTGACAGGATTACCCGGTGCCGTTGCCGGGCAGCGGCCAGCCCTCCTTCTTCTCCCCTCCAGCTCATGACTGTTGCACCAGGCGCCAGGCCGCCTTCCAGGATCTCGTCCCAGCCAATAATATTCCGCCCTTTGCTGTCGATGTATTTTTCTATCCGTTGAACAAACCAGCTCTGCAATTCATGTTCATCTTTCAGGCCCAGTTCCCGGATCCGCTGCTGACATTTAGGGCAGGTCATCCATCTTGTTTTGGGACATTCATCCCCGCCGATATGTATATACCGGGAAGGGAACAGCGCCATTACCTCATCCAGCACGTTCTGTAAAAAAAAGAACACACTATCATTGCCCGCGCAATAGACATCATCGAATACCCCCCAGAATGTGGCGGTCTTATAGGGGCCCCCGGTACATCCCAGGGCGGGATAGGCCGCCAGGGCGGCCATGGCATGACCGGGCATTTCGATTTCCGGTATGACCGTTATCTGCCTGTCCGCTGCATATTGCACGATCTCTTTTACTTCAGCCTGTGTATAATATCCCCCATATCTTTTACCATCAAAGCGATGCGGCATTTCTTTTTTATGACCAATGAGGGTCTCCTGCCGCCAGGCAGCGACCGACTGCAGGCGGGGGTATTTCTTTATCTCGATGCGCCATCCCTGGTCATCTGTCAGATGCCAGTGAAATGTATTGAATTTGTATAAGGCCAGGGTGTTGATCCATTTTTTAATCGCCGGTACCGGAAAAAAATGGCGGCAGACGTCCAGGTGCATGCCGCGGTAAGGGAAGCGGGGATAATCCGTGATCGAGCAGGCGGCGATCGTGAAAGAGCCGTTTGGCTGCGGGTGCAGCAATTGGATCAGGGTCTGGATGGCATAAAATATGCCGGCACTGTCATGACCGGTGATAAGAATATGTGAAGGATCGACGAGCAGCCGGTATCCTTCCGGTTGGGAG
>Ga0307511_10001218_pt1 | contig 27286 bp, 27 predicted proteins | sample 13_EM_MG_FD_200266 | JGI IMG/M metagenome (GOLD analysis project Ga0307511, IMG submission 200266) | Populus trichocarpa ectomycorrhiza microbial communities from riparian zone in the Pacific Northwest, United States - 13_EM | ecosystem: Host-associated > Plants > Roots > Unclassified | place...
TACAATAACGGCGTCATATTTTTTTGCTTGTTTCCTGACCTGGAGATCTCCCATAAATAATCTGTAAGTTGAAGCTCAATGTTGAAAAAAGTGAGTAAATTTAAAGTTTTAGCTAAGTAGCAAACAAATATTTTTTATTTCCTTTCAGATGCAGTCGTATCGCGGATCGCTTTGAATTCGGACCCTGTTTTCCACCCGGGCCATTCTGCCCCGAAGGACAGTCTTTTTCCGATCAGATAGACGAGTTCAATATCTTCCAGACCGCCGCTCAGATCCCATTTTTTGGCGTCATACTCATCACCGGGCTGATGATAATATTTCGCGGTGTATTCGTCCTGCATTTGTTTGCCATATTCTTTTCCTTTTTCTACATTATCCACCCCTCCATCTGCTGTCAGCGCCGGTACGCCTACGCGCGCGAAATTAAAATGGTCGGAACGGAAATAATGTCCTGCTTCCGGATGGGTCTCGGGTGCAATATAACGGCCCACCTTTTTCACTTCTTCTCCCAGGTAGTCTTCCAGTTCCGACTGACCGGCGCCGCTATAAGTGATATCCTTCGTCCTGCCAGACGTATTGATAACATCGATATTGAGATTGGCCACTGTCTTTGCAAGCGGGTAGAGAGGATGCTGTCCATAATAAGCCGATCCTAACAACCCTTGTTCTTCTGCCGTTACAGAAAGGAAGATGACGGTGCGTTCCGGTTTTTCGGGCAGGCTTTTATAGGCCCGGGCAATTTCCAGGAGAGCCGCAGTGCCACTGGCATTATCCGCTGCTCCGTTATAAATGGAATCTCCTTTCTCATCCGGCTTGCCGATACCGAGATGATCCCAATGGGCGGAATAGATAATGTATTCGTCCGGTCTTTTGGAGCCGGTGATCTTTGCAATGACATTGTGCGACTGGTTATAGACTTCCTTTACCTTCAGGGATCCCGAGAGCTTCAGGTCCAGGGGCAGGGATTTGAATCCCGTATGATGCGCTGCCGTAAGAAGACTGCTGTCCTTGCCGGCGATTGCCAGTAATTTTTTGCCCGTCTCTTCCGTGATCCACCCCTGGAGCGCTAATTGGTACCCGGGACTTTTCCGCGTATCAAGATGCAGTTTCACTCCTCCATTGGAGCTTTGCACGACACTGAAAGGGTAGGAGGCTGCGGCCGTGTTGTGGATGATCAGACAGGCTTTTGCTCCCTGACGGGCAGCTTCTTCATATTTATAGGTCCAGCGGCCATAATAGGTCATCGTATGGCCTTTGAATAAAGTAGAATCATAAAATCCCGGATCGTTCACCAATACCAGCACCACTTTTCCCTTTACATCCAGCCCCGCGTAGTCATTCCAGTTATATTCGGGGGCTATGACGCCAAAGCCGGCAAATACGACCTCATCCTTGTTCAGGGTGGCGATGGAATCCGGTCTTTCCGTCCAGATGACAAAATCTTTCATAGGCTGCAACTCAATATTTCCCTTGGGGGACTGCACTTTCAGGGAAGGAGTTCCTACAGGGCTGATCTCTACCAGGGGCACATCCTGCGTAAAGCCCGTGCCATTGCCAGGCTCAAGGCCAAGACGGGCATAAGATTTTGTGAGATAATCCACCGTCCGCGTCTCCCCAGTCGTAAAGGGGCGGCGACCCTGGAAAGAGTCGGAGGAGAGCACCTGGATATTGGCGGCCAGGCTGTCTTTGTTAAAAGAGGCCAGCCCGTTCGCATCGGCTGAAGCCGCAGCGGATTTATCCTGATTATTATTACAGGCCATCACTCCACAAGCCATTCCGGAAAAAACCAGTACGCGGAAGAAAGGATTTGTCATTTGCTGTATTTTAAATAAGAGAAGGGGCAAAAATAGGAGGTTTGCCAATAAATAGATGCCGGAGGCATCTATTTATTGGAGTAGTAACCAATTTACCGCCGCCGAGCGGACCGAATCGCCTGCCGCAGGCCCATCGGGATGTGGAGGGATTAGCTTATCCGGCTGGATACTGCCCTGGCAGATCCTGCCGGTATGATCGGCTTCCTGGCAGACAGTGAGCACCAGCATGGAATGATCCGATAAGGAATAAGTGGCATTGGCGGTAGTAAGCCCGGCGGTGGGCTCGCCAAACAGCCAGGCCTGATCCTTCCCTTTAAAGGCCAGGGCGACAATTTCTCCTGCGCTGACTGTTTTCCGGCCGGTAAGTACAATAACGGATTTCCGGCTGCATTGAGTGCGATACCCTTCTCCGCTCACCCTGCAGAGAACATGTTTGCCCTGGAAGGCCGCTCCATTGCGATACGCGATAGGTATCTTTTCTTCGGAGGCGACGAAATATCCGCAGACCCCCTCTCCGAGCAATGGACCAATACCGGCCAGCATCGGCCAGCAATTGCCGCCGGAATTTTTCCGCAGATCAATGATCCACCGGGAAATCTTCCGCGTATCCAACCGGGCGATCAGGGCCTGCAGGCTATCCGCAATATATGTACAGATAAGTGAATCGGTAGTGCTCACCCAGGGAATGGTGAGATAGGCAATACTGTCATTGATCCATTCCCCTTTTATCTCTCCTACCAGGTCGGAGAGCAGGGGCGCTTTTGACAAGCTGGCCGTATCGTAATTATACCGGGCTGCTTTTGCCGGGGGCATAATAAAACTGTGCTGTTCATTAAGCTGCTTAAAACACCAACTGATCGTTTCGTAGGCATCTTCGCAATTGCTGGATCCCATAAGCCGCATTCTTGCCTTGGTCGTCAGATCATCCCACTCAATGAAATCCCTGCGATAATAATTTTTCTTCATGAAATTCAGCGCTTCGTCCAGCAGGCTGTCGGCTTTTTGCAGGCAGGCTAATTTGGTGGTATCCGAAGGAGCCGTATGGCCATATACAAACGAGGAAAAGAAAAAGAGCACCAGCGTGAGAAAAATAATAGATCTGCGCATAGGCAATGCAATTATTTATAAAGTGTCCGGTAATGGTAATAATGTTAAAAGATACGATTAAGATGAAAAATCACATGAATTCCATAAGCTAAAAAATTCACAACATTGATGGAAGTGCGCTATATTTCTAAAAAGCGCATTTCCAGCAACTTTTAGCGGATCCGGCAGGCTTATAAGCCTGTTTACACGCAAGGGGCATTGTTCTTGCAATAGAAGTAGGTGGGGAAATGATGGGAGGAAAAAGATATTTTTCATCTTAATGCTAATTTATGAAAAACAAAATCATTATAGGTATGCTGGGCCTTGCCTTGTCAACGGGGCTTTTTCCCGGCATAGGGCAGACAACCGTCAATGCACAGGTAAATGTCAGCTTCCAGGTCTTTTATGATGAGTTAAGCCCTTACGGCAACTGGGTGAATTATCCCGATTATGGATATGTATGGGTGCCTTCGGGGGGCAGTAATTTCCGCCCTTATGGTACCAATGGGCATTGGGTCTACTCAGATGAAGGCTGGACATGGGTATCCCGGTACGAATGGGGCTGGGCCCCCTTCCATTACGGCAACTGGTTTTATGATGATTCCTATGGGTGGATGTGGGCGCCGGGATATCAATGGGCGCCTGCCTGGGTGACCTGGGGCGAATATAGAGGTAATTATTGCTGGGCGCCCGTAGGGCCGCGGGTGGATATAGGCGTCTCATTTGGCAGCTACCGGCCGCCATCCAACTACTGGACTTTTTGTCCCCGGGAACGCATCACCAGCGTCAATGTAAGTAACTATTACGTCCGGAATATCCATACTACCACGGTTGTCAATAATATTACCGTCATCAATAATGTGAACCGGGGAGGGGGGGGACATGCTTATTTGCGGGGTCCCGAACCAACGAATGTGGCAAGATATACCCATACTGCGATCCGTCCGGTGGCGATACAGGCCTCTGCCCGGCCAGGCGCAGCGCATGTTCAGAATGGGCGATTAGCGATCTATCGCCCTGCGGTTCAGAATTCGAATAATGCATCGGCAAGACCTTCGCGTGTGCAGGATATCCATGCGCTGAGACCCGTGCGTGGAGCACATCCGGGCGCAACCGCAACAACGCCTGGCAACAGACCTTCGAATGCTCCCGGAGGAGTCGCCCGACCAGGCAATACCCCCGGCAGAGCAACACAACCGTCTAACAATAACAGCCCCGCTCCGGCCAGACCGGCTCCGCAGCCGGCTAACAGGCCCCAGCCAGCTAACGCTACGCCCAGGGAGCATCAGCCGGCGGCAAATCCTTCATCGACGCCAAGGCCATCCAATGCTCCCATAACCAGACCCGTTAGTCCTGAGGGAAGGCCTGCTGCACATCAGCCGGCTCCAAACACCAGCCGGCCCCCGGTCCGGCAACAGCGTGTTGAACCACAGCCTACGCAGCAACATGCCGCTCCGCAACAGCGCCCGATTCCCCAGCAACAACATAACCCCATGCCGCAGCAACATCCTGCTCCGCAACCGCATCCTATGCCGCAGCAGCGCCCGGCCGTCCAACCACGTCCTATGCCACAACAACACCAGGCACCACGCCCTGCGCCGCCGGTGAACAGGGCGCCCGCGCCGCATCCGGCAGCGCCACCACGTCCGGCGCCTCACCCGAATAACCCGGGAGAGCCTGAACATCATTAAGATAACAGGAACAGTTTAATAGCATAGCAGGCGCCCGTGAAGAGAACACGGGCGCCTTACTCAATCTTCTGCGCCCTCCTCCCCGAATTCTTCGTCCTCCCCGGACTCTTCTGCTGTGTCTTCTTCTTCCGTCATGGCCCGCTCTTCCTCCGTGTCCCCCTCTTCCGCCGAACGGGCAAAATCGGCAAACCAGCCTCCTTTTTCCAGTAGTACTGCCGGGCTGCCTTCTTCCAGTACCCGGCCTTCGGAAAGAACGATCACATGATCCGCATCCCTGACCATGGAGAAGCGATGAGCAATGATGATGACGGTATTATTCCTCCGGATCTCTTCAAGCGATTTTTTCACTTCCGCCTCTGTGGCATAATCCAGGTTGGCCGTGGCCTCATCCAGTACCAGTATGCGGGGGTGGGCCACCAGCACCCGGGCGATCTGGATACGCTGCCTTTCCCCGACGGATAGTCCAATGCCACTTTCCCCTACAAGGGTCTGAAGCCCTTCAGGCAGCCGTTGCAGAGTAGCCTGCATGCCGGCTGAGAGGGCCGCTTTGTATACTTCTTCTTCGGTGGCGCCCGGCCGTTTGTATCGTATGTTATCTGCCAGCGTGCCCCGGAATATGGCTCCATCCGTCGATACCATGCCGATCTGACGACGGACAGAGGATGCATCCAGCTCTCTGATATCCTGCCCGTCGATGAGGATCTTCCCCCCGGAAGGCTCGTATAATTTCATCAGCAGGTCCACCGTTGTAGTCTTCCCCGCTCCGGAAGTTCCTATCAGGGCGGTGACCTGGCCCGGGGCCAGGGTAAAGCTCACCCCTTTCAGCACTTCTCTCTCAGATGTATAACCGAAATGCACCTCGTCAAAACGTATCTTCCCTTCCCTGATGACAAGTTCTTTACCTGTTGATTCTTCCACACCGCTATCCAGCAGCCGGAAGGCCCTTGCTATGGATGCCACATTCTGCTGGAGTTCCACCCATAAGCTGGCCAGCGTATCCATTGGACCATAGAGCCGGTCCAGGTAGGCTACGAACATGACCACATCACCAGGCGTCAATTTATTTTGCAAGGTGAGATAGCCCCCATAGCCAAATACGAGCGCCGTGGAGAGATGCGAGAGCATCGTCTCCCAGAAAACATATTTATTTGAAAGTCTGGCCCGCTTGATATAATCCTGGTAAGCTTCATTAGCGACGATTTGCAGGCGCTGAACTTCACGGTCTTCGGCCCCGGATAATTTCACGGTTTTGATTCCCGTCAGCCCATCCTGTATCCTGGCTGAAACTTCTTCCCACCGGGAATAATAATTAGAAAGGCCCGATTCGAGCTTATTAGCCGAACGCCAGGCGATCCACAAATAGAAGGGGATCGTGATCAGCGCAACGGAAGTGAGGGCCACATTCTGCCAGAACATTATGGCCAGGATACCCAGGAGGCTGATCATTTCGGGCAGGATCTGCTGCGAAAAACCATTGACGATCCCCGTTACTTCCTCGGACTGATCGATTTGTTTGGCGATAGCCGCACTGGAACGTTTGCCGAAAAATCCCAGTGGCAGGTTGAGTACATGGGCAAAGGTGCTTTGAATAAAACTTTGTTCGATCAGGCAGGATAGGCGGGTATTGGTATTCTCTCCCACCCGCCAGAGCAGCGTACCGATCAGGTTGATCAGGAACAGCGCTCCGACAGCCCATAACAGGGTATTGAGGGCTTGCTCCGGAGAACGGGCTGCGACATGCCCATTTTTATGAGGTTCTGGTGGTTTGACCGGATGCTTTTTTTTGGATGTTTTTTTAGAGGCAGGGTGTTTGGCGCCGGTGGAAACTTTTTCATGGGCGGTCACCCGCCCGGCTGATCTATCTGCTACCGAATCAGGAACGGTACGATCAGAATCGGCAGACGAAGTCTCTTCCTCGATCATAGATCGGATACCCTCTTCTTCATCGGGATCAAGCCCCAGATCTTTTTGGGCGTTCTCCCTCGCCTGTTTTACGAATAACCCCGCTACATCGTTAATGGCCTCCCGGTAGATCAGCGGCTCCACCAGGCTGGCGCCCGTACTTAAAAGCCCCAGGGTCACCACCCATAAAAATTTCTTCCGATGTGGAACGATCAGCCTGAAAATATTCTTCCAGACATCTTTTTTTATCCTTTTTTCGATAGCCATAGCAGTTCCTGGTCGTTTTTCAATAGATGTGTCGGAGATGCGCTTTTAGAAATTTAGCGCATCTCCGGCAAAGGGCTAATGTCTGTCCTTCGTTGGAGCTTCACCGGAACATCGTTCCTCGTTCCAGTTCGCTCAAGGCGGATCCGGGGGCTTCCAGCGTCTCAATAGTGTGCGCGAAATTAACAATTGATCCTGAAAGAGGCCGGAAAGGCCGGCAATCGGATAAAATTTATTTGGCACAGGAACCAAATAAAATTAAATTCGTCCGTAACAAGTCAGTGGTTTCTGGTTCTGAATCAGGAATCGTCCGATCAATCCAAAAATTTATTACTTGTATGACTTACTCCCGTAGAACTTTCCTGAAAAACAGCGCCCTGGCTGTCGCCGCCACCACCATGCTTCCAGACGCCATCCAGGCCGCAGCCTGGAAAAAGAGGATCGTAGGTATTCAGCTTTATTCTGTACGGGATGATATGAAAAAGGATCCTGCCGGTACGCTGAAACTATTGTCTGGCATGGGATATCATTATGTAGAGCATGCCAATTATATCGACAGGAAATTTTATGGATACAGCGCAAAGGACTTCAAGGGCCTGCTGGATGGACTGGGCCTTAAAATGCTCAGCGGGCATACCCGGATGGATCCGCAGCATTGGGATGAGACTAAAAAAGATTTTACGGATGCCTGGAAATGGACGGTGGAAGACGCCGCTGTCGTAGGACAGAAATATGTCATCAGCCCCTGGCTGGATGAAAGCTTGCGAAAGACCTACGATGACCTGCTGCATTACATGGATGTCTTTAATAAGAGCGGAGAGCTGTGTAAGAAGTCCGGGATGAAATTCGGCTATCACAACCATGACTTTGAATTCAGCACCGTTCTGAATAATAAGAAAGTATTCGATATTATTTTACAGAATACAGATCCCGAGCTGGTAGCCCAGCAACTCGATATGGGCAATTTATATAATGGAGGCGCCATTGCCATCGCCATTGTCATGCAATATCCCGGGAGATTTGAACTGATGCATGTCAAAGATGAGATCAAGGCTACCTCCGGAACCGATAAATATGAAAGCACCATCCTCGGGGAAGGGATCGTCAATACCCGGCAGGTGACAGACCTGGGTAAGAAGTCAGGCGGCACCCAACATTTCATCATCGAGCAGGAGTCCTACCAGGGCAAATCTCCGCTCGACTGTGCCAAAGCCGACCTGGAGATTATGAAGAAGTGGGGGTATTAACTCCCCCTTCAGGGGGTTGGGGGGTACCTGAACGTCGCTTTTTTATCCCCGATCATTACGTCAAAGTCTCCGGGCTCCGTCACCGTCTTCAATTGTGCATTTACAAAAGCAAGATCCCGCCCGTCCAGGACAAAATCCACCGTCTGTGACTCGCCGGCTTTCAGGAATATCTTTTTAAAGGCCCGCAACCGTCGCATATTGGGAGTGATACTGGCATAATGTTCCCGTGTATACAGTTCGACGGTATGTTTGCCATCGCGGCTACCTGTATTCTTCACCGTGATATGGATCGTCAGCCGCTGCGCCGGCCCCAGCTTGCCGGAGCTGAGCTGCAAATCTCCATATTCAAAACGGGTATAGCTCAGTCCCCATCCGAAGGGGAAAAGCGGCTTATACCCATCCATCGTCACGTCGGCATTGAATATTTCCCGGGTATCTTCAGTGGGTTTCCGGTCATAGAGCACCATTTCACCCATGCTGCGGGGATAGCTGAAAGCTAATATGCCATCCGGGTTGTAATCTCCGAATAGTACGTCACTGACCGCTTCTGCTGTTTTTTTACCGCTCCAATAGGCCAGCAGGATGCCCTTCATCTGTGGAGCAATGCCTGTGATCAGGCGAGGCCTTCCTTCCGTCAGTACAAGGATGACGGGCTTCCCGGTGGAGATCGCTGCTTTCGCCAGGTCCGTTTGTCCTCCGGGTAAGGCCAGGTCTCCCGTATTGCCCGGGCTCTCCGCATAGGCATTTTCTCCCAGGCATAAGATGATCGCATCAACGCCGGACGCCGCGGCTTTCAGTTTGGCCGTATCATAATTGTCCTGGCTGTCGAACCCTCTTACACTGGTGGTGACTACACTGCCGGCGCCCAGCTTGTCGGTGATCGCCTGTAGAATGGTCTTGCTGTCGGTCGGATACCACTGCTCCTGGTTGCCCTGCCAGGTATAGCTCCAGCAGCCATTCAAGGCACTGATGCTTTGAGCGGCTGGACCGGCTACCAATACGCGGGCATTCCGGGCGAGTGGCAGCAGGCCGTCCTGGTTTTGCAGCAAGGTCATGGCTTCATGAGCCGCCTGCAGGGCGATGGTTTGATATTCCGGTTTGCCAAAATTGGCGGTGGCAGCCTCTTCCGGATAGGGCTGGTCGAAAAGCCCCAGCTTGTATTTCAGGATCAGGATTCTTTTTACGGCATCATCGATGCGGCTCATGGGCACTTTCCCCTTTTGTACGGCCTGTTTCAGCAGATCGAAAAAAGAGAAGTCCATAGGGACCATGCTCATATCTATACCGGCATTGATGGCCAGGACGACGGCATCCAGTGGAGTGGCGGCCACGTTATGACGGGTATGCAGGCGGATAATATCTTCCCAGTCTGTGACGATCACTCCCTGGAAGCCCAGCTCTTTCCGCAGGACATCGGTGAGCAAATATTTGCTGGCATGTACGGGAGTACCGTTGATCTCTCCGGAATTGACCATCAGCGTCGATGCGCCTGCTTTCACCGCCGCCTGGAATTGGGGCAGATAGTATTCCCGCATTTCAATCTCCGGCAGGTAGATCGGAGTCCGGTCTTTCCCTGTGCGGGAAGCGGAATATCCCAGGTAGTGTTTCATACAACTGGCGACAGCAGTAGGATTTCGAAGGCCATCTTCCTCATAAGCCTTTATAACGGCAGCTCCCAGGGTCTTGCCGATATATACATCTTCCCCATAAGTCTCCGGGAATCTCGACCACAGAGGCTGACGGCCGCAATCCAGGACCGGAGCAAAGTTCCAGCGTATCCCGGAGGCGCGAAGCTCTTTAGCGGTCACTTTGGTGACGGCAGCGGCCAGTTCCGTATTACGGGTGGCGGCCATGCCGATATTTTGGGGAAATAAGGTGGAATTAAGCGTATAGGTCTGCCCGTGTATCCCATCCAGTCCATAGATCACGGGAATTTTCAATCGTGTTTTTTTAGCTTCATCCTGAATTTGCGTGAGGACGGTATGCCATTGCTCTACGGTCAGGGCATGATTGGTGACATTTAAAATGGAGCCCACTTTATGATCTATTACTGCTTTGGCAAGAGCTGCAGGGCTCAGTACACCATCTTCCGGGGCGGCTACGACTCCAAGTGTGACCTGGGTCATCTGCCCGATCTTTTCGTCCAGGGTCATTTGTTTGAGCAGGTTCGCTGCTTTCTGCTGGTCGGATAGGGGCTGTGCAAAACAAACGACGGACAGGAAGACTCCTGACAGGAGTATCATACATTTTTTCATGGTGCTGCTGGTTAGGATCCTGATAGGTGGATAAAAGACCTAAAATTAAGGAGAAGAGGCCAGCCTCCCTTTATATACTTTTGCCTATTTGTGATATTAATTTATCTGCGCTACCTTACCATCATTTGCCGGATGGCTTCGCGGGTTGGCAGTTTTTCACCGTTTCATGAATAAAGCGGAGTTTTTCGACAACAACGGATGAGATGACGAAAGGATAAAAATCGGGATGCCCCATGCTCCGGTTGAGGCTATTGACGGCAAAAGTGAGCGGTATCCACATATCTATGATCCGGTGAAAGTTTTTAATAACGTAAGGGTCCTTGCTGATATCGGCATCCAGTTCTTCCATCTTCGCCGGGCGGATGCTGATACCAAAAGAATAAGCCGTTTCCAGCGTATCCATCAGGTGCATATAGTGGGCCCAGGTCTCTGCCCAGTCTTCCCAGGGATGAGCGCCCGCATAAGGGCTGATAAAATGGTCGGTCCAGTTCTCGGGGGCACCGTTCTGATAATAGCTTTTCAGAGCCTCTCCATAATCCTTCCGTTCGTCGCCGAAAAGTTTCCGGAAATCACTGAGCAAAGGTCCGCCGCTTATAAGCAGGTCCCAGTAATAATGCCCGATTTCGTGGCGAAAATGCCCCAGCAGTGTCCGGTATTTTTCTCCCAGGTCCAGTTTATTCCGCGCCCGTTCCGCCTCGTCAGCCTCTTCGATATTCAGGGTAATAATGCCCTTATGATGGCCTGTCATGATCTTTTTCTCCCCGGATAATTGCGCCATGAAATCAAAAGCGATCCCACTGTCTTCATCTGTTTCTTTGGGTGTTACCGGCAGGCGCAACCGGAATAAAGAATAGACCAGGCGGTGTTTGGCCACTTCAATACGTTGCCATCTATCTAATAGTTTGGGGTCTGACAGGGATGGGATGACCCGGTTTAACTGGCAGGCCGTACAAAAAGGAGAGGATTCTTTTATGGGAATAAGCCAGTTACAGGTTCCGTATACTGCATTTTGGCAAAATTTGTAAAGTAACTTCCTGTTGGTAATATCGGAAAAAGGAATCACTGTTTCCGTCTCTGCCGGAACTACTTCCGGAGGGGCCACAGCGGGTGGGGCCACCCTCTTTTCTTTCGCAGGCAGAGTCAGCGTCTTTTTCACCGGCTGGATCATCGGGTTCTCCTTTACCAGCGTGATCATGGACAACTGAGCCGCATCGAATCCCACGGGATGCTGACAGGAAAGACAGATACTGTTTTCAAAATAGAGCGCTTGCTGGCAATTCCTGCAGACGTACGTTTTCATTCGTTAATTGTTTTTCCGGATCATTTAACACAATAACTATGCAAAGAATAAATGGACGGCTGGGGCGAACCATGGTCTACTTTATTTCAGCGCCTTCAATCCCTTTAAATAATCGTATTGCAGGTCTTCATGCATCGTATCGATCACCCCCTGGATCTTTTTAAGCTGTTGTTGATACAGATTGGTGAGCACCGGGCTGTTTTGAATAGGTATTCCCGATCCTTTGATCTTAGAACAAAAATAAGTGAGCAGTTCGACCTCCGCCTGAGGCGATCCGGTATACCGTATCTGTTTGGCGGTGATGCGGAGTATTTTGCGCAGGCTTTTTTTCGTAAGATAGAGATTGGGTTTGGGCAGTTCCAGAAATTCCCCGTCGATTTCTTTTTTCACGTTTTCGATGTATTCGGTCAGGTCCGACGATTCGAATAAAAGGTAGGTGAGCAGTTCCTTATTGTCTTTTTTAAATTTAGCCAGGCGTAGGCAGAGTTCTTCGAGTCTCGATGGTGAAAGATTGTTTAGTTCCTTTTTAATCTCCTGGATGGTAGCTGCTTTCATGCCCGGCAAATAAAATAGTTTAGTAATTGCTAAAAGTAAAGAAAATATTTCAGGCGGGGTGGTTGGGGGTAGAACAATGCGCACACTTTGGATTGATAGTTGATTGTAATCATGTCTTTTTTTTAAATGATAACAAATATCAAATTGGGAAGAGCCTGTTTTATATATTTTTGTATTCGCTACTTAACTCTTTTTGAGAATAGCTCTTGTTCTCACTGCTATATGAATTTGTGAAGATGTAAAAAAGTAGCATGCCAGCTAGGGGCATGCTAAATCTTTCAGGTGACAAAACACCTGTTTTCATCACAATGACCCATAAAAGAAAGCCCAGCTTGGGGCTGGGCGACATCATCAAAATCTTGATGATAGTTAAGCTAGCAATTACTATCCTTCACTTGTTAAAGTAGAAGCGATGGGAAAGGCCGGGATAGCAGCCCCGGCTTTTTTACCTATACAAAGATACAACAAACAACATATAATAAAAATCCCCTTTTTCCCCCAAGGTCCGTCGCCGCCTTTTTTTTAACAGGCATCTATATACAATAAGGGATAAAAAACCTGACAAAATTAAAGGTTTTGTTAATTTAAGGGTTCAAAACTTATTGTATGACATTGAAAAAGATTTCGGAAAACCCCTTTATTCCTCTCATAGGGTTGGCAGACGTACTGTATAATTGGGCAGACAGGGCCGTCAAGGCTTTTCAAATAAAAGATGTTTCTATGTCTATCTTCGGTGGCACCAATTGGTTCGAAATAATTATAAGAATCGTCATTCTTTATCTTTTATGGGGTCTATACAAAAGGTTTAGCGAATATAAAGCGTATCAAGAAGTTGAAATTCAGAAGTTAAAAGATAGAACAATAGAAACTATTCGGGCTTTACAAAAAATAACTCATAACGCCGATAGCACCTTGTTGGATTTGTGGGTTGAAAGTAGGGATAGGCAAAAAGAAAACTTGGCTGTAGTGGCGGAATTGCTAAGTGAGCTAACTGGGAAAAAAGTTAAAACAAAAGAAGAACATCCAGAAATAACTAAGGATAAAGGGATAGCCAACGAAAAGTTAGATGAAATCGAAGATCCTCTATATGGCATATTAGATAACTGGGAAGAAAATACAAAATAGTCGTCCCTGCTACTAGCAGGAGGCGGCTATTTCAAATTTAATATATTTTATTCACCCGCTTTAAGCCTGTAAGCATATGAAAAATCTATATATGTGAATATAAGAGTTGCCTTATGCTGGCTTTCCCTTTGATTGTATCTGGTAAATGTGACATTGCATATTTGGCCTTTATTATCCATCGCTAAATAGATAGAATGTGATCCTGCGTGATCGGTATATAAACCAACAGGTTTTAATAAATCCACACTATAGAGAGAATCGCCATATGCATATATTTTAGCATTATCAAGATTCACCACTACTCCCACATTAACTTTTTGCCATTGATCATCTTTAATCGTAGACATATCTGATGACTGTTTGCCCAGACATTCAAATGCTTTGTAGGCATATATTTGAGAATAAGATAGAGAGCTATAAAGTAATAGCCCTATCATAAATAAGTATTTCATAAGAGGGGATTTATCGGACTCTTTTTTCAATGATGACATCCGGATTGCGTTCGCCTTCATTTACCTCTACCAGGACACCATGCTGGAAATAGAAGAATTTTGTTACGGGGGGAGCGCCGAATGGATAGTTTATTTTTTTGTAAGTGCTTTGTTCCACAGAGGTTTGGATTATTTGCACTCTATTGTGCCTTAAAAATTCTTTCTCTTGCATCCCGATGTAGAAATAAGGGGCTTTGCAACTCGTTAATAAATAAACGAATAGCAGCAAAAACGACAATCTTTTCATACTTGTGGGGTTAATGGTTGCCCTTGTCCCGGCAGGCATGAGTTTAATAAAAAATGCGTGGGACATTCAGCCACTCAGGTTAAGAGGGACTGGCATCCCCGCACTCCATGAAATGACCAAAGCCCACGCGTAGCGTGAGCGTCTAGTCTGAGTTTCGTTGGAGTGCTTAAAAACTGCCAGTTTTCTTATCCAGAAATCAGCTAACGCAATATAAATATCGAGGCGAAAGTAGGGAAAGGGTTATAAAATTACAAGGGTTCCCCGCATCTATCTTGCAGGTAGGGGAAAACAGGCCCTGCAATATTAGGTAGTATCATGGACAAACTATATCTTTACGTTATAAACGTTTACGATTATGGTAAAGAACCTCAAAGACCTCATGACCCGATTTAAAGATGAAGCTGCCTGCCGGGAGTTCCTGGTACAACAGCGGTGGAATGGAGAGCCTATCTGTCCGTATTGTGGTCATCGTAAGTCTTACCGTATAGAGGCCGGGAAACGCTTTAAATGTGCCAACCAGACCTGCTATAAGAAATACAGCGTAACCGTAGGGACGATCTTTGAAGCTAGTAACATACCCCTTACAACGTGGTTTGCGGCCATGTACCTGATAACAGCCCATAAAAAGGGAATAAGCTCAGTCCAATTAGGCAAGGATCTTGGTGTTACGCAAAAAACAGCTTGGTTCGTCCTCCATAGAATTAGGGAATCTCTGCGGGAGAATTCTCCTGCATTACTGGAAAAGGAGGTGCAGGCGGATGAAGTTTTTATCGGTGGACTCGAAGAATATAAGCACAAAGAAAAAAGAGCTACTCAGCAAAATTTAGGGAATGTAAAAATGCCAGTCATAGGAGTCATTGAAACAGGGGGACAAGTGCGAACAAAGGCTATACCATATCCCACCAAAAAAATAGCAACTGATTTCATCTTAGAAACCGTCAATCGGAACGCCACTTTGGTTACCGACAATGCAACATACTATCATAAGGTGGGTAAAAAATTCAATCACCAGATCATAAATCATTCAGAAGGTCAATTTAAGGTAGGCATTTATCATACTAATTCGATAGAAAACTATTGGAGTGTCTTACAAAGAACTTTATATGGAACGTATCATTCTGTGAGTGCCAAGCATTTACAGCGTTATTGCGACGAATCGGCCTATCGTTTCAATTCCAGAAAACTCCACGATGGATTCAGATGGGTCTTATCTTTGCAACAGATAGAAGGTCGATTAACATATAAAAACCTGATAACCAATGCCAAAGATCCCCGACAAGAAGGCGGCCAAGAAATCGAAACCATCGAAACGGGCGAATAAATACGAAGAAAAGCTCAAAATAAATGGCACTTTCGAAGACCTTATGAAGGCGCTTGTTACTCCAAAAGAAAGGCCCAAACAATAATCTATGGAACCAGAGAACATAACACCGATAATTCAAGATGAGCGGTTTTGGTGGAATGCTTTAGACGATCAAAATCTCTTTGACCAAAAGAAAATCACATACGATTATAGGCCATATTCTTTAAAGTTTGAGGCCCCTACTTTGCCAAATAGAATTACAATAAGAGTGTTTATTTATTTGGATATTATTTTGGGGAATATTCAACTATTGGACGCGGGCCTAGTTACGGATTTTTACATTCATACCGATTCATTCAATAATATTCAAGATGAATTACAGAGAATTGGGGAGGAGGCCCATAACAGATTTGTAGAAGTATTTAATCAACGGAACCGTTTCCCATATATTTCCCCCACATTTCAGCCGACATTTGACCCTGAGGTTTCGGCTCAAAAAATCCAACTACTTCTCCGCGAAGGAGACGGGTATTAAGGTTTTCCAGGAATTTTCTCTTTTCAAAGGCTTCAGCAGCCTCTTTCTTTCCTGATCCTTGTCCCCTATTATATGTAGATGCCTTTTAACAATGCTAACAACCGTTAGCTTTTTCTTATCTTTACTCCCTCAATTTTAAAATGACCATATGGCTAACAAAGAAGTTGTTATCGTTGCTGCCGTCCGGACGCCGATCGGCAGTTTCGGGGGATCGCTGAAAGAATTATCCGCTACCCGACTGGGCGCTATTGCCATTAAAGGGGCTTTGCAAAAGGCTGGCATCCGGCCTGACCAGGTACAGGAAGTATTGATGGGATCCGTATTACAGGCCAATCTGGGACAGGCGCCGGCCAGGCAGGCGGCGAAAGGCGCAGGCTTGCCGGATGAAGTGGTCTGCACGACGGTGAATAAAGTATGCGCCAGTGGAATGAAAGCTACCATACAGGCTGCACAGGGAATTGCACTGGGCGATATCGACATTGCGGTGGCAGGCGGTATGGAAAGCATGAGCAACACCCCCTTTTATGTTGAAAATATGCGTTGGGGAAATAAATATGGCAACAGTGCTCTTGTAGATGGGCTCGCCAAAGACGGCCTGACGGATGCCTATGACGGGAAAGCCATGGGCAATGCTGCCGAATTGTGTGCGGCTTCCTGTGGCGTTAGCCGGGAAGACCAGGATGCATTTGCAATTGAAAGCTACCAGCGTTCGCAGGCGGCCTGGGCTGCCGGCAAATTCACGGAGGAAGTTGTCCCGGTGGAGATCCCGCAGCGCAAAGGGGAGCCGGTATTATTTGCAAAGGACGAAGAGCCTTTCAATGTGAAATTCGATAAAATACCGACATTAAACCCGGTGTTTCAAAAAGGCGGTACCGTGACGGCTGCCAATGCCTCTTCCATGAATGACGGAGCTGCGGCCCTTGTCCTGATGAGCAGTGAAAAAGCAACCGAATTGGGATTGAAGCCACTCGCAAAAATTGTCAGCTATGCGGATGCGGAACAAGCCCCGGAGTGGTTTACTACGACACCCTCCATTGCTGTTCCGAAGGCTGTAGCCAAAGCCGGCCTTAAAATGGAAGATATAAGTTACTGGGAATTGAACGAGGCTTTTGCAGTAGTAGGCATTGAAAATACCAGAAGAATGAAACTAGACCCTGCCAGGGTCAATGTCCATGGGGGAGCCGTATCGATCGGTCATCCCCTGGGCGCCAGCGGCGCCCGGATCATTGTATCTCTTATTCATATTCTGCAGCAGAATAGAGCCCGGTACGGCGCTGCAGGTATTTGTAATGGGGGAGGGGGCGCCTCCGCTATCGTCATCGAGAACCTGATGGTATAGGGGGTTAACCATAAGTTAACGGATAATGCTTGTTTAATATTTAAACGGGAAGGACGTTTTTAAGTCTATTACTTACACTTAAAATCGCTCAAATGAAAAAACATCATTCGTTAGTGAAATTTTTTTCCTACCTACTGGTAGCCGTTAGTCTTTCTGTATCTGCCCGGACAAATGCTGCACCAATGCCGGCCGGAGATCATCCTTACTATCTTCATGCCTTATCCGATCTGCGGGCTGCCCGTTGGATGATCGAACATCGTCCGGGTAACTGGGAGCAGACCGTTGATGAGATCGAAGCGGTACACCGTATTGATGCCGCCATAGGCGAGATCAAAAAGGCTGCGATTGAAGATGGCAAGAACCTGGAAGATCACCCCCCGGTTGACGAGCGCAATGACCATGATGGTCGTCTGCATGTGGCCCTGGATTTCCTGCGAAAAGCCCGCAAGGATATCAGCCATGATGAGGACAATCGTTTTGCCGAGGGATTGCAGGGACGTGCTTACGGGCATATTGATGGAGCCATCAATGCTGTAAAGAGAGCTATTCATGCCTGATCCGGATTTGCTGATCTGAAGTAACCTGCTGCCGATTGGCAGTAATTATTGAAACAATCCACGGGGCCAGCCCAATGTTGTAAAACAGGGCTGGCCTCTTCTATTATGTTCGGATCTTCGCTTCGTTCAGTTGGACACAGGCCTGTGGTCCGCTACGGTATGTCCGAAGCGGGAGCCTCCCCGGCAGCCGGGGCATCTGGTAGAAGGGAGCTGATGCGTTCTACTTCTTCCCGGAGCGCCTTAATTTCATTTAATACATAGGAAAGTCCCTCTTCCTCGTGCTCACCGACAATAGCCTCCTCCGCTGTTGTATGGTCATATTTCACCGGAGATTGCCGGGGTGAGCCAGCATCCTTCCGTTTTCTCTCTGTCTGGTAATTTGTTTTGCCCAGGTCTAATTTTACTAAAAGGTCAAGCGATATATCAAAATAATTGCTAAGCACGAGAAGTTCCTCCAAACTGGGCTCGCTGATGCCATTCTCCCAATTGCCAATGGTCGTCTGCCCCTTGCCGATAACAGATGCAAGCTCAGACTGCGTTACGGAAGACTGCTTTCTTAAATACCGGATATTTTTTCCTAAAAAATGCATCATAAAAAATATTGTACCAAATAAATTAGTATTATCAATAGAATAGCTATATTTACCTCTTATACAAGAATACATAAATATAAGCCAAATAAATTGCTAAATGGATGGATTTTATCCTTTAGCGATAAAAAAAATGCCTGAGGACCTATAGCCAGGGAAGAGCTATGAATTTTGATCATGACCTAACTTATTCGAACCCTTTAATTGAATGCCATGAACACTTCAATAGAACATCTGCCGGCCCTGAAGCAGGCGCAATTAATGACAATTTCAAAAGTTATTATACAGGCCGTTCATCCTGAGAAAATTATCCTTTTCGGAACGCATGTTGCTGCCGGCGGAGGCCCTGAGCTATTTACCGACCAGCATCTTTCCCCTTTTTTAGGAGGCTATGACCTGCTCGTCATCACCCGGAGGGGAGAGCCCCGCCACGATCACGAATTGCAGGACCTCGTAGAGAACCGTTGTCGCATGCATACCCCCGTTACCGTACTGGTACACGATATCGACTATGTGAACAGCCGTCTGTCCGAAGGCCATTATTTTTTCTCCATGATGAGCCGGGAGGCTATCCTGTTGTATGATGCGGGCTCCGTTGCTTTGGCAAAAGCAGCCCCCCCCAACCTGATACATATACGGACTGTTGCACAGCGGGACTTTGAAAGATGGAAGCAGCAGGCAACCGCCTTTTTTAAGAGCGCCCTGTTCAACAAGCAGTTGAGAGAAAGGAAAATAGCCGTTTTTCTCCTGCACCAGGCAGCTGAACAGATTTATCAGGCCATTCTGCTTGCCTTTACCGGTTATAAGCCCTGCACTCATAATTTAGACAAGCTCAGGCGATATACCAATCGCTTTTCCATCGAACTGGCTTCCCTGTTCCCCCGCAATAATGAAGAAGAAGACCATTTATTCAAATTATTACTGCAGGGGTATGTGGATGCCCGGTATAAAGAAGAATATATTATCACGGAAGAAGAGCTGAACTTGCTGACAGACCGGATCGGCCGGCTCCTTTCTATCGCTGAACGGGTATGTAGCAATCGATTTATCAGCCTCACCAAAATGGCGGCTGCAGGATGAAGACAGCAGGCCGGGGAATGGGCTATTCCGGAATAGAAGGGTGAGAGGGGCCGAAATCAATGTTTGGACAGATCTGCAATAGTCTTTTTTTCCAGGATCTTCAGATTGGCATCGCGTACCTGGGACATTACCACGTGAAGTCCGCATATTTTTTCATCACAGTTCTTACATCGCTCATAGAAATAAAGGCTGACGCATGGCAAGAGGGAAATCGGACCGTCCAGTAATCGCATAATCTGCGCGAGTGGAACATCCTTGGGGTTCTTGGCAAAAAAATAGCCGCCGCCCTTTCCTTTCTTACTTTCCAATACTCCTGCATTTTTAAGTTCCAGAAGAATATTCTCCAGGAACTTCAGGGGTATTTTCTTCTTTTTTGCAATTTCTGCGATCAATACGGGGCCCTCTTTTCCTTTTTCAGCGAGATACATCAGCGCCTGAAAAGCATATTGGGTTTTCTTCGAAAGCATTTTTTATCCTGTTTTTTGTAATGTTTGGAACAAATTTTTCAGAAGCCCAGTACATCCTTCATACTGAAGACCCCTTTTTTATCATGAACAAATTCAGCCGCCAGCACAGCACCCGTTGCAAAGCCCTGGCGATTATGAGCCGTATGCGTTATTTCGATAGTATCAACAACTGAGCGGTACGTAATGTTGTGTGTGCCGGGAGCAGGGTCCACCCGTTCGCTGAGGATCGACAACTCATCTACCTTATTACTAATATGGTTGACCCATCCTTTTTTCCGGCGATTTCTCTCCAGGATCTGCTCCGCCAGTGTAATGGCCGTGCCGCTGGGAGCATCCCTTTTCTGGGTGTGGTGAATTTCCGTCAGGCTCACCTCATAGTCAGGGTGGGGGGCCATGAGCTCGGCCAAACGCTTGTTCACCTCGAAAAATATATTGACGCCTATGCTGAAATTACTGGCATATAGGAAGGTCTTGTTACCCGCCAGGCAAAATTGCTTCAATTCTTCATACCTGTCCAGCCATCCCGTGCTACCGGAAATTACCGGCACCCCGGCCTCCAGACATCGGATGATATTATCAAATGCGCTGTCCGGGCCGGTAAATTCGATAGCTACATCCGCTTTCCGGATATTTTCTATGGTATTATCGCCCAGATTGTCAATAGAGATCCGTAAGACGATCTCGTGTCCTTTCGCCAGAGCGACCTCTTCTATCGCTTTCCCCATCTTGCCATAACCAATAAGAGCAATCTTCATGATGCTGGATAATTTTGCGCCAAACCTACATTAAAATGCTGAGACCGCCATAAGGTGGATCATCAAGACGGCCTCCATTCATCAGGGTATGAAAATGGGCTTATACCGGGCCTTATGGATATCGAAGACCAGGCTGACAGCCGCAGGAGTATTCATAGCGCCGGGCCCCGTAAAACTACTGGCCGAACCCGAGCCTTCCTGTAAATGCACACTCAGTTCACTGCTTACATCAAAGCCCGCTAAATGGGCGTCTACGGTGGCATCCACAATCTGCAATCCCCAGAACAACAGAAAGAACAGGACGGAATAATCCTGGTCCTTACGATACTCATTACGGTAACTTCGTAAGGAATTATCATCCTTGTTGGCGACAAAGGTCTGCAACTTTGGATCGACCCTGTTGAGGCTATCCGCGAGCTGCGTGCCAGACACGATCACCGATATGGCATACTGGCATTTTTGGTACCAGCTCCTGTTATAGAAGTAAGTATAGGCGGGAATCCCTACCGCAGCATAGACCAGCGGCAGTTTCCAGTACTTTTTATTATAGATCTGGCCCAGGCCGGGGCAAAACGTCGAATAGAGCGTAGCTCTGCGCGGGTCATGCTTTTTCCGGGTGGCGGAATCGACTTTATAGGGAGATTCTATTTTTGCGCTCTTGCGGGGAGGCTGGGATGGAATAGTATCATTTTTCTGGCACCAGCCTGCGCCGTGCACTGTCAGAAAAAAAACGACTGCCAATAAAGACCTGACCATATTCATGTATGGAAAACTTGATACTTAGTTACTTCGAATCACCCTACCCGTTCAGCCATCATCTTTCGATCGGCTTCATGAACCCTTCCCCGTTTGCTAATTTACGGAGACACCCAACTGGTCCAACAATTTATTTAATTCCTGGAGGGAGTAATACTCAATGGAAATGTTCCCTTCACCTTTCTTGTTATGATTGAGTTTCACCCGGGTGCTGAAATGTGATGCTAAGTTATCTTCAATTCTTTTGAAAGCCTCGGGCAACGTGGGTTTTACCGAATTTTTAACAGGGATGTTCTCCTTGTAGAGCCTGCGCACCAACTCTTCTGTCTGCCGGACGGAAAGCCCTTTATTCTTGATCTCCCCAAAGAGATAAAGCTGCTTGTCGACTGTATCCACATTGATGAGCGCGCGTGCATGCCCCATCGACAACTGGTTACTTCTAACTGCTACCTGTATGTCTGGGGGAAGTTTTAATAACCGGATATAATTGGCTACGGTGCTCCTCTCTTTTCCCATGCGTTCGGCTACCTGCTCCTGCGTATAATTCAGCTCTTCCATCATGCGTTTGTAGCTGAGCGCAATCTCCATGGCATTCAGGTCTTCCCTTTGAAGATTCTCCAGTAATGCCAGCTCCAGCAACTGCTGGTCATCAGCCTGCCGTACATAGGCCGGAATATCTTTGAGGCCTGCTATTTTTGCGGCCCGGAAACGTCGTTCACCGGAAATAAGCCTGTATTTACCTGAAGGTAATTTGGAGACGGTAACGGGCTGGATAATATCATGCAGCCGGATGGACTGCGCCAATTCCTGCAGGGCCTGCTCATCAAAATCATGACGGGGCTGCCTGGGATTAGTCTCGATCTGATCCAGGGTGACACGCAACATATTGGTAACCGTTTCGACGACGGAAGGCTTCAACTCACCGGAAGTGGTCTTCAGATCCGCATCTATACTCTGCAATAAGGACCTGATCCCCTTGCCCAGGGCCTCTTTATTCTTGTTATTCGGGTTAGTATTTTTATTATTCGGCGTTGTCATAAAAGTAGCTTCAAGCTGCAAGCGGTTAGCTGCAAGTTGCTGTTTATAAGTTTGATAATATGGTTATGTTTATGCATGTCTGGCTTGAAGCTAATCGCTTGCAGCTTGTAGCTGTTCTTACGCTTGTCGCTTTATGCTGTTTCCCGGCTTGCCGCTGGCAGCTTGCCGCTTGAAGCTGTTCTTATGCTACTCCAATATCCTCTCCTCCTGCCGGATCCTTGTCATATTGTTCTTCTGCAGGATCTCTTTAGCCAGGTTGAGATAATTAATAGATCCCTTACTGAGCGCATCGTACAGGATCACCGGCTTGCCTACGCTCGGGGCCTCACTGATCTTGGTATTGCGGTGAATGATCGTATTAAAAACGATTTCATCGAAGTGTTTGCGCACTTCACTGACCACCTGGTTGCACAAACGAAGCCGCCCGTCATACATCGTCATCAGGATGCCTTCGATAGCGAGCTCCGGATTCAGACGACTTTGAACGATCTTGATGGTGTTCAGTAGTTTTCCCAGACCTTCCAGGGCGAAGAATTCAGTCTGCACCGGAACGATGACGGAATCTGAAGCAGTAAGCGCATTTACGGTGATCAATCCCAGGGAAGGAGAACAGTCAATAATAATGAAGTCATACTGGCTTTTGATCGGTTCCAGAATGCCTTTCAGCACACTTTCCCGGTTGGGATAATTGATCATTTCAATTTCAGCCCCTACCAGATCGATATGCGAAGGCACTATATCCAGGTGAGGTATCTCCGATTTAAGGATCACATCTTTTACCGGGATATGGTTCACCATACAATCGTACAGGCTCTGCGTGACATTATGCAGGTCAAAGCCCGTTCCGGTAGTACTGTTAGCCTGAGGATCGGCATCCACCAACAGCGTTCTGAATTCCAGTACGGCCAGGCTGGCTGCCAGGTTGATAGCTGAGGTTGTTTTCCCTACACCCCCTTTCTGATTTGCGACTCCAATTGTTCTTCCCATAATGTATTGTGGTCCGGCGAGCCTTCTCTGAGGACTATAGTATTTTTATTTAATATACCACTGTTGGTAAAATTGTCACCAATCGGCAAAACGGCAAAATTTAATTTTGCCTGCCGAAGAGAAATATTATTTCCCGGACATTTTGACACCCCTTCCATCCCCGCTCCCGAAGGGGAGTATTTCCCCCTTTAAAGGGGACAGGGGCTACAAAAATACATTCTTCGGCATAAATTGTGAGAACTTTCCTTTTTCTTTACTGTTAATCAGACAAATAGTACATGTACACGATCATTTCAGGGACTAATCGCCCGAATAGTAAAACCCTCTACATAGCGAAGCTATACCAGCAATTATTGACTCAAAAGGGGCAGGATGTGCGGCTTTTATCCCTTGAAGGGCTTAATGTCCTGGTACGTAACCCCGTTTTTGAAGAAATCGAACGCGAATTATTAATTCCCACCCCAAGGTTTATCTTTATTTCCCCAGAATATAATGGCAGTATACCCGGCGTTCTGAAATGCATGTTCGATATTTCCGATATTGATAAGGTCTGGCGTGGTAAAAAAGCCCTGCTAACCGGCGTATCTTCGGGAAGGGCCGGCAACCTGCGCGGTATGGAACACCTGACCGGGATCCTGAATTACATGAAAGTGACTGTGCATCACAATAAATTACCTATTTCTGTGGTCCATACCTTATTAAATGCCAATGGTGAGGTGGAAGACCTGAGCACACTGAATACAATTAATACACAATTGGATGAATTTTTGGAATTTTAGAAAATTCCCCCATTTTGACCAATAAATAGGTCGATCACACTAAAATAAACCGGTGACTCATCCGTCATCATGTGTAAAACAGATCAACTATGCGTAGCTGGAGAGTAATATGGATTGTAATCGCCCTGGTCCTTTTGCTGGATTTTTATATATTCCAGGTGATAAAGTCCGTCAGTCAGGGGACTTCTACCCGGATAAGGTTCACTATTTTTTCCTTTTACTGGGGAATATCCATTGCCGCCCTGGTCATTTTTGCTTTATTACCTTTTCTGAACGCCCAGGAATGGCCCAGACTTAGAAATTATGTTTTTGCCACAGTGCTCGCTCTCTTCTTCGCCAAGTTAATTGCGGCAGTCTTTTTCCTCGTCGATGATATCCGACGCTTCATTCAATGGGCTTCCGGCAGGCTGTTCTTCAACAATACCGATGGCTCTGCCGATGGGGATGAAATTTCCCGGTCCGCCTTTCTAAGTTGGCTGGGCCTGGGCCTCGGAGGCACCCTTTTTTCTTCCCTGATTTACGGGTATGGCAACAAATATAAATATGAAGTGCGGCGAATGAAGCTCCACTTCGATAATTTACCCGCTTCATTTCGGGGACTTAAGATAGTTCAACTGTCTGATATTCATTCAGGTAGCTTTGGGGATCAACAGGCCGTGGCAAGGGGAGTCGATAAAGTCCTGCAGGAGCGGCCGGACCTGATCCTCTTTACCGGCGACCTGGTGAATGATATCGCTACTGAAATGAAAGACTATAAAGAGATATTCAGCCGGCTCAAAGCCCCTATGGGCGTATTTTCCACATTGGGGAATCACGACTATGGAGATTATCTCTGGTGGGAGACGCCTGAATTAAAAAAAGCCAACCTGGAACGCCTCAAACAAATACAGGCGGATATGGGATGGCGCCTGCTGATGAATGAGCATGTTGCGCTGGAAAAAGGAGGGGAGCAGATTGCCCTCATCGGCATTGAGAACTGGAGCGCCAAAGCACGTTTTCCTAAATATGGGAAAATGAGTGAGGCCTATGCCGGGGCCGAAAAATACCCCTTTAAAATATTGATGAGCCATGACCCCAGTCACTGGGATGCGGAAGTTAGACCCCATTATCCCGATATAGACCTGGCCCTGGCGGGTCATACCCATGGCATGCAATTCGGGATCGAGATCCCGGGTATCAAATGGAGCCCCGTACAATATGTGTACAAGCAATGGGCAGGTTTGTATGAAGAAGGCCGTCAGAAATTATATGTCAACCGCGGATTTGGATTTATCGGCTACCCGGGAAGGGTGGGCATTATGCCTGAGATCACTGTGATCGAACTGGCCTGATCCATTCCAGACCTATATTGTACGATGCGGTCCGACGCGGCCTGGGAGATTCATCACAATAATCAGTTGATACATAAGCTAAAAGAGACTAATTTCGCCCCGCCATTTAGAAAGTATTAACGAGTCGTTAAAGTATTTTAACACCTCGGTTAGCTATTCGCATGTAAATTCATCCTTATTTTGAACCCAAAACAGTATCAACAATGAAATTGAGCAAGCAATTAAAATCGAGTAAACCATTAATTGTTCTCTCCATCGTACTTCTGACCCTTACTACTGCAAATTCTTACGCCCAAACCTTTAAAAACTGGCAATTCGGCCTCAAGGCCGGTACGAATATTTTTAAACTGACCGGCAGATCATTTGACAATAAAACACATTATGGTTTTACCGGCGGGTTATATGGAGAATATAAGATCAGCAACCAATGGGGGATCCAGCCTGAATTAGACTATAACCTGATGGTGTCAAAAACATCGGACGTGTTTAACCAGATCTATCCCGGCGGTATCAGCTCGAATATTCAGCTCAATTACATATCGGTGCCTGTAATGCTGACCTTCAAACCGGTACCTGAATTGTCGATCATGGCAGGTCCACAATATGGGTACCTGATCTCCCAGACTACGGGATTATTTCCCCAGGGTAAAAACGAATCCTTTTCCAAAAATGATTTCTCCATCGCATTCGGCGGTCAGTTAAATCTGGGCAAAGTGAAATTTGGCCTGCGTTATGTAGTAGGTATTCTTAATGTCAATGGCATCAATGATAGCGACCAATGGAAGAACAAGGGCCTGCAGGCTTACCTGGGATACCGGATCTTCTAGAATGGGTAGTTAAAAATTATTGCAATTTCTGATATAGATAGTTCGATCGTTCGAGATTATTTGAGAGAACGGCAATGTGAGGATGATACACTTTAAAATTCTGGCATATAAGTTGAAACATTACTCTCAAACCAGTCTTTCATTAATCTAAAACCATCATCATGAAGTGCAAACATTTTTTATTACCGCTGGTTCTCATAACCTTCACCGTTATGAACACGCAGGCCCAGGGATTTCACCTGGGCGTCAAGGCAGGGGCGAATATCTTTAAGATGGACGGTCAGTCTTACGACCAGGAATTCAAATTCGGATATAATGTCGGCGCCTTTTCCGAAATCAATTTTACTAAGCAATGGGGAATCCAGCCCGAAGTAATGTTCAACCAGACCAATTATCGCACGGGTAGTAATTTCACCAATGTTTATCCTGACGGTACTAATGATCTCAAGGGTAAATTAAACTATCTGAGCATTCCTGTCCTGCTGAGCTTCCGGCCTATTCCTTTTCTAAGCATCCTGGTAGGGCCGCAATACGGGATCCTGCTGAACGGTGACCAACATGTGACCACTCAGGCAAAAGATGCTTTCAAGAAAGGGGATTTTTCCCTGGTAGGGGGCGCTCAGTTGAATGTAGCCAGCTTTAAACTAGGGGCTCGCTATGTCATCGGGCTGACGGATATCAATGATCTGGATGATTCGGAGAAATGGAAAAATCAAGGTTTCCAGATTTATGCCGGATTTCGCATCTTTTAAAGACAATTTGTAATACATTACAACACCCTCCTGACAAAATAGGAGGGTTTTTTTCATTAATGGCCTCCGGGGAGGCTTGGCATCAATCTTGACTTCTATATATTTCGTCTGTAAAACAGTAGGAATTTTCCCTTACAGGTGCTATTTTGTCATCGATTGAACTAAAACTATAGGATGAAAGAAACGAGTTTATTTCTGCGTGCCGAAGATGAT
>Ga0307511_10001219_pt1 | contig 27278 bp, 24 predicted proteins | sample 13_EM_MG_FD_200266 | JGI IMG/M metagenome (GOLD analysis project Ga0307511, IMG submission 200266) | Populus trichocarpa ectomycorrhiza microbial communities from riparian zone in the Pacific Northwest, United States - 13_EM | ecosystem: Host-associated > Plants > Roots > Unclassified | place...
CAGCAGGAACGGAATACAGGCGATACCCTGTATGCGTCAAGAACACAGTTTGCTACTAACGATTTAAGAGAGCTCAACGCCGGGCCCGTAAACGGTCAAACGAATAGTGGAACTTCTGCTCATTGGGCTATGAATTCCTATTATGGAAATGCCAACTACGATTATGAGAATAAATACCTGCTGGCGGCCAGTCTTCGTTATGACGGAACTTCCCGTTTACCGAGCGACACACGTTATGGCCTGTTTTATTCCTTTTCAGGTGGGTGGCGTATTTCACAAGAGAGCTTCCTGAAAGATGTTGACTGGCTAAATGACTTAAAGATCCGCGGCTCCTGGGGACAATTGGGCAACCAGAATATCGGTACCTACCCGTATCAGTCTGTCCTGAACAATGGCAATTATGCATTTGGCGGTTCCGTATCCTCAGGCTTTGTGGCCAATACATTGGTGGACCCCTCCCTCACCTGGGAAACTACCCGCGTACTGGACCTGGGCCTTGACTTCACGGCGCTTAACAACAAGCTCGTGTTTTCCGCCGACTGGTTCAACAAATACACGTTCAATATCTTAAGAGGTTCGCAAGTCCCCCTGTATGTTGGCCTCAATCCTCCTACTATTAACGATGGCTCCCTGCGCAACAAGGGTATCGAACTGGCCTTACAATATAAAGACAAGGTAGGCAGGGACTTCGCCTATAGCATTGGTTTCAATTTTCAAACCTATAAGAACAAATTGGAGAAATACGGTTCAAAAGATATAAGCGACCATACCATCCGGGAAGAAGGGCATGAGTTGGATGAATATTACATGTATGTATGGGATGGCATTTTCCAAAGCCAGGATGAAATCACTAAATCCCCGCAACAACCCGTCACTCCCACACCGGGAGATTTAAAGATAAAGGATGTAAATGGCGACGGAAAAATTGACGCCAGTGACAGGACCTATGTAAAGGGCAAATATCCTACAGCGCAATACGCTTTCAATCTCGGTGCGTCCTGGAAAGGATTTGATTTTAGCGCACAGCTTTATGGTTCAGCCGGGCAAAAACTATATGTCACCGGCTGGGGGATCGAACCATTCAGACAGGGCTCTGTACCCACTACCGCCTGGAGGAACAGGTGGACACCCACCCATCTCACCAATACGATGCCAAAGATCTATGTAGCGGATGGGTATGCGCCCGTACAAAACTATCCTTCTACCTATTTCCTGAAAGATGCCTCCTTTTTCCGCCTCAAAGGCATGCAGCTGGGTTATAGTTTTGCCACACACCTTCTCAGTAAAGCGACCATAAAATCGCTCAGGTTATATATAGCGGCAGATAATGTATTTACCATCAGCAAATTTCCCGGCCTGGACCCGGAACGCGTAGGAGATGGCAATTATACGACCTATCCTCAGAACAGGACAGTCACTTTTGGGGCATCTATTCAATTATAACCATCTATTCGACTAAAACCATCTATTTGACTAAACCACTTATTTAAATAGAATCACTTGATTAAACGAAACGCATATGAAAATCTATTATAAATACATACTATCGGTGCTGGCATTCAGCCCGATCTTTTTTACTTCCTGCAATAAAAATGCACTGAATGTGCTACCTCCCGATAAGCTCTCCGTCACCTCTCTTTGGAAGACAGCGTCCGATGCCGACCTTGTATTAACAGGTTGCTACAATTTCCTGTATGCCAGCGGGGGCGGGTACTCCACTTCCCAATACGAAGTTCCTGCATGGGATAACTATAGTGATAATTCTTATGGGCAGTATAACTATGGAGGTGGCACCAGCGCACTTTCTTCAGGCCTGACCGCCGGAGTATTTGATACGTACGACCTGTATTTATCTTCTTATTATGTTAATAATTACCAGGCCATAGCGTCCATTAATTATTTTCTGGCCAATGTGAATAAGGTATTATCCGGCACTACGCTCAACCAATATCTTGGCGAAGGATATTTTTTAAGAGCCTTCAATTACTTCTGGCTGGCACAACTTTATGGCAACGTGATCATTACTAAAGACGACCCCTTCTCCATTAATTATAGTGCACACAAGGCAAAATCAACTCGTGCAGACGTACTTGCATTCGTAGAGCAGGACCTTGATTCGGCCATCGCCTATTTACCGGATATTTCCTATGCCAGCAGTGGCGGACACGCAGTGAAAGGTGCGGCACAGGGCTATAAGGTAAGGGCATTGCTTTTCGAAAAAAAATATGCAGCCGCTGCGGCCCTGGCAAATCAAATTATAACAGGCGGAAAGTTCGCCTTGAATCCTTCCTATCCCTCCAATTTTTACAAACCGGATCAGAACACCAGCCAGGAGATCCTGTTTTCAGTGAAGTACCAGTTACCCAATATCTCTCACCAGGAAAATGGCATGTCAGTTCCTTTACAAAGATGGAAAGGTGAATTGGGCACCCAGGATCTGATCAATGAATATGAAGCCGCTGACGGAAAAGACACTGGTTCTTCAGCAGTATATGTCCCCGGACAGCCCTTTGAACACAGAGATCCCAGGATGCGTATGACCTTTTTCTTTGCCGGCGATACAAAGGCCCAGGGATGGCCATTTACCGGAGACCTGGCTGTTGCCACACCCGGAAAAGATTCCTGGATCGCAGGCTACTACCCTGTAAAAAAATGGCTTGACCCTACCTTAGTGGATCCTGATTACGGCGCCAAAGGGGATAATGACTTTGTATTACTTCGCTATGCGGATATATTACTCATGTACGCCGAAGCTCAAAATGAAAACACCGGCCCGGACGCAAGCGTCTATAGCGCGATCAACCTGGTCAGGGAAAGAGTGGGGATGCCCGACTTGCCCGCAGGGTTAACCCAAAGCCAGCTGAGAGATCGTATATGGCATGAAAGAAGAGTAGAGTTCGCTTTGGAAGGTATTCGATACTTCGACCTGAGAAGGTGGGGTATCGCTACACAAAAATTAAATGGCTTTGTCCAAAACCCTTTATTTCCCACCGTAAAAACAAAATATACGGACAATTATGCTTTCTGGCCGATTCCCCAAACAGAGATCGACCGTAATGCGCCTGAGCTTATTCAAAATGACGGATATTAGAATAATAGTTATATCGTTCAATATGAAAAAGCCCGATCTTGCGGGCTTTTTCATTAATATCACCAACATTTAGTGAATTTAGTCCATCCGCAAACTCTTTACAGGATTGATCAGCGCTGCTTTGATTGACTGATAGCTTATAGTTGCCAAGGTAATAAGGATGACCCCCAGGCCCGTCGCGGCAAAGATCCACCAGGGAATGACGGTATGGTATTCATAATTCAACAGCCAGTTGTGCATAAAATAATAAGCCGTCGGTCCGGCAAGAGCCAGCGAGATCAGCACGAGCAGGATAAACTCCCTGGATAGCAATCCACAGACATTTATCACGGAAGCACCCAATACCTTTCGAACCCCAATCTCCTTCCGGCGTTGTTCGGCTACAAAGGACGCCATTCCATAGATGCCGATACAACTGATAAAGAGGGCCAGCAGGGAAAAGAAACCCGCCAGACGGCCGATTCGTTGTTCACTTGCAAATTTTTTGGCGTACGCTTCGTCTGCGAAGTGATATTCAAAAGGGGCATCGGGATTGTATTTTTTAAAAATGGATTCAATAGTAGCCAGCGTCCTGGCAGCACCCTGGTTGCGGTTCAGTCTGAGAACGATGAAATTCATGCTCCGCTCTTTATTCATCATAAAGACGGTGGGGTTGCTGGCCAGGAAGGGAGAGGTCATGATCATATCCTTTACAACGCCGATAATGGTAAAATCCTTACCATGCCATTTTACGCGTTCACCTATCGGGTCCACAAAACCCATTACCTTCACCGCCGCCTCATTCAGCACAAAGGCCGTGGAATCGGTAGCAAATTGCGCCGAGATATCCCGCCCCTCTATTATATTCCAGCCTATGGTACGGCCAAATTCGGCGGAAGAACTGATGGTCCCAAAGGCGGCCTGGCGATCGGGGTCTTTCCCCTTCCAATCCATATTGTTGGCCGAAGAGTAGATCCCTGTCGTAGGGCTCGAAGACTCGGCCATGCTGGTTACGGCGCCGGTCTTCAGCAGATCGTCCCGCAGTGCTGCGTAATTGGTGTTGAGCTGAGGACTGTTAATGGGTACAGTGACGAGCCCGTTCTGTTCATAACCCAGGGGACGATCCCTGGCATACTGTATCTGCCGGTAGACGACAGTCGTCCCTATGGCCAGGACAATGGAGACGGTGAACTGCACGACCACTAATACCTTGCGGGGAATGGAGGCCGATCGGCCGGGGTGGAACGTCCCCTTCAATACCCTTTCGGGGTTGAACGAGGATAGATATAACGCCGGATAACTGCCGGAAACAAAACCCATGATCACCATAAATCCAATGGTGCAAATCCAAAAGAACGCATTACCCCAGGGAATGGCCATATGTTTACCCGACACACTGTTAAAGAAGGGCAAGACCAATTGCGCCAGAAACAAGGACAGCACAAAGGCGCAGGTCACCATAAAGAAGGATTCCCCAAAGAACTGGCTGATCAGCTGTCCTCTTGTAGACCCGATGGCTTTGCGGATACCCACCTCCTTTGCCCGGTTTTCGCTGCGGGCCGTGGTGAGGTTCATAAAGTTGATGGAAGCGAGCAGCAGGATAAAGAGCCCGATGATGCCGAACATCCAGATATATTGGATATTGCCACTCACGTCAATGCCATTCTTAAATTTGGAATACAAATGCCACCGGCTCATGGGGTAGAGGAAGAGTGTAGGCTTGACAACGCTCTTATTATGTTCCCGTAATAGGCCCGAGATCCTGGCAGAGACCGTTTTAAAGTCGATGCCCGGGTTCAACTGCACAAAGATGGAGAACGCATTGGTTTTCCAATCGTTCTCGTCAGCAGGCTTGTCAAATAGTAAATGAACAGGTGCAATAAAGGCCATGTCCCTGAACGTAGAATTCTCCGGCAGGTCCTCATAGACCCCCTTCACCTCCAGGTCGTATTTATCTCCTAAGCGGATGGTCTTGCCCATCGCATCCTCATTGCCAAAAATAGCCTTCGCCAGGGATTTGGATAGCAGGATGGAAGAAGGATCGTTTAATGCCGAACGCAAGCCGTTGAGCATCTTCAGCGTCAGCATCTCCGGGAATTCGAGGTCTGCAAATTCGCCCGTTCGTGTAAGGTTCTTATCCTTCGTCGCAACGATCTGCTCAAATTCGATGGTCGCAGCTACGGATTTAAAGTCACCCGCATATTTGTCGCGAAGCTCTTTTGCCAAAGGTAGCGGTTTGACGGCCATCGTCGTAATGCCCGACTCCAGCGACTGGTTCTCCATGACCTGGGCGATCGACCGGTAGTTTACGTGGTAGGTGTCATAGGAAACTTCATCCCAGATCCACAGGCCTATCAGCAAGGCCACGGCCATACCGGTGGAAAGTCCCGAGATATTGATAAAGGAGTACAACTTGCTCTTGAAGAAGTTACGCAGGACAACCTTTAAATAATTTCTGACCATTTTATTTTTAGGTCAACAGCCCCAACAAAATGCCAAATTTTCAAAATGTTGAAACCCAATTATGTACACTTTATTAATAAGCCGTGACCGTCCGGTTTTGATACTTCCCTGTACATTATCGTTCAAAAGTGTCTTCAAAGAAAAACCCCGCGGGTTGCGGGGCTTTATCTTTTGCCGTTCGAGGTTCCGGACGGATTCGAACCGCCGTAGAAGCTTTTGCAGAGCTCTGCCTAGCCACTCGGCCACGGAACCCTTTGTTCTGCCCCTACCCTTGCCGGTGAAGTATGCATCTTTGTCGACACCCTCCAACCTGCAAGAAGCATTTTTTGAGCAGGTGCGAAATTAAGATAATTTTGAAGAAGTTAACAAAAAAACATGCTTATTTATGCAGGCAATCGCTGAAAGTGAACTTATTATCAATAGCCGGGGCGCCATCTACCACCTGGATCTGCGTCCGGAGGAGTTGGCGACCACCATTATTACGGTAGGCGATCCGGACCGGGTAGGGGCCGTAAGCAAATATTTTGACCGGGTAGAACACCGGGCGCAACACCGTGAATTCGTTGCCCATACGGGCTATATAGGCAAAAAAAGGCTGACAGTCGTATCCACAGGTATCGGCACAGATAATATCGATATTGTATTGAACGAGCTGGACGCGCTGGTAAATATCGATTTTTCCACCCGGATGGTAAAAAGTGAGCTTACTCATCTCACCATTATCCGGGTAGGCACTTCCGGGTCTTTACAAGGATATATACCCGTAGATAGTTATGTGGCCTCCACGCATGGGTTGGGCATCGATAACCTGCTCAATTTTTACCGGCATGAGGAGAATGAGGAAGAAAAAGAGCTGCTGCAGTCCTTTATCACCCAGACCCAGTTGCATCATCGCCTGGCCAGTCCCTATATCAGCGGAGGCAGCGCCTCCCTGATCCGGCATTTTGTCAGCGGGTTTCACCAGGGGGTGACCGTCACCTGCCCCGGATTTTACGGTCCGCAGGGCAGGGTGCTCCGCCTGGGGCTCAGCCAGCCGGAGCTGATCGACCGCCTGACGGCGTTCACTTACGGCCCGCACCGGATCACCAATTTCGAGATGGAAACGGCCGGCATTTATGGACTGGGGAAGGTCCTGGGGCATTATTGCTTAAGTCTCAGCGCCATTGTGGCCAATCGTATAAAAAAAGAGTTTTCAAAGGACGGGAATGCCGCCGTGGAGGGGCTGATCCGGGAGACGCTGGGAGTCGTTGAAGGGTTGTAGCTGATAGCTGCGAGCTACGAGCTGCCAGCCGAAAAGGCGCTTGTAACTAATAGCTTGTCGCTTGTAGCTTCAGAAATTGTATCTATTTTTGAAGAATTATGGCTAAGATGAATTTTCACAAATACCAGGGAACCGGAAATGATTTTATTATCCTGGACAATCGCAACTGGAGTTATACGGCCCTGACCCTTGAACGTGTCAAATTCTTATGTGACCGCCGTTTTGGCATCGGCGCTGACGGGCTGATGTTATTGAATACCAAAGCAGGTTATGATTTTGAAATGAAATACTATAATTCCGATGGCCGACAGAGCAGTATGTGTGGCAACGGGGGGCGCTGCCTGGTAAAATTCGCCTATGACCTGGGCATGCGGAAGAGCGAATATCATTTCCTCGCCACGGATGGCCCTCACCAGGCCGAGATCGATGATAAGGGCATCGTCAGCCTGAAAATGAAGAATGTAGAGAATATCCGGGATCATCACGGGGATTTCATCCTCGATACCGGCTCCCCGCACTATGTGAAGATGGTAGTAGATGTAATGGATTACGATGTTTATCATAAAGGCATGGACATCCGGTATAACAGTGAATTCGCCAAAGAAGGTATAAATGTGAATTTTGTAGAACAAAAACGGCCGGATGAGATCATTGTCCGCACCTACGAAAGAGGGGTGGAAGATGAGACCCTTTCCTGCGGCACCGGTGTTACAGCCAGCGCCCTGGCCTGCTACCATAATGAAATGGGGTATAATGATGTCCGGGTCATCACCAAGGGGGGAAAGCTCATCGTGAAGTATGACCGGGTCGGCGAAAACTATTTTGAAAACATCTGGCTTTGCGGGCCTGCGGTAAAAGTGTTCGAGGGAACGATCGACTAAGCTTTTCTTATGATCCAGTTTTTTAAGAGCATTAACCACCAGACCGTAGAAGTTGAAACCGCCGGGGAAGCCACCTGGATAAATATCCTGCCCCCCCTTAAACAGCAGGAGTTCTCTCTGCTGTCCGAAGAATTGGACATCCCCCTGGACTTTTTGACGGATTCCCTGGATATCGATGAAAGAGCCCGTTTTGAAGAGGAGAACAATGTGAAGCTCATTGTTATAAAAACACCCACCGAGAACAACTCTTTTAACGAGAGCGACGCCTATTACATCACCATCCCCATCTGTATCATTCTCACGCATAACCAGATCGTCACCGTCAATTCTTTTGAGAACGGCGCTATCAAGAAGTTCCTGAACACTTTTCAAAACCGCCATCCGGACAAAAAGAATATGATGGCGTTGAAGATCTTTGAGAAGATCACACAGACTTATATGGAGTTTCTGAAAGAAATCAACCAGCGCCGCAATGTCATGGAGCAAAAGCTCTATGCATCCAACCGGAACGAGGAGCTGCTGGAACTGATGAAGATCCAGAAAAGCATGGTCTATTTCATAACAGCCCTCCGCTCCAATGAGATGTTGCTGCTCAAACTGGCCCGGACCAATTTCCTGGGCCTTATTGACGAAGAGAAGGAAATTCTGGATGACCTGGCAGTAGATATGTCACAGGGACTGGAAATGGCCAATATTTATACGAATATTCTCAGCAGCACGCTGGATGCCTTTGCCAGCATTATCAACAACAACATGAATAATGTGCTGAAGCGGCTGACATCGATCACGATCATTCTCTCCCTGCCGGCGCTGGTGACAGGCATCTATGGCATGAACGTCCCCATCCCCTACGCTGACTCACACTACGCTTTCTATATTCCTATCCTGTTATCGATAGGGATTTCGCTCATCATAAGCTGGTATTTCATGAAAAAGAAATGGTTTTAATATGTTCAACGTAAGAGTGTACGGCATTTTACTGGGAGACGACAAAAAAGTGTTGGTAAGCGACGAGTTTATCCGGGGAGGGTATTATACGAAGTTTCCCGGCGGCGGCCTCGAATTCGGAGAGGGTACGCGGGATTGTCTGAAAAGGGAGTTTAAGGAGGAAATGGACCTGGAAGTAAGCATTGGCGATCATCTCTATACAACGGATTTCTTTCAGATGTCCGCTTTCCACCCGGAACACCAGATCCTTTCCATCTATTATTTTGCCCGGGCGCTGGAACCTATCCGGGCGCGGCTGAGCGATATCCCCTTCGACTTCGATGAACACCAATTGAAAGTATATGCCGAGAAAAAAGAGACGGAGACCTTCCGTTTCATCGACTGGGATGCCTTCAACGAAGAAAGCGTGACATTGCCTATTGACAAAGTGGTGGCGGGGATATTGAAAGAGAAATATTAATGGACCGGGGGTGGCGGGAGGTAAGGCGGTCCGCGGGTGGGGTGTTGATTTTGAAAACTTTTCCTCTACCTACTAGTTGGTCAGTTTTTCTATTTCAGTGAACAGTGATGCAGCCGCTCCTACCCCTCCTTCGGGTGCTCCGGCGTATTCAGCAGCAGTTCCATAAATTTCAGATCCAGCCAGCGCCCGAATTTGTATCCTACCTGCCTGAAATGGGCCACTTCCTCAAATCCAAATGACTGGTGCAGTTTTATACTGGCGACATTACTGCCATCGATACCCGCGATGATCGCATGCAGGTCGTTCTCTCTTGCCGTCCGGATCAGGGGGGCGAGCAGCAGCTTGCCAATGCCTTTTTCTCTTTGTTCCGAAGCTACGTATACAGAGTTCTCCACGGTATATTTATAGGCAGGCCAGGCGCGGAAAGGGCCATAGGAGCTAAAGCCCGCGACCCTTCCTTCCGATTCGGCGACAAAGACGGGGAGACCGTCTTTCAGCCTCGTCTCATACCAGGCCCTGCGCATGTCGAGGGTCTGCGGGGTATACTGGTATATGGCCGTCGTATTAAGGATGATATCATTATAAATTTCGAGGATCTCGGGCAGGTCATTCTCCCGCGCTGAACGGATGGTTATCATGTTGCGATGATTCTGATTCAATGTCTGACGGAGAGTTTTTCTATCATCTCCTCCCCTATTGCATCGGCGGATATGCCGAAACCGTTCACCAACACTCCTTTCTGACCGTGCCGGGATTCGATGGCATATACGATCGCCTCGTCGGCCGGATCGCTGTCGCCTTCGAAACGATAGACTTCCGTGATCTCAAATTCGGATGGACGAAGGGAGACCGGTGTATCTTTGCAGATGATCTGGTCCTGCTCCAGGTTGAAGTCGATCGTATAGCCTCTTTGTTTGAGTCCATTCACGGCTTCGGCAACGGTGTCATAAGTGAACATATGCAGTGAATTTTATAAGTAACTAAATTAAACAGGCAAGTCCTGCAATTTACGAATTACAGGGTATATAGCGATGAAACGTCCGGGGAGGCGAAATTGTTCCCCCTACCCACTCAATTAACCAGTTGGTGGGTTTGCTTGACCACTCCCATGACAAAAGTGCTTTGGACGTGGCCGATATTTTCCACCTGCCCTAATTTGTTGACATGGAAATCGTAATAGGCATCCATATTTTCCACGACCACTTTGAGCAGGAAGTCAAATTCCCCGGAAATAATAAAACATTCGATCACTTCTGTCAACTCGTGGATGGTCTTAATGAACCTGGCGCCGGACTTCTTATTATGCTCCTTTAGTGATACGTAACAAATAGCCATCAGGCCCTTTTTAACTTTTGAATGGTTGACCAGGGTGGCATATTGAAGGATCACGCCGGTATCTTCCATCCTTTTGATACGCTCATGCACCGGTGTGGTGCTCAGATGGACACGGGCGGCAATTTCTCTTACCGTGATCTTTGCGTCAGCCTGTAACAACCGCAGAATAGCCTTGTCTTTTTCATCCAGGGTCACGGACTCCTCAATAGGAGGCTTTGTAGCGGATTTTTCTTTTTCAGGGTCTTTTTGCATGCGTTACTGGGTGTTTGTTCTTTGAAAATACAAATTTTTGCTAATTTATTCCAAATTTTACCCGACTACCTATATATTTGTTCTACAATTTCTACCTTTACGGGACTTAAAAAAAATTAAAACCGATGTCTACAAAAACGCATAGTATTGATCTTAAGCTCCCTTACAAAGTGAAGGATATGAGCCTGGCTGAATGGGGCCGTAAAGAAATCCGTTTGGCTGAAGCTGAAATGCCCGGCCTGATGGCTATCCGTGCAGAATATGGCAAGCAGCAGCCCCTGAAAGGAGCCCGCATTGCCGGTTGCCTCCACATGACCATTCAGACCGCTGTATTGATCGAGACTCTGGTAGCATTAGGAGCTGAAGTAAAATGGAGCTCCTGTAATATATTTTCCACCCAGGACCAGGCCGCTGCCGCTATCGCCGCTGCCGGTATCGGTGTATTTGCCTGGAAAGGACAGACGCTGGAAGAAGCTGACTGGTGTATCGAGCAGACCCTGTTCTTCGGCAGCACAGACCGCCCCCTGAATATGATCCTGGATGATGGCGGAGACCTTACCAATATCGTATTCGACAAATATCCTGAACTGGTACAGCATATCAAAGGATTGAGCGAAGAGACCACCACCGGTGTTCATCGCCTGTACGAGCGCATGGAAAAAGGCACCCTGCCCATCCCTGCCTTCAACGTGAATGATTCCGTTACCAAGTCCAAATTCGATAACAAGTACGGTTGTAAGGAGTCTTTGGTAGATGCTATCCGCCGCGCCACCGATGTGATGATGGCTGGTAAGGTAGCCGTAGTAGGTAGCTACGGAGATGTGGGTAAAGGATCTGCTGCCTCCCTGGCAGGCGCCGGTTGCCGCGTGATCGTTACCGAGATCGACCCGATCTGTGCGCTGCAGGCTGCTATGGATGGATTTGAAGTAAAGAGGATGGTGGATGCCGTGAAAGAAGCGGATATTGTTGTCACCGCCAGCGGTTGCCGTGACCTGATCACGGAACGGCATTTCCGCAGCATGAAGGACAAGGCGATCGTCTGTAATATCGGTCACTTCGATATCGAGATCGACATGGCCTGGCTGAATAAGAACTACGGTCATACGAAAGATACGATCAAGCCTCAGGTAGATGTCTATACCATCGAAGGTAAAGATGTGATCGTCCTGGCAGAAGGCCGCCTGGTGAACCTGGGTTGCGCTACCGGCCATCCTTCCTTCGTAATGAGCAATTCTTTCTCCAACCAGACGTTGGCTCAGATCGAGCTTTGGACCAACCATGGCAAGTACGAGAACAAAGTATATGTACTGCCTAAGATCCTGGATGAAAAGGTGGCCCGTTTGCATCTTGCCAAGATCGGCGTAGTGCTGGACGAATTGACAGATGAACAGGCCAGCTACCTGGGTATTCCCAAGGCCGGACCGTTCAAGCCTGAACATTACCGTTATTAACCCCCATCCCTACCTCTACCCCTAAAGGGGGGGTGAAAAGGGGAGCGAAATAAAAAGCCCCACTTCGAAAGAGGTGGGGCTTTGTTATTTATTTCCGATTATTTATTTCCGCGTAAGCTTAATCTCCATCGTCTTAAATTCCTGCCCGTTCATCTGCATATACATATCCAGTTCCTGGTTATTGTCGTCGATGAGTTTAAAGACCTGCCGTATATCCATGTCTTTACCTGTCATGGGATCCACTGATTTTCCCAGGAAGGTGATGCTTTTCGAATTATCGTCCCACTTACCTTCGAGGTTCATCATACCCGTCCCCATATTATCCACCCAGGTGCTGATAAATATTTTCTTGGCATTATCATAGGCCATCAGTCCCTTTCCTTCAAAGGGCATTCCCATCATCATGCCTTTGTAATCCGATTCCTGGTAACGGCCGCCCAGTATCATTTTATTGGTGCATTCAGCCGTGTTCTTCGTTGGCTCTGCACCGGGAGCCATCCACAAAGTCACGTCAGCCTTCCAGTTGCCGTCGGATTTAGCCACCATCTGGTGTATGGGACCGGGGGTCATGTACGCTGTCCAGGCTTTTTGTTGGGCTTCCTGGTCTCCCTGTGCGTGCAATTGGGAAAAAGCGCCTAATAATAAGGCGAACAAGCAGAAGTTAGTGTGTTTCATATAAAGTTATGTTTTCAGAAAGTTACTAATTTTTGGAAGCTACCTATTATATTTTTTTATTATGTACCCAGGGTGGCCGGGTAAGCACTTCGGGATTTAAGATAGAGGGGGGATGAAGAGGGGTTGGGCCCAGCCCCAGGGCAGCGATGAGATTGTCAGCGGCGAGGCTGGCCAGGCCATGTTGCGCCTCTTCCGTACCGCCGGCGATATGGGGGGTGAGGATGCAGTTGGGTAAACCGGGGAGTCCGGGATCAATAGCGGGCTCTCCTTCGAAGACATCCAGTCCGGCTGCAGCGATCTGGCCATTTTTTAAAGCTTTGGCAAGGGCCGGTTCGTCGATCAGCCCTCCCCGGGCGATATTAAAGAGCATGGCAGAAGGCCGCATGAGTTGTAGCTCCTTTTCCCCGATAATATGATAATTATCCGGAGTATAGGGTAAGGCGAGAATGACGAAATCCGATCCTTTCAGCAATTCTTCTTTTGACCGGTATTCGGCCCGGACCTCCTGTTCGATCGCCGCATCGACCGGGCGCCGGTTGTGATACAGGATCTTCATCCGAAAGCCAAGGGCCCGGCGGGCGATCGCCTGCCCTATTCTCCCCATTCCGATAATCCCCAGCGTCTTATCGCAGAGGTTGGTCCCAAAAAATCGCGTGCCCGTGGCTGATTTCCACTTTCCTTGCTGTACGTAATATTCGGCTTCCACCAGTTTGCGGGCAGTGGCGATCATCAATCCTATGGAAAAATCCGCCACGGTCTCATCCGCCGGCCCCGGAGCATTTGTCCCTATCACACCTGCCTGCGTAAGCGCCCCTACGTCTACGTTGTTGTACCCTGCGGCGGATACACATACAGCCCGCAGATCGGTAAGCCCTTCCAATACGGTGGCGTCTATCTTTTCTCCCCCGGCTAGCAAGACGCCGCTTTTGCCCCGTAATGCTTCCCGTAACCCGTCCGGCGTATAGCGGGGCCCTTCATTGATCGTTACGTCAAAATACTGCCGGAGGCGTTCGACCACCTCCGGGAATAAAGCCCTTGTAATGAGTATTTTTTGTTTCATCCGTTACTACTTTTTTTTGCTGGCCGGATAGATTTTTTTACTGGCCGGATAGATCCTGTGCACGGCCAGTTTAATCGTTGATGTTAAAGGTATGCTAAACCGTTTTTCCGGCAAAGGGATGATGAAGAAGAGGTTGTCTATGTTTTTAAGAAGTGGGGAGATGGCTTTATGATTTCATTAGTAAACTTCTTGTTTCCACGTTCGTCTATTATACAACAACAAGTTTTTTAACTGATTAAAAAATAAATTTATGAAGATGTTAATATCACTCGTAATGCTGATGTCAATGATAGCTACAGGGCTTTTAAGTTATCATCTTTTCCGCCAGGCGAACTATAATGTTTCAGCCTTGTTCACCATCAGCTCTTACTTTTCTATCGTATTGGGCATCTATGCCCTGAGTGTAATGAACCGGAAGCCTGCACTGAAATAATATTTATACGGATCATGGACACGGATGTTGGATCAGGGGCCCGAAAGTTTCGGGCCCTTTTTTTTGTTATATTGTAGCTAGGAGCGGACCTTCGGCACGGAAATAGCGGACCTTCGGCCCGTTAGGCCTCGGGTCCGGGTCTAATAATGGCCCTTCGGGCAAGTGAACTGTGTTCACTTTTGCGCCTTACAGCCCGCCAAAACCTTAATTATGGAAAAATCCGTCTTTTCGTGGTTCAAGAACGTATCCATCGCCAAAAAGCTGTATTTCACGGTAGGGATAATGGCCTTGCTGATCGCCGTCGAGCTGGGGGTGCTCGTCTTCTCCATCAATACCCTCTCTTCTGTGAGAGCCTATGTGGGGGGAGAAGGTCTGTGGTCAAAAGCACAGAAAGACGCTATTTACCAGCTTATGCGATATGGTATTACCCACGATGAAGCCGACTACCTCAAATTCCTGGATTTTATGAAAGTGTCCGCAGGGGATCACAAGGCCAGGCTGGAGCTTAGTAAGGAAAAGCCGGATTGGAAAGTTGCCCGGCAGGCTTTTATAGAAGGACGCAACCATCCGGACGATGTCGAAGGGATGCTCAAACTATTCAGAAGGTTCCATACCAATTACTATATCAACCGGGCCATTATCGCCTGGACCAAGGCCGATGAGGTGGGGAATGGATTTCTCGTCATCGCCCAAAAATTACATACAGCAATCAATGCCCCGGCTCCTTCCCAGGAACGGATCAATACCCTTCTGCGGGAGATAGAACCGCTGGATATACAACTGACCCCTTATGAAGATGAGTTCTCCTATGCGCTGGGAGAAGGTTCGCGCTGGCTGGAGAACGTGATACTCCGGCTGCTCTTCTTCGTGGCCCTTACAGTGGAATGCACCGGTCTGTTGCTGGCCATCACGGTCAGCAGGGGCATCCAGAAAGGGCTCAACGAGATCCTTTTATCTGCCAAATCGGTGACGAGGGGCGATTATAGCCGCAAGGCCAAGGCCTTCTCCCAGGATGAGATCGGGAGACTGGCGAATAATTTCAATAGGATGGCCGAAGAACTGGAACGGCTGGTGAAGGAGAACAGGGAAGTGAATAGTTCCCTGGAGAAAAAAGTGCGGGTGCGAACGGCCGAAATGGAAAGCAAAAATAAAGAGCTGGAGCAATTCGCCTATGTAGCGTCTCATGACTTGCAGGAACCCCTGCGGACTATTTCCGGCTTCGTCGAATTATTGCAGAAGCAGTACCGGGGAAAGTTCGATGCGAATGCAGATAAACTTCTCGACTATATTTCACAGGCTTCGGACCGGATGAAAGTGTTGATCAAAGACCTGCTGGATTATTCAAGAATCGGGAGGGAAAAAGAGTTCAGGCAGGTGGATTGCAATAACCTGCTGGCGGAAGTGCTGGCGGATCTGGACCAGATCATCAAAGAGAGCGGCGCTACCGTCCAGGCGGAGCAATTGCCTGTATTGCACGCCTATCCTACCGAATTAAAGCTGCTGTTCCAGAACCTCATCACCAATTCCATTAAATTTCACAAGCCGGGCCTGGCGCCGGCCGTGGTCATCGGGTCGGAGAAAGAGAACGGGCACTGGAAGTTCTCCGTTCGGGACAATGGTATCGGGATCGACCAGCAATTTGCGGAAAGGATCTTTATCATTTTTCAGCGTTTGCATAACCGGTCACAATACGAAGGCAGCGGTATCGGCCTGGCCCATTGCAAGAAAATAGCCGAACTGCACGGAGGACATATCTGGGTGGAGTCGGAGCCGGGCGAAGGCAGCCGGTTCTTCTTCACGATCGGGCACGAATCCTGAAAAAACAGGCCCAATCATCGAAAATCTTCCCCCAAACTTCCCCTTTGGGGAGCCAGGGGGCCTAAATTCAAGCAATAATTCAGAAATTTGTAAAAAAGGAAACCACTACATGGACTTTATAGATTATTATAAGATACTCGGTATAAGTAAGAATGCGAGCCAGGACGAGATCAAGGCCGCCTACCGGAAACTAGCCAGGAAGCATCATCCTGACCTGAACCCGAACGATAAGGAGGCCAATAAGAAATTCCAGCAGGTCAATGAAGCCAATGAGGTGCTGAGCGATCCGGAGAACCGGAAGAAATACGATCAATATGGTAAGGACTGGCAGCATGCGGAAGCGTACGAAAAAGCAAATGCTTCGGCAGGCCGAAGGACCCGGAAGGGTTCCGGAGCAAGCCGGGGGGAAGGGGGCGATTTCGGGCAGGGAGGACCCTTTGGAGGAGGGCGGGACTTCGGCGGCAGCAGTTCCTTCGGAGATGGAGGCAGCGAGTTCTCGGATTTCTTCGAGTCCCTGTTCGGCGGCCGGTCGGCAACCGGTGGCGGCAACAGCCGGACAAAGTTCCGGGGTCAGGATATCCAGGCTGAATTGCAGCTTAGTCTGACAGATGCGTATACGACCCACCAGCAGGTGCTGGGAGTCAATGGCAAAAACATACGGATCACCATTCCGGCAGGTGTGGAGAACGGGCAGGTGATCAAACTGAAAGGACATGGGGGGCCCGGTGCGAACGGGGGGCCGGCGGGGGATCTTTATATCACGTTCGTCATTGCGGAGGATGCAAGATTCAAAAGAGAAGGCAACGACCTGTACACGAAACTTCCCCTGGATCTCTATACAGCCATACTGGGAGGAGAGGTTCCCGTGGAGACCCTGAACGGAAAAGTAAAATTAAAAGTGAAGCCGGAAGCGCAGCATGAGACGACGATGCGGTTGAAGGGAAAAGGCTTTCCTGTCTACAAGAAAGAGGGCGAGTTCGGCGACCTGTATGTCAACCTGGAAATAAAATTGCCAACCGACCTCACGGAAAAGGAAAAGGAGTTATTCAGGGAGCTGGCACAGATCCGTCAGGGCAAGGGCGGGGAGACCGGAAAGGGCAAGGGAAGATTGTGATGAGGTGAGGAATTATTTCCCCCGGGGAGCGGGGAAACCGGAAAGAGTAAGGGGAGATTGTAACGGTGGCATGATTTTACTGTTGATGCTTATATCCAAAAAACAGAACATTATGCCAAACACAAAAGACACCATCGAGATCCTTAATGATCTCATCCAGATCAACAATGATCGTATTGAAGGATATGAAAAAGCTATTAAAGGAACAAAGCAGGAAGACGAAGACCTTAAGGTCTTGTACGCCACCATGATCGCAGAAAGTCATCGCGCCAAGATCGCCCTGGCCTCGGAAGTACAGTCGCTCGGCGCAGAAGTAGAGCAGGGAACGACCACCAGCGGTAAGATCTACCGGGCATGGATGGATGTCAAAGCCGTTTTTACCGGACATGACCGGCATGCCGTGCTGGAAAACTGCGAAGCCGGTGAAGATGCTGCGCAGAAAGCTTACCGGACGGCCCTTGAGAGCAATGAACTGCCAGCGTATATCCGTGAACTGATATCCCGGCAACAGCTGGCGTTGAAGGAGTCCCATGACGAGATCAAGGCGCTGCGGGATCAGTATGCAAAAGTTCTGTAAATCCTTATCAGGATCGCGCTCTTATTTTTTGTATTTTTTCAGCCACTTCTTTTCCGCTGGTGAATGCTGCTTCTACGGTACCCGGCGAGGGGCCTTCGTACAACGCTTCCCCGGCAAAGAACAGGGTCTCCTGAATAGGCTGGCGCAATACTTTCCGTGCCTGTCCACTCTCCACGGTATCGAAACTATATCCTCCCTTTATATAGGGTGCGGAAGGCCAGTCGGCAATATGCACCCTCATCAATTGCTGCTGCAGGAAACGGATATCGCGGCCGAAGATAGATGCCAGGGATTGCAGGCAAAGGTCTATTCTTGCCTGGTAGTCGAGTTCCCGGAATTTTTTCAGGACTGCGCCGGTGAGCCAGCCGGTAACCAGGGAACTCTCCTGCGGAGACTGAAGCCACCAGGTAGGGATGGGTTCATCACTGAGGATAAAACTGATATCCTTTCCTTTTTCCTGCCAGAAGGGTTGGCTGAATTCCATCAATATTTTGGTCACGGAGCCATATCCCAGTTGCCGGGCTGCCTGCAGGTAGCCGGGGATCGGGGGAAAGAACCGGAGAGAACCCGGAGACTGCACGGAAGCGGGCTCCGGAGCAGCGGGTTGACCCGAAAGGGGCGAAGGATTGGCAGACGAAGATTGCACGGATGCCGGCGAGGAAGCTGGTTGCGAAGGCTCCATTTGCAGAATACCCAATGATACCGTGACAATGAGCTGCCCGCCGGAGAAAGTCCGGCCATCAGCCGTGACCACTTCTGCCCTGCCGGGCTGCCAGCGGATCTCCTTTGCGGGCGATGCATTTTGGATCAGGCATCCGGCCGCCCGGCACTCGTCGGCCAGGAATTGGACGAGCCGTCCATATCCCCCATCGATCCGGTACTCTTCCTGACCTTCCTCCTGCCATTCCCGGTACAAGGCCAGGGTGCTGGCCATAGCGACATCGGCCAGGTCATATCCTTCAGCAAAGCGCTGTACAGATCCCCGTAACCCGGCATATTTCTCACCGGAGAATTCACGTACGAGAAAATCCCCTATGGGGAGATCCTGCCCCTGTTCTTCCAATGCCTCCATCTTCTGCATCAACGCTGACCATTGTCCGTCAAACATGTTACGCTTCCCCCACTTCCCTTTTTGCACCTGCACCATTCTTCCCCTGACCGGGCGGTAGGATATCCTTCCCTCTTTCAACAGTTGCAGGGTAAGGGGCAGGTCGCCATGCACGAATTCAGCTCCAGCCTCTACGGGCCCGGAAAATCCTTCGCCTTCCAGGGTAAGGATCCTTCCTCCGGGAGCGTTGGCAGCTTCCAGGACAAGGACGGAAAAGCCGGCCGCCGATAGCTCCCTGGCAGCCAGCAATCCGGCGGCGCCCGCACCGATAATGATCACGGAAAAATCTGTTTCAGCCATTTTTGTTAGTTATACTCTATAAGAGATGATCTCTGAGATGATCCGCAAAGAGAATCATTTCATAAAAACCATAAAAATAAAGAGGAATACGGGATCATCGGTCTAATTTTACGCTCTCTTATGACCCTTTCCAAAAGAAATCAATTTTTTCTCATCCTGATCCTGGGGCTGCTGTCTGCCATCGGCCCGTTATCCATCGATATGTATTTACCGGGATTCCCGCAGATCGCGGGAGATCTGGGGACCACGGTGGCCAGGGTGACCTTGTCTTTGTCCAGCTTTTTTATCGGGATCTCTGCGGGACAGTTCCTTTATGGCCCGCTGCTGGACCGGTATGGCCGGAAAAAGCCCCTGTATGCGGGCATTTCCCTCTATTTCGCCGCATCAGTCGGCTGCGCCCTGGCACATTCCGTGGAAATGCTGATCGTACTCCGCTTATTTCAGGCATTGGGAGCCTGTGCGGGCCTGGTAGCTTCCAGAGCGATGGTGAGGGATCTTTTTGATGTCAGCCAGAATGCGCGGGTATTCTCCCTGCTGATGCTGGTAATAGGCGTGTCCCCGATCATCGCCCCCACACTGGGAGGTTATCTTACGGAGCACTTCAACTGGAGGTATATTTTCTTCGTGCTGACCGCTATTGCGGCTTTCATCCTGGTGGCTGTCCATTTTTTCCTGCCGGAGAGCAGGAAACCCGATCCGCAGTTTTCATTGAAGCCGGGGCCCATTGTCCGAAGTTTTCTGGGGGTGATGCGGGAACCCCAGTTCTATACTTATGCCCTGACCGGAGCCATTGCCTCGGCGGGCCTGTATGCCTATATCGCAGGCTCCCCTTATGTCTTTATGGAATTGTACCATGTCAGTGAGCAGCAATATGGCTGGATCTTCGCGCTGGTGGCTATCGGCCTGATCGGCTCCAGTCAGCTGAACAGCATTCTGCTCCGGACTTTCAAAAGTGAGCAGATCATAAAAGTAGCCCTGTTCTGCCAGGTGATGACCGCTCTTGCTCTTTTTGTGGGGAGCTTACTGGGGATATGGGGGCTGTTCAGCACCATCGCCTTTATTTTCCTTTTTTTATGTTGCCAGGGCTGTGTCTTCCCCAATTCTTCCGCGCTCTCCCTGGCGCCCTTCAGCAGGAATGCCGGGACGGCGTCTGCCCTGATGGGCGGGATCCAGATGAGTATCGGGGCCCTGACCTCGGCTACGGTAAGTTTTCTGAACAACCATACGGCCCTCCCAATGACAGGGGTGATGGCCGCCTGTGCACTGGTTAGCTTTACGATCCTGCTGATCGGCGGGAAAAGGAGCAGCAAGCTTCAAGCGGCAAGCTGATAGCCAGATTCCTATAAGAATTGGAGGATTTACTTAAGTCAGCTTGTGGCTCGCAGCTAACAGCTTGAGTCTGCTCCCAGCGGGCAGAGCGATGTGGAAGTAGAAGCCAGCGGGGGGTAAATCCCGAAAAATTGGGGACAAATAATTAGAAATTAACGGGGTACCCGGTAGCAATTTTTAGTATTTTTGTAGCGATCCTCCTATCCCGTAGTAATAAAATTCACTATTCTTTAAGAAGGCCCTTGTCATTGTAGCACAAGAATTGATGATAATTAATAATTTCAAAGTCAGCCTTATGCAAATTCAATTCATTCGAAACATTCAATTCACCAAACTGGTAAAGGCCGATGGCCGGCTGCGGGAATTTAATTTCCGGAAATCAAACGGGCTACAAGAAGGATTGTTCACCGTCGATGTAAGCGATGATCGTGGCAACCGGATCGTGCTGAGAATGCAAAAAGAAGACGGTGTGTGGAAGATCATGAAGCAACAATTGCCTGCATGGATCTGGGAGAACGAAGCTAATTTTCATACATTGATAGAAGAAGAGCTGGCAGCGGCCGGCACCGGTATGGTAAAATAGAAACGACTGCCCTTTCCCCATTCGCTTTCGATCCAGAATCGTCCTTTATTTTCTTCGGTAAATTCCCGGCAAAGGAGCATGCCAAGGCCTGTCCCTTTTTCTTTAGCAGTCCCATAGGTCGAGATGCTTTCGCTGCGGCGTATTTTGTCCAGCACTTCCTGTTTGATGCCAATCCCTGTGTCAGCAACGCAAATCTCAATAAAGGAGCCCTCCAGACGGCCCCTGATAGCGATCGTATCGCCGGAACGGCAAAATTTAATGGCATTGCTGAGCAGATTGCGCATAATCACCTGCGTCATATCCTTATCGGCGCAGGCAATCAACCCCGAAGAGATTTCATTTTTTAAGATAATGTTTTTTTCTGCCGCCTGCCGGACAAACAAAGCGAGGATATCGTTCGCCAGTTGCTGCAAGGACAGGTTGACCGGGGTGACGACAATGCCATTGAGCTGGCTGCTGGCCCAGAAAAGAAGATTGCTCACCAGCTCCGATGAGTAGTCTACATTGCGCCGCAATTCCGCCATCATGGCATTGATCTCCGATTCGGAAAGCGCCTTTTCTTTCAGCAGATCCATCAATCCCTTTAAGGAATTCAGCGGGCCCCTGAGATCATGGGCGATGATGGAGAATAGTTTGTCTTTTTGCTGGTTGTTCAACAGCAGCTGAACGGCCTGATGTTCCATCTCTTCTTTCTGACGGTGGATCTCCTGATTTTTCGCCTGCAGGAGCAGATTGGTCTGCCGGTTCCCCTTCCGGCTGCGATACAATACGATGGCGGCTATCGTTAAAGAAAGAATGATGAGGAGCGCTATCCATATTTGCAACAGGTGATTGCGGGCGATATGCTGTTGCAGGGCGTCTTTTTTGGCGGCTTCTTCTTTCAGCAGGGCCGCTTTCCTTTCATATTCATACCGGGCTCCCAGCTCAAAGGTCTTTTTCCGTGTCTCTTCATTAAAAAGGCTATCGGAGTAATCCTTGTACAGTTTGAAATACCGGAGGGCATCCTGGTAATTCCCCCTTGCCTCATATATATCTGTCAGGACTTTGCCGGCTTCTTTAATTTGTTTTTTCCCTTTTATCGCCATGGCCAGGGCCAGGCCCTGATGGGCATATTCAAGAGCTTTTTCATAGTTCTTAAGTCCCAGGTAATCACCCGCCAGATAGGTCGTCGTCTCTGTCTTTCCCAATTCATCTCCCATCTGCCTGTAATAGCTCATCGATTGCAGGTGGTGGGTGAGCGCGTCCTGGTAACGGCCTTCTCCGGCCAGCAGTTTTCCCACATCATTGCTGAGGAAGGCGATAGAGTAGTCGTTCTTCAATTCCCTGGCGATCTGTAAGGCTTGCTGATCATATTCCAGGGCCGTCGCGTATTCCTGCTGCCGGTACCAAGCATCGGAGATGTTGGACAGTACATAGGCTAATTGCAGGCTGTCTCCCGTGCCCCGGTAAAGACGGGCGGTTTTTTGGAGCATGGGCAGGGCTTCGTCATATTTTCCCACTTCCAAATAAAATATGGCAATGTTCATATTGGCTTTCCCGATCAGCGTAGGATCGCTGATCCTTTCCGCGATCGTCAGCGCCTGGTAATAGCAGGATAACATGTTCGTGTAATCCCCGGTTAATTTGTACGCATTTCCGGTGAGTCTCCAGCTATCCGACTGGCCCTTCACATAGTGGGTGTTTTCCGAGTACTGTAATGCCTTCTTACTGTAGAAAAAGGCACTGTCGGCGTTGATGCCATAAAAGGCATGGGCCAGTAAGTTGAGGTTATCGATCGCCGCCGTGTCCGGCGTGGGGTCTTTCTTTCCCAACTCATTCAATACCAATCCCCTCAACCGGGCAATTTCCACTGATTGCGCAACGGTTTCCCTGGAGATAAAGAGCATGATAAACCCTAACCAGTACATTATACAGAGGCCTCGCATCTTCTAAGAGTATTATTTAGATTAAACCGATATTAATCCTTTGTTATTTAGAGATAAGCAATATGAATTCCTACGAACAAAATCGCAGAAATGCTGTTCTTCTTAATAGGGGGTCGAGGGGAGCACGCACGAAATGGTTGTCCAAGCACGGACGGGTGTGGGGCGCAAATTAGCAAAAAAAGTCTAGTAGTAAAATAATATTGACTATTCACATGTTGTTAATAAGTAACATTAGGAAAATAGGGTATCAAAGAATTATATTTGAATAGCAAGCAGGATACCCGCAGTGAAAACAATATCCCTATCCATTTTCAGAACTCTAAAAGAATTGAATTTGACTGAAACTATTATTAACCTGGAAACCGTTAACCCCATTGAATTTTTCGGAGTAAATAACGGGAAGTTAGACATCTTAAAGAAAAAGTTTCCACTGTTAAAGATCCTGTCGCGAGGTACTCAGATAAAGCTAAGCGGCTCTCCTGAGCAAGTGGAAACAGCTAAAGAAAAAATCGATCTGCTAGTGCAATACCTGGAACGAAATGGTCATGTCAGCGAGAACTATTTCGAGCAGATACTGGGAGGTGACGATGCCGAGACGGTAGATAATTTTGTAGACAGGCATCCGAACGATATTCTGGTATTTGGTCCGAATGGCAAGACTGTGCGCGCCCGTACGGTGAACCAGAAACGGATGGTAGGGGCTACCGAAAAGAATGACGTGGTATTCGCGATCGGGCCGGCCGGTACGGGTAAGACCTATACTGCCGTAGCATTGGCCGTGAGGGCCCTGAAGAATAAAATGGTGAAGAAGATCATTCTGACCCGTCCCGCCGTGGAAGCAGGTGAAAGCCTGGGATTTTTACCGGGTGACCTGAAAGAGAAGATCGACCCCTATCTGCGGCCGCTCTATGATGCACTGGATGATATGATCCCCGCCGACAAACTGGGTTATTATATGAGTACCCGGACGATCGAGATCGCTCCCCTGGCCTATATGCGCGGACGCACCCTGGACAATGCCTTTATCATCCTGGATGAGGCCCAGAATGCCACGGACCTGCAGATCAAGATGTTCCTTACCCGTATAGGAGCCAATGCGAAAGCGATTATAACGGGAGACCTGACGCAGGTCGATCTGCCGAAAAATCAAAAGAGCGGACTGGCCAAGGCCCTGTACATCCTTAAGGGTATCGATGGGATCGCCCATATCGAACTGGATGAAGAGGACGTTGTTCGTCACCGGTTGGTAAAGGCGATCATCAAAGCCTATGAAAAAGACAAAAATGAACAGGGTGAATATCATCCTCAGGAATATCGCCCTCAACAAAATAAGTGATCGGTTCCCTTTTGATTAGTAAAACGACCCTGAGCCTGCGGAGATCCCGCGGGCTTTTTTTTGGGCGGCCAGCGGACCCATGGTCCGCTTTTGTTACTTTTGTTCCATGATAAGAAAACTCATAATCCCTTCCCTGCTCCTTTTGGCAGCCTGTGGAAATTCTCATTCCTTTAAAAAAGCCGATGACGCCCAGGACGCAGGACGGGAATTCATCCGCGCCAGCCTGGACGGTAATTACGAAAAAGCCAATTTCTATTTATTCGCCGACAGCACCAACCAGATGCTGCTGAATAAATGGAGAAAAGATTATGACCGGCTGGACCATGAGGACCAGAAAAAATACCGGGATGCCGATATTTTGCCGATCAATATCCAGGCGTTGAATGACTCCGTTACCATCTATACGTACGCCAATACCTATAAAAAAGACACTACGACCATTAAAGTGGTCCGGATCAAGGGGGAATGGCTGGTAGATCTTAAGGAGATCCTCAATCCCAAAAAATAGGTTATTCGCGGGGAAATTATTGTAGGTATGAGCCGTATACAAAAGTATTCCGAACATTTCTCTATTGCCATCGATCTGTTAAAATGGACCTTTCTTGTCCTTCCCATTGCCGTCACTACTGGTTCTGCTGTAGCGCTGTTCCTCTGGCTGCTGGATAAAGTAACCCTGCTGCGCTGGCAGCACGGCTGGCTGTTGTTCTTATTGCCGGCGGCCGGTCTGATCATCTTCTATCTCTATGCCCTGTGGGGGAAAAATTCGGAAAAAGGAAATAACCTGGTGATCGAAGAAATACACCAGCCGGGAGGGGGCATTCCCCGCCGGATGGCGCCCCTGGTACTGGCAGGAACGATCCTTACTCATTTATTCGGGGGGTCTGCTGGCCGGGAAGGCACAGCCGTACAAATGGGAGGCAGCCTGGCCAGCGGATTTGGAAATTGGTGGAAGCTGGGGGACCGGGACAGGCGCATTATCCTGACAGCCGGAATCGCAGCCGGCTTTGGCGCTGTATTCGGCACACCGTTGACCGGGACCTTGTTCGCCATGGAAGTGCTGACCATCGGTAAGATCCAATATAACGCCCTCCTACCCTGCCTGGTGGCAGGAGTGGTGGGGGACCTGGTGTGCTCGGCCTGGGGTATTCATCACACCCAATACAGCATTCTTTTCCAGGAACAGCGTGGACACGGGCTGTTGCCGATCGATCTTTACCTATTGGTGAAAGTGATATTGGCGGGGGTCTGTTTTGGACTGGCCGCTTTTTTCTTTGCCGGGGGCGTGCATGTCATGAAAAGATGGTGGAAACAGCTACTCCCCTATCCCTGGCTGGTGCCGGTAGCAGGCGGAGTGATCATCATTGTCCTGGTCTATCTGTCAGGCACTACCGATTACCTGGGCCTGGGGGTTACGACAGCCAGTGGAAAAGGCGTGAGCATCGTATCGGCGTTCCGGGAAGGAGGAGCCACTCATTGGAGCTGGCTCTGGAAGATCCTTTTTACCGTAGTGACCCTGAGCGCAGGGTTCAAAGGCGGGGAAGTGACCCCGCTGTTCTTTATAGGCGCCACATTAGGCAACACGCTGGCCTGGTTGCTCGGAGCGCCGGTGGACCTTTTTGCGGGCCTGGGCTTTATTGCCATTTTTGCCGGCGCCACGAATACTCCTTTGGCCTGTACCGTGATGGGAGTGGAATTATTCGGCGGAGAGCATATCCTGTATTTTGCCATTGCCTGTTTTACCGCTTATTTTTTCAGCGGTCACTCCGGGATCTATTCTGCTCAGAAAATAGCCGTTCCGAAAATAATCGACCCCCGGCTCACAGCCGAGACCTCCCTGGAAGAGTCCTTTGCCAGACGGCGGAGATTTGTCCAGGATAAGTGGAAAGAACTCCGTAAAGAGCGTCATGGTGAGTGTGGGGATTGAGATTTTGAGGTTTGGCGTTTTGGATTTAGGTTTGCTCATTAATATACAACTACTATGATGACAGTTTCACATCCATGGCATGGAGTTCCGGTCGGAGAGAATGCGCCCAGGGTAGTCAATGCAATCATTGAGATCCCCCAGGGTAGCCGGGCCAAGTACGAGATCGACAAAGAAAGTGGTCTGTTAAAATTGGACAGGGTGATCTATTCTTCCTTTTATTACCCGGTGAATTATGGTTTTATCCCGCAGACATACGGGGATGATAAGGATCCGCTGGATATCCTGGTGATCACTTCCCTCCCCGTCCAGGCTATGTGCCTGATGGAAGCAAAGGTGATGGGGGTTATGCAGATGATCGACGGCGGAGATGCGGATGATAAGATCATTGCCGTTGCAGCCAAAGATCCCAGCGTAAACCATTACAACAACCTGGAAGAGCTTCCCAAACATTTCTTCTCGGAACTACGGCACTTTTTCGAAGAGTATAAAAAACTGGAGAATAAGAAGGTGGTCGTAGAGGAATTCGGGGATAAGACCATGGCGCTGAAAGTCATTGAAGATGCCGTGAAGGCATATAATGAGAATTTCAGGAACGCTAAGAAGTAGGCAAGCCGGAAACCGGCGCAGGACAGGGGTTTCTGGGAAGGATGTTGAATTATCTGTTTTCAATTAAATCTTGCAGCATGTCCATTCCAACGATTGCATTGTTACTGATCGTCGGCCTGCTGGCCGGGATGTTAAGCGGCCTGGTAGGGCTAGGCGGCGGGGTGATTATTGTCCCTGCCCTGGTATATATCCTGGGGTTCAGCCAGCACCAGGCTACAGGCACCTCTTTGGGTATTTTATTATTACCGGCAGGTATTTTCGCCGTTATGAATTATTATAAGAAAGGGTATATCGATGTGAAGGTAGTATTGCTGATCTTCGCCGGTTTCCTCGTGGGGGGCTATTTGGGTAGCAGAATATCGCTCAGCC
>Ga0307511_10001220_pt1 | contig 27265 bp, 22 predicted proteins | sample 13_EM_MG_FD_200266 | JGI IMG/M metagenome (GOLD analysis project Ga0307511, IMG submission 200266) | Populus trichocarpa ectomycorrhiza microbial communities from riparian zone in the Pacific Northwest, United States - 13_EM | ecosystem: Host-associated > Plants > Roots > Unclassified | place...
TCACACAAAGGCGGGACCAAAAGGGCCCGATATCGATGCTGAACAAGCTACAACAATGTATCCTTTCCAGCCCGCTGGGAGAAACAGTCCTTCCACGCCATACACAGTGACCTATCGACGCCGGAATCACACCCGATTGGAACGGGATTGCTGGTGGGGCGATGGTTGGAGACCTATTCGACGGAGTGGGCACACAGGTTTCCTGACACCGCCTCTATGCCTGACGCGCGACATTGGACGTGCGATACATCAACAACGACATAAGGAGACAAAGGCAACACCGAAACTCCACTGCAGGGCTTCAGCTTCAGGACGAAACCCTACGAGCTTCGTAACTCACGTGACCGTGGTCATTTTGGCAGAACCGGCACCGCCAGTTATGCTGAACCCGGGGTTCTGGCGGCCAGAACCCTGGGTTTCAGTCGCCTGCTGAGAACGGTCAGCGGTTTCAACCGAGCTCCTATCGTACAGTTCGTTATGCGGGAATCAACAGAGTGCCCAGGGAACGGAACACGTCCATCTGATCTCGTGAAAACGAGTAAGGATTGCTGGATTGTTGGGGGATCAGGGCACCCTACCGGCGCCAATCGGCCTCTGGTTTGATCATCACTTCAAACAGCCAAGCGCTCATTGGGAACCGCCAGGTCGATGAAAGAACATAAGGTAGGGCCCAGCATGATTCTGTTCGTGTCAGGTGATCATGACCGGCGTGACCTCCTGCCAGTTTTCGAAGATTTGAGTCACTTCTCCCCAGGTTTCTTGTCACTCCGGACTGCAGAGACGAACAAGATCACGCTGGGCCCTACCTTACCAAGATCGATTCGAGTGAAATCACAGTCCACCGTCCATGGGTATTTGAAATTCTCACGCCGGGGTCTGGTGTAGGCTGCCTGCTAGAATTGGCACTCCGGCTTCCCATCCCGAACGGCGGTCCCTCCGAGACATCCCAAGTCCGCGGTATAAATCCGGGTGATTCTCAAACCACACGAGTCAAACCAGTAGCAAAGATCCACAACTATGGCGGTGGGCTTTCTAAACCGCCGAACTCCGTACCTGATTTGTCATTGTTAGGGAATTTTGACCAGCGATGACAAGGCGGAGAGCTGGGGGAAGGGTCAAGTGTGTGTGTGCCGGTCGCATTCAATCGATGTAATAGGTCCCCTTTATTAAACCGTTCGAGGCGGGGATTGTAGCGAAACTCAGGGTCCAGCAGTCTTTTAATCCCAGTTCTTACGCCGATGCTCGCGGCGAGCATATCCAGCCCATCACGCCACACCTCTGAGACAGGGGTAGGATAATCCTGGACTTGTCATTACTTTTTATAAAGGAGGGGTAGTCTCTGAGAGTAGTTCATCCTGCAACACCTGTAACGTTAATTCCTGGTGGACGAACCTCAAAACTACAGGCGTGTGTAATCCTGGTGTGCACGATTACTACGTCACATTCGCTTTCTGACGTCATGTTCACTTCTGTACTATATATTCTGTACGCCGTCGATAGCGAGACCTCCCATCTTTCCTTAATACCACAACCCGTTGTCCCTTCTGTCGCTCGTTCCTCTCTTCTCAGTGTTGGCCGTGACACGGCCTTCCAGCGTGTCGGTCAACAGGTACTCATCTATACGGATTACGTGTGCGGATAACAACATTCCGGTAATATTGAACACGCAAAGACTGGGGGAGGGGAGAGGAGGTGTGGAAATCACGAAATAAGGAGAGGGATGTCGGGACCAAAGTATATACTATATTGCAACAGAGAAACATCGTGTGACCGTGGAATCCTTTAACCAAAGTACCGAAAGTCCGTTGAAATGGAGGAAAACATCAGAAGAGGTACATGTAACTGGGAGTTTAACCGGGGGCGTATGTAGGAGGGACTTCGTTGGGTGTTTGTGATGGACCAGCGTCTTGTCCCCCCTGTCCTTGAACCTGATTCCGGAGTCTCGGGACTGGGCAGACTGCTGCATGTCCTGATTCTGTAGGGCAATCAGTGCAGCCTTTCCGACTCTTGGTTGTGCCGGGCTCTCAGAGACATATGTCAGGGCGGTTTCACTCGCACCTGACTGGCTGTCTCGTGATGGATTTGTGCTGGTGACTGCCCGCCCAAAAGACGGGCTCGATGGACTGTCGGGATACACAACCTGGGGCCCCAAGCTACTAAAGCCAGCGGACAGAAGAGTGGGGGAGTTAACGTCAAATGGTTCAATATGACCTAGAAGGGCTGATGGGTCAACATTCAACGTTTTTTGCGGGATCGCCGGCAAAACGTTCACGGACCTTCATCAGAAAGGATGTCCGCCGGGGTAGGCTTTTCGAAGTAATAAGCTTGGCCATGAGGCCTCTTCCTCAGGAAGTACCACAGCAGAGCAAGGACCAGGATTACGATACCAGCGATACCACCAACTACACCACCGACGATCGCTGCGACGGGAATCGGTCGCGTGGGAACGACCGGGAGGCTAGATGAAATCGGGGTAGGAGATGAATGGCACCCACCTATGCTGGGGGTGATGAGGAAGAAATTGAGGACAAACTGGTTGGTCTCGCTAGCTGCGGTCACTACGATATCGATCTTGTGGGTGCCGTCTTCCAGTTGCGGTGTCTGGAAGTAGGTGGCTACTCCCGTGGTGGCGTCAATGACTGGTTGTTGGGATCCGGCTGTAATGCGGAATTAGGTAGGCGCCTGAGGGAGCAGCGTCTCTCGGGCGATTTACCAGAAAAACCATCAATTTTGTATTCTGCAATCGGATAGCCAAAACTTTGTTCCACTAGGGCACCATAGAGCCGCGCCTGAGACCCTGTTTCCATGATACTATTAGTACCACCCGACGCAACTAAGGCAATGGCCCACGCACCCGTGAATGTGAAGGAGAGGGAAGCTCCTGGGGTCAGAGTGGCCGTGAGAGTATTGTTGTTAAACCCTTCGCGCGGGTAGCGAGTCCAGTTACCCACAAACAAACCCAACAGGGTTGGGCTTTGGTCATCGTAAACTCCGGGGTCAAGAACCTGCCGATTGAACAACGCCATTTCCAGTACGGCAAGTGTAGGTGGGCACTCGGAGGGACCCTGAAGCCTCTGGGCTGAGGATGATGGCGGAAGGGTCTTGAGGTGAGATACGGGTGGAGAGAGTTTGGAAATCCTGCGGACGTGTATACCTCCATGGTGGTTTATATGACACGGGTGTAGCCGAGATACCCAGTGGCGGAGGCGTACCGTATGATGTGGTGCCAGATGCGGTTGGGGATCGGGCAGGGTCTTAGGTCTGTTTTCCATAAATGAATGTGGTGACGGTGCTGGAGAAAGGAATTGCGTCATCCATGCCACAGTCCTCAACATACCCTCACAACAAATCAGTTGGACCCATTTCGAGCGAGATAGATGGAGTGTCTTCGAACGAGCTGTAGAGCGAAGTTGGGTACCAGAAGGATGTGGAGCGAACACGCTTAACGGGAGCGCGTATTATTGCCCGCAACACGAACTAAACCCATTGACGGCCTTCGCCGAAACTAGAGTTCAGCCATCAGCACCACCCGAGTTGGAACCCGACTCCTCGGCACAGCTTGGGGATCGACTCGTAACCACCCCTTATTAGAGCCTAGTTCACGAAAACGCCAGCACCATGTGCTGCCAAAACACCACTCTTCATCGCCGTGCGGCCAGCCCAAAGGGGCAACTTTTGCTGTCGAGGCGGTGGTGGGAGACTTGTTTGACCTGGTGGTTCACCGCCCCACATGGCGCCGCGCCGTCAGATGCGCGGCTGACAATGATGCAAGGAGACAAGGGGGGCACTGAGATTTTAAGACTCACGTCGCTTGGCGGGCTAGCCCTGGTTTGGGCTGGCGGCCTGTTAGGAGCAACCAGCGACTTCGTCCAAACTCCAACTGTATGGTTTGTCATGCGGAAGTCAACGGAGTTTCCTGGGAACGGAACACATCCATCTGATCTCCTGGAGGCGGTGGAGGCATCGTTGGATCGTCGGGTGTCGGTACAAGGGCATGTCAGCACCAATCGGCCACGCCTCTGCGATCATCACCTTCAAGTTCATAGGTGGCTAACAATCTTGAAGCGCTCACCGATACTTCGCCAGAATGATATACAGTCAAAATCCTCTAAATGCATAGGGTCTTATTGCATAAATCCTGAAATGCATTGAGGTCGCAGCGGAACAATTATTGTACAGGGGGGCGCTTAAGAAAAATGCATAATGCATAATGCATAACGCCCAGATGGGCTTCAGCAAGCCATTATGTGGTTAGCCGTCAGGGTCCATTGAACTCGCGCGACCATGGCACATTGGGCGGCGCGTCCATTGTTTCCTATGGGACCGACGGAACGGCTAGCGGATGAGAAATGTAATATCATGCTTAAGCAGACAATGAAACGATGACAATGAAGTTAAATAATCATCTTCCCACTGGTTCCAGACTCTATTCCCCCGTCCTCCATCTCAAACCCCCAACAATGCCCATCCTGAGCGGAACCAAACAAAGTCCACCCCAAAACTGGCCAAAGTCCTGTCGATGCGGCTCAATCTTATCACCCATGGCCCAACTTCAATTCCTGTCACAGGGAGAGGTATGCGTTCGCACAGCCAAGATGCTTGCGCAGGCGTAGGAGGAGATTGGATCCTACAGTGGGACGGGAGGATACCTGAATGGTCACGCCCTTGAGGAGGTCACAATGTGTGACATAATAAGTCACGTAGGCTGTAGCTGCATAATCGTATAAATGCATAGAATTTTTGTGGAACAAACGCTATGCAGTTAGAGGATTTTGACTGTACGTCTCATACATAACATGCGACGCGTCAAGCCTTTGATTCTGCTGTAGTTTGCACCGCAACGGGACTCTCGGGCCAATTACCTAGTGACAGCTACAGGGCGCATTCCTGACTTGGATTATTTGTTAGGGTGAGGTCCGAGCACTTCAACTATGCTGGAGTCCCAACCCCGGATTCAGAGGAGGGGGACACTCGGAAGGGGCGAGAGTTCAGTTTCGAATAGTTTCGGCAGGCTAGCCTGGGCGACAGTTCCCCATTCTTGAGACCGCTACCACTTTCACCTAACGTTCAGTGCTCATGTCCATGCTACGTGCCTCGCACACCCAAGGCGCGTATCCGAATATCACTGGCCAAAGTGGGCACAGTCGGCACCGTTGTTGATATGCGGTATATTATCCAAAGGACATTACTCCTCGTGTCTCGACGGTGGTGGACACGTCGTGACGGGCAGTGGGTCGCTAGGGCAAGAAGGTCGTCGTCGTCACGGAACTACGGGGAACGTGCTAGTGGTATACTGTTTTGTATTTTCCACCTTCATCCCCGCCCCACCTGATTCAGAACTTGTCCGAACTTTCCACGTCAGCATTACCCTGGAGTCTGAAGAGAACCGAGGTATCAAGACCAATTCAGAGATTGTCCAGGTGGCGCAACGATCATTTCATCCAAAGATAACCGAAGCTCTTGCGCCGGAATCTTGTGCAGGTTGCTCACGAGGCAATAGGTGCTGTAAATCGCTGCGTGATTTGGATGGGGGCCGGCAATCTGGCCACCGTGTACTGGGTTGGCACACGGTATTCCACCTGCCTTCTCATCCTGAACTCCCTCGAGACCCCCCAAGTCCGCGGTATAAATCCGGTGACTCTCAGATCACACCAGTTGAACCGGTGGAAAAGACCCGCGGCTACGGCGATGGACTTCCTAACCCGCTTTCGAACCCTGTATCTGATACCTTCAACCAACGATGACGAGGTTGAAGAGCTAGAGGAAGGTACGGGTGTGCACAGGCGTGTTGCATCCTATCTGTTCCGAGAATGTGTTCCCATCCCCAGTACAAGCCAGTGTAAGGGCCCCGGACGCGACGCACCCGCCAAAATCTGACGCGATGAAAGGTGTTGGATGGCAGGGACGTGAGTGGTTGTAGACACATTTTTGGGACAGAAGAAAGGAAAAGACGAAAAACTAGCAATCCCCCAACGCGGACTCTACCTTCCCCGCACGAGGACCTAGCCAGAATGGGCCGAGGTTGACATTTAATGTGCGGATGCACTTCGAATGTTCGGATGTGGCAAGCAATTCGAACGGAGAGTATTATTCGAAAGGTTCACCTTGTTTGGAAGGAGCCTCCTCCGTTCGCTCCTGTCGCACGTACAGTCCGGATGAGCCCATCCACACAAATCGGCATCCACTGTGACATCCACCGTCGTGGCCTGACCTCTGCCAACACACTTCTCGATGGGCCTTGACTATCCTGTCGCACCGTAAAGCGCCTGTGCGCTTCTTGGGTGCAGGGAGGTATGGTGAGCCGGAGGATCTTGAGAATTCCGGCGGGGACCCTGTGAATGAACGTTAGCTTTCGCGTTCCGTTGAGCTGGGGACAGCCTGAATGACAGTCACCGCACAATGCCAATCTGTGGACTTACACCGTCCACTAATATGGTGCTCACCAGCCTTCGAGTGGTTGTTGGGAGGTAGTTCACGGCGTTTACGATCTCAGTTGCCTGGCACGGCTAATCTCGGCACAATGCGAGCCCTTTGATTAGAAGCAGAACGAAAAAGAGTGATCGCATTTATTCGACCTCCCCTCCCCTCTGCAGGAGTGACATATATGACCGCGCCTGGCAGTGTTACCTCCAACCAGAGCCTCACTTTTCCCTCGGTGCAATAGAGCAATAGGGACCACCTGTTGTGGAACGCGTCTGATCGTCCGAATCTGTGACACAAGGGAAAGGAGGGGAATAGTTTCTGTCATTGGGAGGATTCCACCACGCATTTCGTGGGCACGAAGAGAGTTGCATCATGGCGGGGTTCGTCATTGGGTACGCTGGACATTTGTCGAGAGCATTGGCCCGTGGCTGGCCCTTGGTACCCCCACGCCGTCAACCTTTGGCGCCCGAGAGCCAGAACCCCGTTCAGGGTCTCCGCGAGAAAATTCGCCAACATCGGATTCCTCGTCAACTAACGGTGCTCAGTGGGATTGGACACCCCCTGAGGGACATTTAGAATACTCCAGCCTCGTGTCCATTGTTACCGAGTTCTCAACTGGTTGGATCAGTGGTTGAACCGGTCTGCACTTCAATACGCAACAGATTGTTACAAGTCAGATCGTAGCTGCCAGACCATCCGCACCCGCCCGTACGGGTTATCAACGTTTTTCAGTACCGGTAATCGATGTGAGTTTTGTTTCTTTTTACCATCCGGCAGATCACGGGGGGACAGTAAGATAGAAAAAAAACCGAGATTACACGTAAGGTGGTCCCTTGACAAGTTTCGTCCCGAGGCAGCTCATCGCTGGGCCCGATTCGTCCAGGGAGGGGGAGGGGAATAGAGTGAATATTGAATTCGAAGGAGGAAACATACACCCTGTGGAAGGGAGGGTGAAAAGCAAAAAAGAGATGAGAGCATCAGGACAGCAGAGTGGGTTAAGACCTCCACTATGTGGGGGGAGACAATCGACGCGTGAGCGATGTTCGTTCGATGGGTCGTGGGCGGGGGGAAGGGAATCTAGTGCTCTGTTAGAGGTGACTCATACACGACGAAAACGAGAAAAAAGGATGCCCAAGGGGGTTCGGGGAGGTGAAGGATAAGGACCGTGTTGAATAATTCGAAGGAAACATAACCTTCCTGCTAGGATATATAATAGATGAGAAAGAGTATTAGGACAACATAATGGATTGGTATCCCCTGTGGCGGTGCAACAGAGGGCGATTGGTTATTCGTTCAACAAGTTACAAGCGGAGAAGGTGGGGGATGGAAGGGATGAGACTATTCTATGAGGCGTGTGCTGGGATGATGGGGGAGGCTTTCGGGACGTGGGGGACTGTCAGTTGGTCATGACGTTGAAAAGGAAGGTTGCAGAGATGTGTTGAGATGATATGACAACCAAAAGGCGGTGTGTTTGCGTATCAGGCGAGGAACGGATGACTTTGAGAATTCGTAAGGGTGACCACGCTTAGACCAGTGACTCCCCACGGTCCCCGGGGCTCAACCTCTGGGAGGCAGAATCGTCGGACCCCGGGTCTTGGTGGAGCTGAACCCCGCCTTCCCACGAAACAGCGGATCGTTCGGAGGGATCGTTCTGAACGGTGCCTAAGTGGTCCACTCGTGACGATGCCCACCCAGCGCCAACCGCGGATGCAATGAGAGTGGGAACCATGACCATAAGCGAAGGTCTGAATAACCCCGTGAGTCGAGAGTGATTTGTTGTGGAATACGGAACGACTCACAAGGCGATCCGAGCCCCTTCTGGAACCCTCAACCGCCTCCGCTTGAGGATAAAGGAAGAGGCGTTGGCACGGCCACCACGAAGGCTAGAGAACAACGACAAGCCATCCCGAACTTTGGTAATGGCCTCATTCCACTCAGTAGCACCGGGTCTGTCGGTGGGGAGAACCTCGTCAGCGCTCATGATCCTCATCTTGATGAAGGCGCGCTTAAGTGGCGGGGTAGGAATGCATCGGATGATAACACCGAGGGGAATGGAGACAAAGCCAAGAGCCAACGAGATACCCCACTCGCGGCCGGGGAGGGAGGTGACATGGAAGGCGGTACCCCCAACGGACGCGATGATGGTCTGACCACCGATCTCTGCGGCCACCGTTAACATTAAGATTTCAGAACACAAAGGCAGACATACCGATGAGGGCGATCACGACGAGTAACTTGTTCTTGAGGATACCTTCGAAGATGTTGAGTTCGTTGTCGACCCTCCTGCAGTTAACCAAGTTGAAGACTTGAGCAAAGACCAAAGTGTTGTGTATGAGCGCCGTCACAATCGAGTTGCCTTTTTCCGTGTGGTCTAAACCGAGGATCTTGTGGCCAAGGAAGTGGAAGGTGAGGATGATGGCAACCTGGTACATCGACTGTCCGAGGATCATCTTGATCATGTCAGCAGTGAACAATCGCTTTCCGTGGACATCTGGCTTCCTTTCCAATAGGGATCTCGAAGCCGGGCCGGTAGTGAGTGCAAGGGCGGCAAAAGATTGCATGGTATCAATCCAGAGCAACTGGACGGAGGTCAGGACATACTCCGCGGTCGAACAATCACCGGACGAGGGGGCGACGGTGGTTACGAAGGTGATAATGACAGCAACGACGCTGGCCGAGACCTGGAACTGCAGGAACTTGCGAACGGCATCATTGACACAACGACCCCACATGATGGCCTTCACGATCGAAGCGAAGCTGTCGTCCATAAGAATAATGTCAGAGATCTCCTTGGCGACCTCGGTACCGGAGATACCCATAGAGAAGCCAACGTTGGCAGTCTCGAGGGCTGGACCGTCGTTTGTACCACCACCTGTGACGCCGACGATCTCACCGAGGTCACGGAGGGTTTCAACGAGAAGCTTCTTATCCTCAGGAGAGGATCGAGCCAGGACTTGAAGATGGGGGACCACCTCGATACGCTCGTGGAGGTCAAGAGCGCGGAAGTCAGGACCCTCCATGATGATGCCTCCAGCGGTGTAGATACCGCACTGAGTGGCGATCGAGTGAGCGGTGAGCACGTTCTCTTTGGTGCACATCTTTATGGCGACACCAGCACGGCGGCAGTCGGCGACGGCTGCACGTACGTCAGGGCGAAGAGGATCTTCAATACACATTGTGGCTACCAGAGTCATGTCGCGAGAAAGCTCCTCGTATGAAATCTCGTCAATGGAGTGGAAATGGACACCGGTGGGGGGCCAAGACTCAAAGTCCCGGTAGCAGAGTGCGATGGTCCTCAGCATTTGATCGGCGTAGAGGCTGGTCGTCTTCGAGATGTTTTCCTCGGTGACCCCGTCGATTGCTTTCGTCTCAATCTCCAAGTCTGGATGCCGGTTCCGGTCGGGACTCTCGGAGACGACGACGTGGCGGGTGCACTTCTTTGTGAGGATTTCTGAGTCGCCCTTGAGGAACAGGCGATAGTGCTCAGGTGAGAGACGAACAACGACGCCCGTGGCTTTCCTTTCGCTGGAGAAGGGGACCATCTGTATGATCTTGGCCGACTTGCGAGTCTCCCTCCAGTTCTCCCAACCGAGATCCTTGGCGAACTGAAGGAGAGCGGTCTCGGTTTGGGTCCCGACGAAAGCGGTCTCTTTGGTCTCTGGGTCGATGTCCTCGAAGGCGGTGGAGTTGATCGTAATGGACTGGTTGAGCAAACACTTGAGCTGGGGGGAAAGGATGGCGTTGATGTCACCCTGCTCGATCGAGAAATCGTCTGCGTGTATCCGATCGACCTGGGGCTCGATCGTGTCCCGCTCCTTTGGTTGGTTCTGCTCCTGATCAGGTGTGTTCGCATGGCCCTTGTTATCCTTGAGGTTGCGGATGAATTTTGCGTGGATGCCTATTGAGCCAGCAACAACGTTCATGACATTTTGGGTGAGTGTTCCCGTCTTGTCGGTGCAGACAACGGAGGTGTTGGCGACCGTCTCGCAAGAACCCAGAATACGAACGACGAGGTTTTCTGCGGTCATTTTGTTCGCAGCGAAAACAAGGGAGGAGGTGACGACATGGGGGAGACCTTCAGGAACAGCGACAACAACCAAGGTGACGGAGATCATCAAAATTTGTGTGACGGTGATACCATTCTCACAAGCGGTACTATGAAAGAAATGAAATAAGGGCAAAAACAAGGCGGTGAGGGGTGACACTTACCGCACGGGTTCCCCAGTGCCCAACTGCACGAAGAAACGAATCATGAGAGCGGCGAACAAGGTCAAACAGGCGACGCTGCCAATCTTGGCGGTGAGCTCGGCCAGATCGTTCAGCTTTTCCTGTAATGGAGTAGGGTCGGGATCTTCTCGAAGGGCTGCGGAACGAGCGGCGTGATTAGTAGATCAAAAGGGAGAGTTGCTGAGGGGCGTACCCATTATGAGACGACCGTTGAAGCTCTTCTGACCGACAGCGATAACAACATACTTGCCATAACCTTCGAGGACCTTGGAGCCAGAAACCATGAAACAATCGGTGTGAGCGTTGGGGGCGTCGAATCCATGAACGTCGGTACCCTCGCGCTTGGCCTGTTCCCTTAGCGCGATACAATCATCGTAGCCGACCTTTTTGATGGCATCAGATTTTCCAGTCGGCCAGGGTTCGTCGCACTTGACGTTGTAGCCGGAAACGAAGATGCCGTCACACGGAATGACCTCGCCGGGCTCGAGGAGGGCGATATCGCCGACGAGTAATTCCTTGACATCGATAACGCGCTCGATAGCGGACCGGATAACTTTAACGCAGCGCTCCTCCTTCTTCTTGTTGATGATGTGGAACTGCCTTTCCATTCGCCAGTCGTCGAGGGAGCCAACCATCACCTTTGGGAAGTGATTAGCGCGCGAGAAATAGGGTAACAATTTGGAAAGGAACCGACCACAATGGAAATGACGACGATGATGGCCACACCTTCAACCCAATCAACCGGAGGTTCCCCTGGCACGTGAGCTGGACCAAAGTCCTGGAGGAGATCGAAGACCAAGGAGACCAGTGCTACGATGAACAAGAAGATCTAGGAGGAAACGGGCGTTAGCTGTGAACCCAGCTGGACGTTGAAATGACTAAGGATTCACCAAAACTTTGTCCTTGGGCGCGAGCCACATCAACTCCAACAACGGCTTGCTCTTCCTCGCTGGAAGAGTGTTGAAACCGTAAACCCGTTGCCTATCTTCGATGGAGCCGGTGTAGGCAACACCTTCCCGGGGGGACTTGTCCCCAGCCTCGCCCCCCTCCCCAGGAGGGGGGGCGACGGCCATGGTAGGACCATCGGTCAGTCCGTTGGTGGGATCAACGCCGAGACCGGCTAAGAGATAGTTGGTTCCGCCCATGGACTCGAGGGTTTCGAGGTTCTTGGAGTCGACGAGAGAGGCGAGGTGGTAAGGCTTGAATGCGAAGGGGGTGGGGTCGATGTGTTCGTCCTGAGCGAGATCGAGTTCCATCTGCTTGTCATCGCCGTCGTCGTCGCCACCATCCTCGTCATCCGGTGTCCTCTCAACGCTGGTATTGACTTTCCTACTATTCTTGTGCTTGTGGTTCCGGTTTTCAGGGTTGTCGATGTCAGAGGTAGAATCGACGTGAGTTGGTGTGGAGGAACTGGGAGTGCCGAAGGCGGGCCCGACCGTTGTCACATCTGAAGCGGTGGGGTAGGGGTGCGAAAGCCGTGGGAAATCATCAGGATCGGCAGCGCTTGTCTCATCAGTGCTGGTGATCGTCGGGTTCGATGGGTGTCGAGAATGGGAGAGAGAGTTGCCCCCCAAGCTGAGGAGAGTCAGAGAGGTGGGGCCGTCGTCGGATATGGTTTCCCGAAGAGTCGTGGACGAATGGGAGCGAGAGTTGTCTCTCGGACTTGGGAGGGCTAGAGAAGTAACGCCGTCACTGCGTGTACACGGGCTCGGGGTGAGGTCTTCTATTGAGATAGAGAGAATCTCCGGTTTGCTGCCATTTTCCATGTTGCAATGGGTCAGACCTCCAGCACTCGTGGAAAAGGTTGGCAGTCCCGGGGGTGAGCAAAGAGGGAACGGAGAGGTATAGGGAACGGAGGCGATGGATCCATTGGGGAGGGGGTTTAAGCAACGTTTTGTACTCGATCCTTCTGTAAGAAAGTCGCACAGCCTCGGGAATTACCGAGGTGGACTTGGCACGCGCGTCGTGATTTCCGTGGACCGTTCCTCCTGGTCTTGCGCATGCGTCAGTAGGCGCCGACTCAAGAGAATGACGGGGTTACCTAAGTAATTCACACGCTTGGTAACCCACCTGAGACCCGGTACCGGGAATCCCGGATTCCATTCCGCGCAGTTCTGGTGATCGCATATTACCACGCACAGGGGGTGATAGTTCCTTCGGGTGTACGACAAAGGATACATACTTACCCAATGGCCCAGTTGAAGCATCTCAGGGCTCCTTGTGCAGCTTATTGGTTCACCATTCCTTTCACGATAAACTGTGGGTTCAGATTGGTGAAATATCTCGGGTCGTATCGTCGGCAAACACATTTCAAGGGTGTTGTTATCTCGACCAGACGTTCGACTTTTCTTAACGGAACTTTGCAAGAGGTGAAGAGACCCCAGCCGGGGGATCGATTTCGGACCACCGCACTTACCAACAAGGGATGCTTGACAGCCCTCATGTCGTCGAATCGGATGAGGGCTTCGTGAAAAACGGTGTGACGAAAAATGGAGGTCACTGATTCGGGAGGACGCGCTCGTGTAGTGTAAGAACTGGAGAGCTGAATTGAGAGTTCGGTGTAGCCGGAGCACGATTGCTTGCCAGTATGGGTTCCGGGTCTCATCGACCTCTGAGTGCGGTGGATGGCGTGGAGGATAGGCAGGATATACATTGAAGACGCTGAAGCACATGTCAAACCTGCGATGACTGGTATCTATCTACATATAAAAGGGACAGATGGGCATCGATCTTACTGGTGACCGGTTCGCGCCCTCAAGGGGACGAGTCGAAAGAAGAAACCCCTTTTGGAGGTGGCGGCAGGTCGCTCGCGTTGGCGGGCGTTCTTGTGTGTTGTGTGCCTGAGCCCACAGGTCCCGGGCACGCTGCACATTGTTTCAAAGCCCAGACAATATACACCGCCTGGTAAGATAGGATGAAGCACTACCACTACCAGGCAAGTTCCCGAGTGGCCAGCTAGCGTTCGTACATATCGAATCAGAGTCGTAGACTCTGACTCTCGCTGTGTGGCCTAACCGTCCGTCCTGGGCTCTGCCGCATGTATCGGCCCTATAGCTACGCCTTATTTCAAAACAATGACGGCCGAGACCCTGATCTACTCGGCGGTCAGTTTCCTCACACCGCCCCCCTGGGATCAAAATGGCGCGGGGAGAACGAAATGGAGCACCAAAAGTCCCAGGAGCGGGGTGACGGGACGGTAGAATTCCAACTTCTAACAACCCGTTCCGACGTAACAACCCACCGAAAGCAGACAGAGAGGCGGCCGATCTTTGGGTGTGATAATACTTGGTCCGTGGAAGGAAATTTTTCCCTTCATGGATGACAAGGGGGGCCAGAATGCTGCAGTACGACCTGGCGCCTAGGGTAAAAACATGGCCTACAACGGCCTTGGCGACGGAAACAATTTTTTTAGTATGTTCGAGTTGCTCAGTTAGGCCTAAGCTCCGCGCGCCGCACGTGATTCACGCAACTCAAACGATCGAAGCCTAAATGAAATAAGAGTCGTCCGATGGAGCGAATCGTAGGAGTTCTCAGACTCACCAAAATTGCGAAACCGCAACTACTGCAACTTCAGGCGGAACGTCCAGCCAGAAAGGGCTCGGGTGTGATCGCATTATACCCCCTACAACGCAAACAGAAGTAGTAGCACCTGGAGGCGCACATCTAAATTTACCCAAGAGTCCAGAACCCTAGGGCTCTGATCATGAGACCTCAGCATTGCAAAGCCACGGCTCTTCACCTCCTTCCCCCCATCCCCCCAAGGCTATTAACATTTGCGCAACAGATCATCTCGACGGATCCATGGGAAACTTCTTTCCCACCAAGGCTGGCTGATGCGAACTCACACAGCCTTCAACCTCATTTGCAAGGCCCATCGCTCCGCTGGACACCCGCTTGTGTGTGCATGACGGGACCGCCTCAGACGATATCCCACCACGGCTTTCGAATATTCCGCGTGGTGGTCAATCCACCTGGTCAATAGTATGGGAGAAGGGGAGCCACCATACGTCGGCAACCTCCCGTGCCAGATCCACAAAACACAGGTAAAGAGGGCTCGCGGAGGGGCTGACGAAGGAGATTTGGTCCGCAGCTCCCAATACCCCCGCGGCAACATTCAAACACAGGGTTGGATAATAAAGTAAATCAGGCGGGTACGATTGGAATTTTGGCGCTTGTCCGCGAACGTACACAGCCCGCCAAGCTCCAATGTCGAAATGGTCGCCGGATACGCCCCTCTCGTTATTCAGGAATAGAACCGCGAACGTCCAGAGAAGACAAGCTCCTCAGTTCCTCCGTAATAGTGTTGTGTACCCCTATAATAGGGACAATAAGCCGGCAATCAGCTCCAGGACATCCCTTTCCCGCTACTCGCGCGACCTATCAGCGTCAAGGCGCGAGACAATGGAGCTCAGAAAGCTCGGGCACAATACCAGAGCACTCGTGCCCCACACACAGATCCGATGAGCCTGGCGGAAGTTGAAAAGGTGAGAGTCAGGGATAAGTAGAAGATTTCGGAAACGCAAGAGTAGGGACCTGCACAGCCGATAAAACCTGGGAAAGATGAAGGTGAAAGGTGATAATTCCCTCTCCGCCGTTCTGATTTGGAGATCCTCGGATCCATGAACAGCGGGCCCCAACCCATGAGGGGAAAACTTGCCCGTTATGGAAGACAACGAGGACCAAAGCACAGTGGGAAGAATTCCCGCGCCCGCGAGGACGCAACACCTGGCGCGTGGATGTCGTAAAAACACTGCCTCGCCTGGCGCAAGCGTTAGATAATCCAGGGTTAGGGTCGGTGGCCCAACACGCCGCGTACAACCCATACGGAGTTAGTGAGAAGAGGCGACGAAATGAGGGATGTACCATTGGAGAGCTCAAGGGAACCCGAACATCTTGCGTATGGTGGTGAGTCTGGGAAGTTCCAGTGGAGCTTGAGCTAGATCTTCTCAGCATTTACCTCTACACCGTTCTCCCTCAACGGATTCTTTTTTCGCACGAAAAACCATGACCGTTCCTTCAGGCGGAAGAACTAAAGAACGGCGTATGCGAATGTTGTAGCCCAGCAACACTCCTTCGCGTTCAATCCCACGGATTTCCGAGAACCGGGACAACGTCATCGGCGCAGCTGATGAACAATTGGAAAACAGGTAACCATCGTGAAAAGTTGCCAGTTGCAGGGACGTTTGGGATGCGGGAGTGGCCAATGAATCAGCTCTTGACCTTTCCAACGATTGGTTGGAACAACGGTCCCAGACATGGAACAAGATGCGTGAGTCTCCGATCAACGGTGTAAGCCCGGCCAGGTGTTCGACAATGTTACTAAGACCAGCCCCGCATTACAGCCGCACGACTGTTGTGGCATTTGAACGGGGCGGCATGTTCAGTGAGAGAGGAAAGGCTCGGGAACGAGCTTGGGTGTGGTTGTCTAGTGTGTGAATTGCTTAGGTAACCCCGTCAATCCCGATTGCCAACAATCATGGGCTGGCAGGGACATTCTCGTCCACACTTCGTCCCATAGATGTGGTCCTTGGGCGCCTCGTGTAGTGGAATGTTTAGTAGGGGACGTCGCAATAAGCGTTCAGCGTCTCCAAGCCACGGTTGGATATCTTTGTCTGCACTGGTGACCACGTTCGTCATAGACCTGTCTTTCGGAATCCTCCAAGTACCTCAACCTCAGTGCTTCCTCGTTTCACTGCGGTTTCACTGCGGGACCCCTCATGTGATCCATTGGGTGCTATCGGACGTTTGTGATCGATTCGGCTGCTTCGATTCAGGCGGGCTCGCCCTCCGGCTTGGGGTCCTGCTGTTCATTCGAAATCTTATACCAGGAGAGGTGGAGCATTCGGAATTCTCGGGTGTCGTCTCTGGTGGACTATGGTGGGCCGGAACGCTGTAATAACTCACCAGGACTGGCTCCTGTGTCAACACGGTATCGGCAGAAAGGTCACCGTGAAAATGTCTCTCTCGACCCTTCGAAACACCTCATTTACTTGAAGAGTCGACTATCCCGCCAGCGTATGCTTCTTTGGCCGGCCCCAAAGTCAGTAAACGCGATGTAGAAGCTGCGTCGAGGCAGGGATCCCATGACATTGGCCGCACGGTGGACGCCGGGATTTAAGGCCTTGGTTATCCCTCAGAAGGCACTCTCGCGCATGCATTATAAATTCTATCGAAAAATGTCCCAATGTGTCACGAAAGTTGAAGTAAAAACGGGGAAAGAGTGGCTAACACGAACAAGATCTCATCACCTACCAATCTCCTGGCCAGGCCCTGCAGCATCCATGCCCGCCTCCTGCACGGAATTCGCGGGGGTACGGTGAGCGAACCATTCAAGAACCCTCGAAAAACATCCGGTCGTGGTCCTTCGTGATCGCATGATCTGTCGATCACGTAGTCGATCATTCGACACTCCCATTCTCCGTTGAGCCGTTCGTGAGGGAAAACTACCCACCATCCTTCCCTCCCCAATCGAAGTCGACTAGCAGCACTCTCCACGGGTTATCACTCTCAGTAAAAGTAAAGTTTGCGAGGCGCAGATCACCATGGATTAGGCCTTCCAGATGGAAACCGTGAACCAACTTCTCGAAGTGTCTTCGTCTCCCCCACTCCCCAGGCTCGGGGAATGACGCAATGGTCTCTGGATCCACGATATTGATCTTCTCCATCGCTACGCCAGGGACTTCAACCCCACAACGAATGTCGCGGAAATAACCAAAGGGTTAGTAAAGGAGGGAGATGGGTGCTATGAGATCGTCTTTTTCGGGTCAGTCGTCCAAGATCCTTTTTCTGGGGTCCAGCTGAGACGCGAAGTGATTTTCGAGTTTGGCGGTCACCAAGGGAGCCTCTCCCGCTATGTACAAGTGACGAAACCTATCCAGGAGACTTGGTTGGACCGGGATCCCTGGGAATTGGTTCGCAAGCTAATTCACCGAATGATGACAACAAACGTACCGAAAACGATGACCAGCGTCCGGTCCACCCTCCAGGCCGACAGTCTGTCCCGGGGGAGGAGTACGAAACAGTTGCTCCTAGAGAAATGGTGTTTCTCCAATTTCAAACTTTCCAATTCAAACGCTTCCCTGGGCTGCTCGCATAAGTCGCTGGGTCTCACTGGAGTTGACCATCGTACCTCATATACAATGATATCATATCTTGTCTCCTTGGTCTCGTGGAGTTCCACGGTATCTTTTGACATGGTGCTGGGCGACGAACCGGTAGGGCTCAGATTCAGAGCTAAACAAGACGTACGGGATCCGGAGCGGGCGGCTTCGCGGGCTTCGTGTCGGGGCTAATTTGTTTCAGTGCAGCTCACGGGGGACCAAGGACTAAACTCACTGAACACGAAGATGAGGTTTGAGGTTTCTATGGTCTCCAGTCTGTCGTTAGCCTCATGGATGACGGCTGAATCCCCTCGCAGTAGACCGGGTCCTAGCTTCCCCGTCTCGAAGAGTTTCTTGCGGTCCTCCTCGAACTGACCACTCAACTGCGAAGTATTCATGTAGAGTCGAATGAGGATTTCGAACATGTCGTACCTCGTACAAGGAGAGGTCGTCAATGGTAGCGATGGTCCACGGGTCATCATCTGTCAACAACCGGGCAATCGAAGAGCGGGCAGCATCGTAAATCGACCATGCCGAGTCCTCCGGAGACGCCATCGCACTCCCAGAACCGAAATCGTCGTAGGAGTCATCAGGTTTGCGTTCCAATATTGCAAACTTGAAATGTAAAAAGATTCCTAGAGCGATTACTCAATGCTCCTGTTCGCAGGTGGTTTGATCAACTTACTGAAGACAATTATGAGATCGCGACACATTGTCTCTTCGAAAGTATCATCCTCGAAAAGGAGTGAGAAACTCTCCGACCCCAATTCGCCACGGTTCGCCGCGCCAATCGCCTTCTCCCACTTCTCTCGCTGCGACCGCCCCTGGAGAGGCTCCGAACACTGCAAGGCCCGAGATGAAGTTGTGTGTGATTTGACTACATCAATGCCTCACCAAATAAATTGTAGGTTTGGTAACTTCCAATAATTTGAACCGTTGAAACCTCGGAAGTGATTTGATATGTGTCGGAATAGCGTGTTCAAGATGTTTGACTGGTTCCCCGTCCAGTATTTCGACTTGATAATACTCGAGGTATGCGTATGATCCGGGCTGGTACTCGTTTAACAAGAAAGCGAGAAAGGTGCCCATGGTGTTCGGTGGCGAGCGGATTGGCGATCTGGTTGGCGGTTGAGCGCTCTGAGCGGTTGAGCCTTTGTTTGCGTGTGTTTGGCCTGCCATGGTCGTCCACAACGGCCACCGGCCGCCGCCAGACCGCACTCCCTGCTTCTCCTCCAACTCCAGCGGGTTTTTTGGGCGAGCTTGACCACAGCTGGAGACCATCCAGTTTGCAATTCGTCGGTGGCCCAGTCGGAACCATTCGCTCGCCCAAGTGAATAACCTGACCTCCTTCACTATCTAAAACACCATCTGACGCCTCAGCACAGAGACGTCTGACGCGGTGCCCGAGATCGTTTTCAATCTGGCTTCATTTCTTAGTACTATTGAGGTCAGGGCAACGCGATTATTTTTGGACCAGTCGCCGGGCGCCGTGTATCAATATCTCCGTTGTCCCGTGGTGGACAAGCTGTAAGGTATGCAGTTTCGGAGAAGATGGAACAGTTTGGGGGACTGGGTGAGTCTGGGACCACATTTTGGACAGAATCGCATATATTGCTGAGCGCCGACCCGAGGGGGCCCGCCATTTTCCGTTGTTGAGAGGGTGGTCCTTGGTGGTCGTCAGTGAGGGTGAGTGGGTGTAGCGATGACTGGTATGCTTAGAGCGTACATTTCGCACTTGTTACCACGACTGACCTGTCCGATCCATCATAGCTCCTGTGCAACTCGATTACGGCTCCGGCAATTCAACGAGAACGTGTTCAAATGGCATTCACACTCGGTTGTTGATATTCTACATTCGAAACCGTGGAAAGGTGTTCTGAATGCTGCTCTAAAATCTTACGCCTGCGAACCTCATGCACGCCGCGTGCTCTTCCTCAATCCACCCTCAATCCCCTGAGCAATCCAATCCTTCTCGACCTTGAGAACTGCCTCCGCAGCTTCACGCACCGAATCCTTCCAAGGCCTGCGAGTCAACCCCAACCTCTTCAATGCAGGTTCATAAACCACAATTGAATCGGTCCGGCCGTTCAATGGTAACGTAGGTACGTTCAACTCTGGATGGAGAGTTCCAATATACTCTACAGCGTCCTTGAGCTCAAACCACTCTCCGGTTAACATGTTTCGCGTTCTCCCAGGTGTGTTGATTCCGGCTATCAGCGCTAGGGCGACGTCTCTGACATCGATGTACCCGACGTCGTAGGTCCTAGATCTACTGTCGGGAAGCAATGCCCTGTAGATGAGGATGTTGGTGCTGAGAGCATTGGTGTCACCCGGGGGGATGATGGCCGCCGGGGCGAATGGTCCGATGAAGTACGTTGGATTAACTAGATTCAAACCATTCATCAGGGCCATACTACAAACCTACCCCCGGAAGACTTACTCCTGGCGATGCTGATGTCAGTGTGGGCCTCTCCAATTTCTTTGACGGCCTTCTCAGCCAAAGCCTTAGAAGCGGAGTAGACGTAAAAGGGGTTGTCGCTTGCAAGACCTTGTTCCCGCGTCACGGGGTTCCAATCTGTTAGGTTCTGGTGTCAGCAGCTACTGTGGACCCGTCGGAAACGTGCAATTCGCCGTACCGTCTTCGGTAACACTCTCCCGCCTCGTCCCTTTGGTGCAATCAACGGCAGCTGCGACACTGCTTGCAACCGAGAACCGTTTGATTCCAGCGCCGATAGCTTGACGGAGGACGTTCGTCGACCCGAGGACTGCACTCTGTAAGCCGTGGTGAACTGAATCAGCTGGTGTACCCATGGGGAAGATCTGTGTCACACTCACATCAATGGTCGACTCCGCATCCCCCCGACCAAATAGTGGTGAAGCAACATGGATTACAGCATCGACACCTCAAGAAGGTGTAAGCAGACACCCGAACATAAGTAAGTGGCTTCTCCCTCACCCTGCAAGACAGCAGTGAAATCTCCCCTGATTAGATCATCGATGGCGACGATATCCACTGCAGTTCCGTAGATTTTCTGGTATATCTCTCGGTTCGCCGCTAGCCTCGCACAACGAACCGTTCTTCCAGCTCGTCAGCCACTACAAAGTAACAATTCGCGCTGTTGCGTACCCTCTGACACGATAGCCTTTTTGGACGAGCTGGTCGACGACATGGGCGCCGAGGAATCCGTTCACGCCGGTCACCTTCGAGTATGTCAGCCACGTCCTCCGTAAGTTTCTGTTCGGACGGCCACGTACTAGGATGAGTTCGGAAGACATCGACAGGGTATTACCCGCAAGCAAAAAGGCGAAAGAGGGAGAGTGGTTTGGCGTTATGGGGATCCAATCGCACGATAAGGCTGAGAATGTACAACTTTATGTCCCTATTCAAAAAGTGACTCCACATCACTCAGGACGGCGCTCGGCAGCCGGTTGTGAGCAGGTCGGCCGGGCCGCTGGGACTGTCCGCCAGGACCCCGACCCGGCCGTGAGAGCTTGATACAACCCCAGTAGGACGGATGTATGTTGAACCCACAACCGAAGCCAATCGGATCAACTTCGCAGCGGCCATACAAAGGTCCAGCGCATCAGAAAGAATGGAAATAAGCCTCCGCAATATTAAAACACGACCAGGGCGATCACGGTCGGAGTGGAAGCCCGAAAGCTTCAAGTTTCAAGTTTCAAGAAACTTTTGCCATTGAGCATCAGGGGACACGGCCAAGCAGTTGGTCAAATCACCCCCATATACCGCCAGTATACAGGAAAAGAGGGATACGGTTATTTGCCCCAGGGTGCACGAGCGCGTATGGTCGTCGCGCGCATGAGAACAACACATTTCCCTGGTAGCACCAGGCGGGGTTGTACCAGTATGAGTTACCATTAGCTATACCATGGGGATGTGTGTTGGTCCTTTTGTTATTCCCGCTGTGGACGTGTTAGACTGTGAAGGGGACCGAGGTCAAGAACAGCTCGGACTATCCTTCCAGATGCCCGTTATGCGCACCGGGAATTAACCCTAAGACAACCCTCAGTATCGATGCAGATTCCACACACAACCAGATCCTTCCCGACTTGGAGTACGACTTGCCTAGCTAATGTTACGGTCTCCTTCCACGGGTTGGGAGTTAAGTCCAACCTCCCAACGTGGGTTCAGCATCGGCAACACTCCTCGCCCGTCCGGTCGATGAGGCATCAGGGATCTTCAACTCAGGATGCAGAGATCCTGTGTAATCCACGGCGTCCTTGAGTTCGAACCGGGGCCCGGCGGTTAGGGGGCGGTGAAGTCTCGGACCCGCTCCCCGGGATAGCACGTTGTAGATCATATTGGCGCAGGTCCTGTTATAAATTTGCTGGTTCTCCACAAATTTCGCCTGACGGACAGTTATATGTATTTGTCAGCTTCCGAGAGACCGTGGGGATGAGATTGGGCTCCCACCAGAACGCAATGACCCCTCCAGACGACTTGGTCGACGCCGTGGGTACCATGGAACCCGTGAATTCCTGTCGCCTAGGGGAAAGTTGGCAACACGGCCGGCGACACAGGATGAAAGCAAATATGGGGTTGAATCGAGAAGACGTTCCTCTCAGGGCGGATTGAAACAGAGGGCGGCGCATCACATTTCTGGTCATAGCCAGACGCGATCGTAAGACCGGGGCGGATCGGCTCCGACGATCAAACGTTATTTGCACCCCCTCCCTGTTCCGACTTCCACACCCGAACCTGCGGCCTGCGTGGCCGAGATTCAGTCGGCTCAAGCGTCAGCGGCAAGACTCGACCCTACCTTTCCCATTAATCCTAGGACACGCTTCGGAATCGGAGGCGCTCAGGCAACTGCATTCACAACTCATGATGGTGACGGGTTGATGAGTTGAATGGATCTGGCACCCGCGCTGAAATTACGATCGACCCATGCTCGGACCTGTGTACCAGGCACAGAGATTGGTGAATAATGGAGCCTTCCCGAAATAGCACCCTCAAGACTTCGTGGCTAACGATCGACGGTCAACCTGATCCGTCACACTGGGGGCGAGCGGTGAACGTTTGAACGTTTGAACGTTGGCCCTTCGCACTTCTCGACAGCGGGGCCACGATTGCTGACGGATGGGCAAACAGATACAACGCATACTGGCGGTAAACCCCTATTTTTCAACGTCGAACTCCGGTTTACAGGTGTGTACGTCTTTGGCCTGGCATACTGGACCCTCATGTCACTATGATCTGCTGTTTCATACACCAAACATGTGTCGATCGATTTCATCGATTGGCTAAAGACCCCAGGACCCGCATATTCTGTGGTAAACAACCCGGAAGATTGTTTTTTACTGCAGGAAAGCGGGGAGTGGTACGAATGCCAAGGAGGGAACCCGCTCATCCAGCGCCACGCCCACAACAGACGAGTCTCGCCGCAAGGGGTCGACAGGCGCATGGCGGGACGAAATAGATTATCCACCGCCGAGTCGGGGACTGGCACACTATCACAATTGGTGATGTGGTATACGGTATAGCATGTACTTGGTAAATTACATTGACGGAACACAGTAGTGAGCGTTAAACGTTAAACTCTAAGCTGTAGTATTATACGCTTTCCACAGTTTCGGCCAACACGATCGCTGTTTTTCCTCCCTCGATGGTTCCTCAGGACGCGGCACAAGTCCCGGGACGGCAAACAAGCAGACAGCCAGGAACTCTGGTAATGCGAACAAGGGATCCTACAGATGTTCGTTGTTTTGTCAGTCCTTGAAAGAGGTGGACGTAGCGAGGAGGTACGCTTGCCGGATTAGGAGGAACGATATTGGACAAAGGACCAAACCTCGCATCAGCAAACCATCCTGGCCCGCTTAGTACTTACCGAGTGTTTCGGATGTAGATCACTTTCTCGACCGTGAAAGCAGTTTCGAGAAATTCGATGGCGTGTGCCACATCCGTTGAGGCCTTGAACGACATATTTAGGTCCTGAGCAACCTTTGTGGGCCGCGAACAATGGGGCATTGTGCCTAACGGAGCCAGAACTGGACTTAGCCTAGTCCGTTCCTGGCCCCGTTAGGCACAAGGTGCCATTGTCCGCAGCCCACAAAGGTTGCCCAGGACCGTTCAAGGCCTCAACGGATGTTTGCGTCAGCCAATCGGAAACCAATCGTCCGCGCCCACCGTTGAAGTGCTTGGCGTACGTATAATGCAGCAAATCATACCCCGTTCCCCCGTTCCCCCCACACCCCGCACCCAGCCCACTCCGTACACATACAAACCATGTCTTACAGCTGGGAGCCTGAGCCGTGGTCCAATAGTCCTACTGCTCCGCCAATCTCATTATACGACTATACTGAGGAGAAGGCCACGCTTGCCGGAAGCTTCATCGGCGCAATTCTCCACGGTACCCCTGCCCACACCTTCGTCTATTCACGCTCACTTTGATATTCGGTTTATTGAAGGTTTACTCATTTCGCTGTTCTTCCGATGTATGGCGGCGCTCCTCAACTTCGCTCATCGCAGAGAGGAGGGCATCAAGTGGTGGCTTGTATTCTACACTCTGGCCATGTTCTCGTTTGTGACTGTATACACCGGGATGAACCTCTACATTCAATCCATTTCCTTCATCGATAACCGCCAAGACGTCCCCGCGTACTCACCTCGGGCCTCCGGGCCACTCAATTACCAGCACAACTTTCGCCAAACATCTCTCGGCCTTATCCCCAACACAATGTTCAACCTGAACAATTGGCTAGCGGATGGTTTTCTGGTCGGTTCTTTGTTTGATTTCGCACACACTCTCCCGGGTGTCTAACGTCTGCTCCACTCCTAGATCTACCGTTGCTACACTTTCTACTCCACAAACCTCTGGGCTATCGCCCTTCCCTGCTGCATGTACCTTGCCTCTATCGGTATGTATTCTACCTCTTCACAAGCTCGCCACGACGCTGTGGATTAATGCCATTAATATAGGGATTGGTATCGCGATACTATCATTCCAGAACCAGGGAACTGACACAACCCTTGTATTCTCCTCCCTCGGTATTCCGTACCTTACGATTTCAGTTTTACTCAACGTTCTCCTCACCCTGATGATCATCATACGGATCGTCCTGTATGACAGGAAGCTCCGTGCTGCCCCCAGGTCTCCAGTGGCAGTTGGAATTAGTGGATTGTTCAAGGCGGCCTCCACCATGCTTATCGAGTCATGCGCCCTTTTCGCCGTGAGCTCGTTGGTGGTTGTTGGATCGTTGGTCGAGGCCGCAGACCACTCGCGCGGCGCAGTCGCCACCGTGGATTTTTCCTTCCCGATCCTTGCAGAGATTCAGGTTCGTGCCTTCCCACGACCACAATATCCGGGCCAGTTGTCTGATGTGACCGACACAGGCGATTGCTCCACTACTCATCATTCAACGAGTCGCCAACGGGAGCGCGTTGACGAGCGAAGCTATCACTACTGGACACACCAGTTCGTTCAGCGTTAGGAGCCGAGGGGAGCTGGCGGGTAGCGAGTGCGCCCCTCTTAACGGGTACCTCACGAGTTCGGCAGCCGGATATAGGAAAAACCCTGGTGAACCAGGGGTTGTGGTCGACTCAACCCATCCGGATTGTAATATCTGAGGGTCTTCCGAACCCGACCCCTTCTACTGGCTACTGTTACCTGGCCTGGCCTGGCGCCTCCCACCCCCTTCTGACCCAGCATCACTCCATTCCGTTACTTTGCCATTTTAAACCATCCCCTGGTTTTGAATCTCTTCCTCGTCTGTATCTATATCGTGTGCGTAACCTAATACCGGTTTTGGCAAATGTGGAAGACTACTCCGAAGGATCCTCTCACCTGGTCGCTGACGCCTGACTCACTCCTTGGCTCCTAATTCTATGCGGTGGGGTCCAAACCGCGAGCCACCGCACCTAGGATTTTACCGGTCTATTTTTGCAGGTTGGTGGGCAGTATCTTCTTACCAAGGCTTGCCAAGTGTGGGTTTCTATTCCGTGACTGTGAGGACGTTGTTGAAGTCTACATCAGATCCATTAAGGGTCTGGCTGACAGCAAAGGTTCGGGCATGGGAATCCAGTCGGATAATTAGCCATGTTCAGCATAACACGTCAACCATGTCCCCGGTTCGCGACCGCAAACTCACTTCATGCCTCGGATGCGCACATTGCTGTCGAGGGACCGAGTCGCGCGCTGCACGTATTGAAGGATAAGATCGTGGCCCGAGTGAGTCCAGAAACCGGTAGCCGTCTCCAACTTGAAAGTCTGGATCTCAGCGGTGCCTGTGTCACGCACGACGAGCACGCAAGAAGATAAACCCAGGATACACATTCGTGCCTATCTGTAGTGGTGGCTGTGGTGCAACCGGAATGCATCACGGAGATTAGGCAGTGAGGGCCCCAATTCGCCGACAGGTCCAAATCGGATGGTCCTCATTCACGGTCAACCAACGGAGTTTTGACCTTGTGAAACTCAGAGCGGAGTGCGCGTGCCCGGGAGATGACCCTCACGGTGGTCATGAACCTGTACGGTTGTTGTGTTACTTGTCTTGTCATGTTCAGGGTCTCAGACAAGAAGCCATTACCCCAGTATTCCAACAGCCGGATCACCTCCCGGTTGGTCATCGCGACCGCGTAGCGCCTGGCTCAATGATACGCGAAAGGGGTTACATTTGATCCATCGCGGTACAGGGACATCGAGGTGTCTGGCGAAGGTGGGGCGGAGTTTGCCGGGTAAACCTTTGTGACAGTGTACTTGAGCCTACCGGAATCGTAGTTAACTCACATCTCCTCCCGACCGCGTCAAGGCGTAGAAAGTGCCCTACGCATGTGCCCCGGTGCCCAAGAACGGGATCGGTCGTTTTCGGGCGCACCCGTTCATGAAGGTCAACCCCCCCCCCCCAGATATTGTATGGCCGCTGAGCTACCCAGGTAGCCTCCACCGCGGGCTTCTTGAAAGCAACACCCATTGCCCCCACCGAGCACCTTGGAATTACTGGAGTAGCACTTGCCAACAGGCTAATTTGCATCCAGGAGCTCATCGACATTCCGTAACGCATGAAAAACTGTTCACTCTCTGCTTACAGCATCACCGATATTGTGCTGGGACGCCATAGCCTCAAACATCTTCGACTCGTTTATTGCGAATGCGAGTAGCTCCAACTCCTGGGGAGACCTCCCCATTGCGGGCACGCCAGATCCCGTCGCGCATTCGAAGGCTACGGAACCGGACCTTAACATTGCTGGAGGTGACGCTGAAGAGGGCCCTGCGCGCGTCCTCGCCACTGTCGCTCTGCTTCCGTATCGATTCAGCATACTGGATGTTGATCACGTCGCATCAAAGCGAACGGAGATGCGTTTTCCTCCCTTCAAATACACCTTATTGCCGGTATGTTCGAGACCCTGCAGAGGAAGACGACACTGCTGATTGCCGTTCAATCGCGCGGAAGGCTTGGTGATTACATCGAGCCAGGATATTTTCACCCTCGAGAGCTGTCCCAACCTATCCAAACTGACTCTCTTGATTATCTCAACCCTTGACCTGGCACGATCGAAT
>Ga0307511_10001221_pt1 | contig 27244 bp, 27 predicted proteins | sample 13_EM_MG_FD_200266 | JGI IMG/M metagenome (GOLD analysis project Ga0307511, IMG submission 200266) | Populus trichocarpa ectomycorrhiza microbial communities from riparian zone in the Pacific Northwest, United States - 13_EM | ecosystem: Host-associated > Plants > Roots > Unclassified | place...
TCCACCCCCCCCCCACACCAAACAAAAAAACGACCCCGGAGGTACAAAGAAACATTACCTAATCCCTTGAATAGCCCATCAATCGCCATGTGCCATCGACTCGTGGCTCTCCTTACAAGCCAAAAGACAAGAGCTCCATTGGTAAGTGATTGCGCAACGAGTGTGTCTAGGGGGAAAGGCCAACTGGCCTAGAGCAGGGGTGCAAGAGGAGCAGGAAACAGGACATAGGAATAACGACCAGAGGTTAGTGCGAGTTCAGGGTAATTCTGGTGGGGTATATTTTTTTTTTTTTGGTTAACTCAATACTCCGCATTCATGCTATCTAGTATACGGCAAGGAATCGTATCCCCGGGTGGGAACCCGGCTGAATGATCCAACCCCTCAGTCGCCTCAGCCGCTCATTTATAATACATATATGCTTCTAAGTACTCTCCGACTTCACCCCCCCGCCTCTCATCTGCTCAAAAAGCCTACTACGTCCGTGCACCAACCCGGGTCGGCCGACAATTGCTCCCATTTACTGCCTTTTCTGTCCCCACCCCAGTGCACTCCATGATCTGAGCGCCATTCTGGATTTCCCCATGCGGTGCCATATCTCGGGTGTCGTGACTCGGGTAGGTGATTGTAAGGACCGTGTTTGAATAAAATGAGGGTAACTAGTCATTACTTACACTTCCATCAGATCCTAGCGTTGGGGAAAAAGAGAGAGCGTATCCAAATTGTTGATATCAAGCTTCGTAGATAATCCAGGCGCGTGTCAACCTTTAACAGTAAGGCAAACATAAAATTAGCCTGGGATCTGGAAAAGCAGCAGCAGAGGGTCAATGAGTTATGGACAGTGACAGTGCTTCTCGCACACCATGGGGTTTCCGGAGCCTCCCTCTCTGGTTGGGGCTCTTGTGGCTGCTCAGGTTTGTGAGTCAACAGTGGCTCCTGCCGCCATAGATGGACCAGTCCGCGCCGCGCACCCAAATCATAATTGATTTCGGAACATCAAAGATATTCTACTCTCATTGAAGGGTTGGGGTTCTTGACCTGCTGAGGATGCCGCTGGGGGTTCGGGGCAACGTGATTGTGCCCAATGGAGGAGTATGGAACAGAGACATTACCGAGGGAACGAATAGGCATGATTCATATCAGTATCAGACCCCTTCGAAACGTAGGGGAGGGGGAGTGCTCGCTGGCTCGATCTATGCCTCCCACAGACAAATCGTCGCTGCAGTTGCCCATAGTGAATGGACGACGGAGCATACCTCCGCCTGTGAACATCGTGCTGCCAACGCACATTTATCTATTAGCCCCTCCGGTCATACAAAACGAGTAAATGTCCAAAACCTCTGCATTATCATGGCGGAAATCCTGTGTACGTCCATCCAGCACTGCCGATCGTGTAGCATATCTCCCTCTCCTATCCCTCTCCCACATGCTCCAGTCACCCCTGGAATGTTGCGATTTTCCGTTACCCGTACGGAGACCTAACCCTAGCATGGCTCTAATCTGCTCCGTAAACCCCCGTAATACCAATTGCTGCTCTTTCTTGATTGGTTGCTCAACGCTGTGAATATTATTGTCCTAGAGTGCGTTTTTCCATTCCCTACATGCCCTCTTACCGTGGGTAAGCTATTGGGAGGGTATTTTGTCCTCGAGATCCCGGCCTTCCACTCCTTTTGTAACTGTAATTTCCCTTTGCCTAACCCTGGCCATGTATACCCGAAGTGGTCTCCTATCTGTGACCTTCCTACTGCAAACCACTTCGCAGCCGGTTCCACAGTCTAGCCGAGGACGTTTGAGTATTGATAGATGCAGATGGAGGTCTTGAGGGATATTTCCAGCTGGGCAATTTCTGCGCCCCTTGGTATTTCGCGATTGGCGGGCTGCTGGTGGATTCTGGTGACTTCTATAGCTACATCGCCGTATCCGGTTTTCTTTGGTCTCTTGTCTGGTACAGCGGTGGAGTGCGTTAGTCCTCAGGGTAATTGTGTCTTTCTCACGCCGTGGTGTGATCCCCAATCCTCTTGCCTAGGATTGGCAGCATCACTCGGCGCTCTCACCCTGCTGGGTGCCGAGGGCGTGAGCTGTCACACCGAGGTCCCTACGAGTAGTACCATCTCTAGAAGGGAGCAGGGTAAGCCTTTCACTCGTGAAGCCATCGACAACTATACTGGTCCTACACATATCCAACCCTCCAGATGCCGCACCAGGAACCATCCAGCAGGTAAATATCGTTTCCGCTGCCCTCGTGTCTCCAGATATTGTGAAGGCAGCCAGGGCTAATGGGAGGGTTGCTTGAAACCTAGGTCGAGCTCTCCCGCCTCAGGGATACTCCCAATCGTTATGCCGGACGATTTCGCATCACCAGTCTATAGCGACACCACAGAGGATGACAATAGCTCCACAGATTACGCGCCAAACGATGACGATATGTCTGCCGATGGCGACTCTCTGTCCACCAAAGCTGACAACGGCCCTTCGGCGGACGAAGGTTTCCCTACCATGGCCTACATCCGTTTCGATGACCCCACCCGAGACGACCACGGTGTCAGCTGGCACCAGCCCGCAACCCAGTCGAACCCCCCCCCGGAGCAGAGTCTGTGGGCCCCGGATTATAGTTCAAGCATCGACCCCACTCTCATGATCCACCCCGACCAAGCCATCGACGAACTACGCAGGGCAAGGGAGAAAATCGAGAGGCGGAATGCAATCATTGATGCCAATTACGAGCTTAACGAACAGAAACTTTGCCAAAAGGTCACGGAGCATAAGGAGATAATAGCTGAGCTCGCAAGCGAAAAGGCATCCCTGCAGTACACGAAACAGGAGCTGGAGGTAGCGTTGGGATTTAAACATATCCTAGGTACTCAAATGTCTCTGCTCTCGAGAGAATATCAACAACTCATGGAGAAGTTGAGGGTCGCAGAAGGGACGGGTAAAGTATACCAGGTTCAGCGTTTGGCCATGGCCACAGAGAAGGAAGGCATCAAGACTAGGTGGATGGAGGATCAGAAGGTCATGGCAAAGTGGAAGGACGATCTGAAGGCGCAGTTGGGCGTGTGGGTGGCCGAGAAGGCCCACCTGCTCGGCAAGATCAAGGCCCTGGAGACAGAGAAACAGTCTTTGATCAAGGGGCAGTAGTATCCCTACACATCTGGTGATGGGAAGTGTCAGTGTAGCGGTTCTTGGTGCTATTCCTGAATAATCTGGGCAATCTCATACATTGGTTTCTGTAGCATAGGGTCATCTATAGTGAGATTCGAGTATCTAGTCTCACATCCTATGTTTTCTAGAAATGTTACCGTATATCCTGCGATGCCCCTAACGTGCCCAAAGTGGATGGCATACCAGCACAGGTAAAGGCAATTGCGTATCTGAGGCTGATATGTAGTGACAGCGGAGGATCTCAGAAATAGCATTTATATAAGTAACAATGGGAGTAGCAGCCCCAACATGAGAGAGTAAGTGGCTCAACGATACCATCCCCAACTGCAGGAATGGCAATGGGAAGAGACGTTAGGATAGCAGGGTTTAGGTGGGAAGATGTTAGACTTGGTTTGTTACAAGAATTGTTTTGGGCGTAACGTGGGGAAGTTGGCAAGTGTTTTATTAATTTGTTGTAGTATTTAGGCCTACATAGCCCTGTGTACCCTCGGCTAACTTGAAATTTTCTCTGATTCCCCCAGCACGGGCAAACACCCTTGTTCGATCCATCCCGTGTCGTATATAGACGACGTCAATTCGGTCAAGGGACCACAGGGAAGCAGCGGCAACCAAATACCGGCTGAAAGCTCGACTTAGCACCTAGGTACCACGTTCATGAGACCTTTTCAATATCCGGCGCCGTGATTGAGCCACCTCGGCCCCCATCATTGTCAATTTGGTGCATGATATTATCCAATATGGCGGGCTCCACGGCACACAGTGTAACTGCATGGAGCTGGACCTTTGCGTATTCTTGCGGCCGTTGATCGGTTTTGTTTGCGTTGATCTACGGGAGATAGTAGTCTGATTGGCACGACCGCTCCTGTGGGGAGAGAGTAGTTGTTGGAGAATTGTAATTTCATTGGGCCTAGCATACAAGCATGGTGGAACGTCGGGGTTATAAGGAGCAACCAATTGGAAATCAAGGGGGTACCTAGTCTGGTTGTGCTAACCAGACTAGGGGGGTACTTACTTTTTTAGCCAAGAAAAAAGTCAAAAAAGACCTGTTAAATTCCCGCTCCTGTGGGGGGAATCGAACTCTGGTCTGGATAGCCCCCTGGGTGCCTTTAAGCGGTTGGCCAATCCTCTACGGTCACCGGGGGGTTTAATGATTTATTTCGCCAGACGTGCAGATATAAAGGGCACAGCCTTATGGAACTAGTAACAAGCGAGACTACTCCCACTGCACCGCAGGTTCCCCCCAGCCACATCAGATGAACGTATTCTAGGTCTCGACCGCAGTGCCGTTCATATGGTATCTAAACCCGCCCAAATCCCACTTTAAACCAAAACTGATATTCACTGGCTGACTCCTATGCAGATTAGCCAAAATCAGTTGACAACGCTCGAGCTCTGACTCTGCGCTCGCCATACGTATGTAGTGCAAGAGGCGGAATTCTTCAACCAGCACCAAGAGTACTCCAACAAATTGAACCCCCATTCTACAATATAAGCTCATGGGTTCACCTTTTGCACAGGACTAGATTCGCAAGCTGGATTGGGAAGCACAGCCCGCTCCTTATACCCAGCCAAATATACCCTAAAGACCCCGAACCCCTCGATTTATACGACCAGAGGAAATATTCTACATTGCATTGACAGTCGATCCCCGATACTTATGCAGCTACAGGGTGGGTTTCCGTGCTTGCCTCGGTTCTGGTCTCTGGGAGCATAGCAGGTGGTGGCTCCCATTTAGCCCCTGAAATGCTGGACGCAAAATACATTATACTGACCGCCCTCAGGTACCCAACCGTGGAACTGAACTCGATCTCTATCCGAGCTCCCAAATTGGGATGCCCTTTCGAAGGGGGCATTATATTTGCGTCACTATCGATTCCCCAGAACCCCCCCCGTCGCCAATCACTATGAGATGGGACATGAAAACAGAAAGCCAGGAACCTAGGAGTTGGATACATCACCAGTAGACCTTCACCAGGGAATCAGAGCTAGCGTTAGGCGAACCCTAGGCTCTCAATCACACCCCGTCCCTGGCAAACTTTGAGAATGACATCGCCGCTGGTGCCCGGGGCCGCAAGGAGACAGGGGCACTTCATTGAGTTGTTGGGTGGTCTGATACCACAGATGAGACAAATAAAACTTTGGGATCAGAGACGCAATTGCCCACGGGCAGAAGGTACAATGCAAGTTCGTAACTCCATTCCAGACGTCCGGAGTACCTGCCAACAGGGAACCCTGGGTGAAAATGACGCCCAAACCGTGCAACATAATCGCAGTTCGCTAATACAAGCGTAGTGGGCCCGGGCACTGTGGTTGCACTTGAGAAGGAAGGTATTTCAGTAAACTCCCAAGGGCCCCAGATGAGTGGAAAGGGCTTGCGGGAAAGTTTGTTCGAGGTTTGCTACTCATAGTCGGCTCACCTTAGAGGGTCAGATACTACAGCTGACGCTGCTCGGGGAACTAGCTGGTGTGGAAGTCCGCCTGGACATGAAGCGGGAACGGAAACTCATTCCGTACGAATGTAGTATATTCTCGAAAGCCGCCGATACTAAAGAAGCTTGGGAGATTTTGGCGTTCTAGCAAGAGGCCAGAGTGGGAGATAGGAGTTGCGTCTACGATGGATGGACAGCTCAAAACGCAGCTCACCCTCTACAATACAATGGGTAGCGGATGAGAGGGGGAGAAGGTATTGAGAGACCCGGAGTGGTATGAGTGATTAGCCGAATTTGTATAATGAGCGGCAGGGGAGCTGCAGTTGGAAAATGTTCATTATTGTTTTATTTTACTGTTGTATGCAGGGAGGGGCAGAGGCTGACCCGGGCGAAGCAAATAATCCACCAGACCGAGCCTGGGGATGTGGTCTCTAGAATAGTTTGAATACGAGTACATTTCCCAAAGAACCACCAAAAAAGAAATGATGAATCGAGATAGATTGTTTGTACCTATAGGCTACTGCAGTTCGAATCAGAATATGATTGCTTCATCGGCTCTGCATTCTAGCTGTCATGACACTACTTGCTCCAGGAGTAAGTATTTTAGGGGGAGTAGAAGTGTGTGAACCCGAGACTACAGTCATATTATTACTGCCACCAACTATCAGTAGACTGCATGTTCTTTTGTTTCGGAGCCTGGTGTAGTCTTTGACCAAATGCCTGCCATCTACATATGTACCTCGCAACTGACAACATTACTTCAAATAGCCCTGTTTTTGTATTGGCTATCTGCATAAGCTTTGGTCCATCGCCACATGGAACTCGCGGAAGGCATGAGTCCCTTTCATTCTCGAGATTACATAGGCTTGAAGTTTTCTACCTCATTCATTCTCATAAAGGCGTATACAATTGCTCACATGACATGTAAACCATCTCGACCTGAAGTACATGTCTCCCCTAGATCTTCGCTAACATATGCGCCCTAAAATCCACATTCGCGGCCGAACCCCACCTCACATGTCTATTGAGCACGAGTCCTAGAGCAGTGCCTCCCAGAGCTCCTCCGTAACTTTGTCTAACCTTTCCTGCAACTCCTGGGACTTCAACCTACCCTCCATCCTGGCTTCAGATGCCCTTAGCCCTTGCTCCCAAAGAAGGGAGTTCTCAGCCACCACGCTACTCAGGAGCTTGGTAAGCTCCCTGATGGTCACCTCGAGGCCCTCGTTAACCTCCTTTAGTCGTGTCACCTCGTCGCTTGGCACACTTGCCTTCAGTCCAGCCATAAATAGACGGGATAAAGTAGGTTTGACCCTCCGCACCCATTCGTTTCGAGGGACTCCTTGGGGTCCTCTTAGTAGGACGTCGATGAGCATATCAAAAGTTGGATTGAGCTGTATGCTTGTTGCGTCGAGCATGGGTACACGTTGACCTGTGGGGGCAGACGGGGCAATGGGAGTTGCTGGCGGGGTGGACGAGAATAATGGTGGCCCACTGGGGCCTTGCGGAACTGCTGTGGCGTGCCCTGCAGCACGAAATCGAGGTGGCTGTGGAGGCCCAGATGGACGGGGGGCTTGCAGTTCGGAAGCCACTCGGTGAAGGGCGGAGATCATGTCTGAGATGTGAGCTGATGACATCGATTGTCAGCTATGGAAGCGTGGGTTAGCAGAATGTTCTTGCGGTCCATAGACAAGGGAGGATTACAGTCTTCCGTAGGTTCTCGTATTGTATAGCAAATCCGAACTGTAGGTAGGGTAGAGTGATGCAGCAAACGTAAGAATTTATTGGTGGTGCACGTAGATACCTGTATATTTACTCGAGAAAGAACGGAACGGATGTTTGTCCAAGGAGGCCTTTGTGTATGAATTTCAAGCTCTTGGGCAGCACGCCAATGCGATCATCTGGTGTTCTACATCGCACTCCTGGCAGCGTAGCAACGAGAACAGATATTTTCATGACTCACTAGGCACGCGACTAGCATGTACCGGCCAGGTTGGCGCGAGGCTGGTGGTCAAATGGGCATTGTTTGTGGGACATATTGCTGGAATTCAATGGACATTGGCGTGCATTCATATTATCCCCCTGTTAGGACGCTACAATAACCTATCAATAACCAGACTACCTATCAATTTATTGTAAACCCCCATTCTATTCTGAAGTCACATTACCAACAACATTGAATTCTCGTTCAGTTTTACTCAGTCATGCCATGTGCCTTGAAATGCACAACCCGTAGCATGAGCCAGGTAGTATGCAGGTACTCATAGATACACCCTAGTGATCCCTTGATATTAAGTACTTGCATATTCTTTCTCTCCAACTTCGTGGAATACCACCTTGCTAGGGAGTGTGGTTGTACAACCTCTCCCACCTTGTAATCTCTGATTGTGCCGCCGTGGCATATTTATTGTCCCTCTATCCTCGCCTATAAGGCCTAATCACACGATATTTATCAATGTGATTTCCATTTCTCAATAAAAGCAATGTAGCAAACTTCAATCCCCCGCTACCACCTGTAAGTGCCCTAATGGCGGAGGTATATTAACACCACGAAGCCGTCTTATTGTATGTCCTCCTATATCGCAATCTCGGCACTCCTACAGCACCTAACCACCCCTAGTAACCTCCACACGTCCCCAATAGTGCATCAAGTCAATCGACACATAGTGTCAGACCCTCCTCCGGCCATAATCCATCTGGTCTAAAATTAAGTGGACTAAGTACTCGCTGTGACTCCAGCATCCGCCATATATTTCTAGCTCTCCTAGGCGGTGAGGGTGCCTTTCGGTATACCTCATGGAGTGATCTCCCTGTGTAGTCTTCCATATCTATAGCCCCAGCTCCAGACTGGCAGTTTATCTCCGGTCGATATGTGTATTCCAATTGTATCTATTAGCCTCATTCTCGTTCAGCACCCAAGCAAGTTACGGTCGTAGGTATTAACCACTCACTGGTACCAGTCTTTACTTTCCAATGATCCACATTGACACAGTCGATATAACGGTCGGTCGGGTCGTTCGGGGGGCGTCGCATACAGGGGTTGTTGCAAGCGGCGTCAGGAGCGAATGTTGTTGGACCAAGGGCTCTGACAGCGATACCTGAGATCAGTATGAGGCATGTTCAGGCATGCCGATTAATTCAAGACAGGCAGATGACACCATCTCGTTGTCCTGCCAACCAGGCCCGTTGTCGCGCACCAGAAAGTAGGCAAAACATTCATATAGACCGCGGGAAATGCTTCCAGATCAGAAACATCTATCTCACACTACGACTCCTCCAGCTTCCACCACTGTGGCCTAGAAGCTTTCCCCTTCCCCGAGATCCTACCACAGTCTCCAACCTTCTGATGGTTTCTGCCTATTCGACGAGCCAAGGAGATATACGAAATATGTTGCCCTGCGGCCTTGGTCACCTCAATATCCCCTAGCCCCCACCTTCCTTCACCTCATCCGCCACTTCACGGTACAGTACCCTTTCACAAGCTGTAGGAAACGCCTGATGCTCGTTTGGCTCATTTGTCTCCTCAGAAACCTCCTCTTGTGGATGATGGGCGCTACCCTGGCGGCGGAGAGGCCACCATATTCGTACCCATCACAAGCAGCTGATGCCGACACTCCCCAGCGCTCATTTACACCACAGATAAGCACCAGCAATGTCGTTGGTGACAGCCCAGCTTGTCCTTCGGCAAAGGCCCTTGATGTGGTCGCTAGGATAATTGCTACGGAACCAAATACCGGAGAACACAACCCCCCCTCCGCCATAAATACCGAACTGGCTTACAGCAGGGATGGTCAGATGAGCGAGGAGGTTGATGACCCTGTAGAACGCGAGATTGCGTTGGTCCCCACCACTGAGCGGCGGAAGAGCAGATTTTGCTGCAGGATGTCAAAAGACCTTGCCAGGCTTGGTGTCACGGCGGACAACAAATGGCACATCCCACCGGGTGTGCAACTTACACCAATTGAAGGCCCTTGGTTGTTGGACCTTTATAGGCAGAGTAAGAAAGGAGTGTCGGTATGTAACCAGTTTCCTCAGCTGCGTACTGGCATGTGGTGGAGGCTGATCCACTGATCCAAATGAATAGCATGTACCAGAGGACTACTGCTACCGCCCGCCAACTGCAGAGTCAATCTCCAGAGGCGAAACGCATAAGCCTACACGGAGTAGCCCTTTGAGAAAAAACCTCACATGGTAACGGGTTTTTCCTCATGAACCTATATGACATTTGTTCATTTGTCTCTGGTCTTGGAGTAGCATTATCTGCTCGCAAATTGGTATTCCTTGCTAATTCGACTACCCCCAGGGAGCAATACTCAGCTATGCCGGACTCATACTCCATAGAAGAAGGGGTGCCCTCGGTTTCCACTAGACCACCGCTATTTACCTGGTGATAAACGAGGGTCCTGCAAGGATTCAGTCCGCGGATTGAACGCGGGAGTGCTATGGGCATCCTTGTTTTGACTCTTTTTCAGACATATTCCGGATATTTTATTTATGATATTTTGTCTCTCATACCATCGCTCCCACCTTTGCACCAGTTCTATCGAGTTGTTGGTATATTTTGGTCTACTGGCGAAGTCGCTACATTATTCCATGCGCTGGCTATATCTATATATCCAGGTTTTGATGTCCTTCCCAATCACCCTATTTGTTTCTAGTATTTCTTGCCTTTTCCAGGAGTTTCACAGTTTGTTGGTTATAAGGGCTACCTTCTTATATGCATAGATTCTTGCGTTCATGCAGACTGAAAACGTGACACTCTTCTAGCACGAAAAATAAATTGCCGCTGTTACAGTTAGCAGCAAGGGGTTAATCTTATACCCAACGTGCTTTGAAAACTTTGCACTTTTCTTTTTTTCGTTGTCGCATGGCCCACCGTGCCAATGTAGGGATTATAATCCCTTTGCTATACCCGCGTTTCACGATACACCACCGCAGAGGAGATCAAAGGGTTTCAGATTCATAGGCTGACAAGAAAATGATCGCCAGTGCGTTGCCCTACTTCCGCTTACTCCCCTCGGGATACTGATATTTCTAGGGCTCCCCATATCTCCCATCCTACCTCATGACACCACTTGGACTCAGGATCCCCATTGCACTCCATCTATTCTGCTCCTGGGATCTCAAATTCAATCAAATCAAAACTTTCCCGGGAAATTATTCCATTAGCCGGATAGACTCAATCATCCTGGGTGACTGCATCAGCTACCCCGGCTCCGTCAGATATTAGGACAGTAATGTCCCCGCCCTATATCCCTAATGAGATCCAAGCCTCGCCTCTGTGAAATCTTGTCATTTACAGTACTTTTGCACTCTGTTACCCCCTACCATTCTTTGGGTGCAACATGCCTGGTCTTCTGGGAGGTGGGACAACAAGCCGCCAGTCCTGAATGCAAGATAAAATACCCCCGGAGATGTGATACGCAAGATGCTCTCTGCTTTGTGTCACTGGTGCGTATTCAACACATACCCTAACAAGACTATACTGAAGGAAGGCGACCCATTTCCCTCCCCCCCAGACTCCACCCCAAACCCATTGATTTACTTCTCTGGGGTTCTGTTTTGATCCCAGTTCTGGAGCTAACTCCGTCACTAGATATATCTTGACATCGCTCCCGACGGCTATCATCGATCTCCAAGAGCCTCCAGACGGTGGTCAACAAAGTCCCCCGTCACAAAGTCCCCCGTCAGCAACAAAATCTTTCACCGCACCCCCGCCCAGAGAACATAGTCCCCGGTTCCGCGACGGGATGGAATTAGACGATACACCCGGCGTCTAGGACTACCAGTGCCTCACAAATACAGACCATTGAACTGTTATCACTCCAACTCACTCCCCTTTCCCCGTTGATTATTTACCTGCCCCGACCACATGTAGTTGCGCACACATGTCCTGCACCACCACTCCTGGATCCTGGAATGAAAGAATATGGGAAGGTGCACAGTTGTAATCTGAGAATAATATCCCCACCTTAGTTGGCGAGGAGGGAGATTACCTAGGGAATGGGCCGGGGGAAAATGAGACTCAATAGGTATCCCTCCCCCCCCCTCTGCTATAATATCCCAATCAGATACTGTACAACTTATCAAAAAACTGTTCCCCCCTCCACCCCGTTCCAAGCGACCATCTGACAGTGGCTGAAATATATCCTCCCTGCTGGACATGGCCTGATGACGAAGAAGTAGAGATGGTGCCACTGTGGTGGTATGGTATCCACAATATAAAGGTGTTGAATGGGGCCTGCAGAATTGTGCGGTAGCTTTTTCATCCGCGAGGCTCCCGAGTTGTAATTATTTTCGGGTCAAGTTTCCTTTTGGGAGGTCGCTCCCCTTTGATCAATGGTTGTTTGTACGGTGCTTGATTAGGTTGGAAAATGGTAATCTGTAACATACGTTAAAATATCTAGAGAGCCAACCTGCCATACCTACACAATTATAGCTCTCAGCAGTGGTTGGGAGTTGATAAAGATCCGTTCACCAGGGGATAGTCCGGAGAAACGGCTTTAGACCTCGATATTTTCCATGTTCTCTACAGGTTAGTTCCCGAAGGCGCGGAATATTTTGTAATTTGTTTTAATATTTATTCAACCTTTGTACTACATCACCCCTCGATTCCCCTCCGATGTCGCATATATATACCTTGTCCAGAATACACCTCAAATGGCCCTTTATATCGGGGACGGGGACCAAAGAGATTGTACACGAGAGTGGGACACAGGAAATATACAATGCTTCAAAGAAACTGCAGCTTAGAACAAACGTTTCAGATATTTCCTATTCGGGTAACTTTGTATAGGCACCCCTCAAAAAAAAAAATGTAAAAAATATATTGAAAGGAGTGGGGATCGAACCCACGCGGTTTCCCACTGCGATGCTGGCTGTTAACCTGAACACAGCGCCATAACCACTCGGCCATCCTTCCTGGGTTATGATAGTTTATTCATGGAAAATATATGGTTCATAGGAAGAAGTAATAATAAGCAGGCAGCCGCTACGATGATGCGAAACGGTTACATACATGTGTATCCCAACAGTGTAATCACAATTCTGACTTGCATTATATGGCCAGATGTCGCTCATCCTTCGGAAGCTATGTGTCTATTGCAACAACGAAATAGAATACAGTGCCTACTTGCCTTTTGTTATGATTTCAGTTAGATAGTGCCCAATTACGGAAGTAGCCCCGTACACGGTCCTAACGAGAGGTATCTCGACAATACCAACACATTACGCAAAACAACCAAGGTATGCCATACCATGCGATAATTTTTCGCATAAATTATGTTTTGATATTTGTTTCATTTTTATAATCCATCGCAAGAAACCCAGATAATTGATGAAGCGCTAATCCCGACAGGGCATCTAGCGCAAAATACCCTATGCGGTAACTTTCAACGACAGGGCTTGGCATGGCCGCATGGAGCACACCCACCGAATCGAGTGGAGATGACATAGAACCAAATATTCCGTTTAACTGTGGGGGGGGTTTCTGTAAGTGTTCATAGAGAATGTGTGATGTGGGCGCTTCCATGCTGGTGGGGTCTCAATAGAGGGTCTTGTGAGTTGTTTTACCCTTGTTACACTGTTTGGACTGCACTGACTCTGGGAAGCTGTAGGGTTGACCTGGATGACTCCAGAAGTGGTGATTGTTGTTCTGAATCTACAACTCACGAGGCTGCCTCTTTGAAAGGATGTTTGTCGGCATCTACATCTGGGGATGTTGGTCCAAATGGAGATCGTTATGCTTATTACCATACGTGAGTGTGGTAGGGGAGAAGAGTAATCACTGGGACTGGGATAGCCATGTGTCGCGAGTCCTAGGGTGCCTAGGCCTCGCAAAATGCGGTACATACAGGAGCTCCATGAATGTCACCCTGTTGTATATGAGGTTCGCACAATCGCAGGTTTTGGTTTGGTACACACAGGTAGGGGAACCAGGGACTTGCTGCCGAAGATCTGCTAACAAAATACTTCTGATATAGGTGTCTACTCGCCTAGTAAGCAACTCTTGTTTGCGCCAACAGAGCTCTGGATCTCCGACAGGGAGACATTGTTACTGAATCCCACCCAGCTGGCCGATCTATTATACATCTTTAGTCCCCAAATGCCCGATTGACCGTCTAATCCGCCGCTGTGGAGTCGTGCAAGTGTCAACGACCGGGAATTCCATGGCCTGGATCTATTATTTCTGACAAGGTGTGATAAGAAATGGAGAAGTGTGGTATATCGTTCATCTTGGGTATATTGACGTTTTGGGTGCCTGGATAAGAGAGCACGGGATAAAGAGAATGCAATTAGTTCGATGGCCTAAACTGGCGGCTGGGGCGAAATGCATATAGGGTGGGGGAGCGTACGGGTCTATTTGGTTGGATCAGGCCTTTGAGTGCTGTATGGAGGTGGGTAGTACGGGGAAGTGGGAGTGTTATATATGTTGTAGGCGAGGGATTTAAATTCGGGGGAATGATCATTTCCAAACAGACAACTCCCAGAACCGCCGAAGATAACGGGGATTTCTTTCTGTGCGCGCCATCTCTTGCAGTAGTGGAGGTCGGCTTCAAAACATTTTCTCACGTCAATCCAAAGTACTGTTTCCGAAAACTATCTCCGCTCACAAAACCTGTGGAGGCCATAAATTACTGCCGACAATATACAACGAACTTTAGTAGCGTCTTTCAGTGGAAGTGGGCCACATGGTCATCACGTAGAAGCAATAGTTCCAACCAAAAGCTCGGCAGTCTTCATCGATACGATTGTAAGGTATAAATACATACACGGTTTCACCAAGCATTACTGCGGCTGCTAACGAGAATTGCAGAAACCACTCAAAGCATGCCAGACTAACTATATTCCCATCCCGCAATCCTCACGTGAGGGATTTAGTCCGCAAGAGGGGCTGGTATGCCCGGAGGGCCCATAATGCCTTGGGCGAAACTCCCTTCCCACCGGAAACCGTCCGCTCTGCTCCCCAGAGTCAGTTGAGTGGCCAGTCATCCATTGTAGACTTCTGCCCGAGCTCAAAAAGGCAGGGCGCCGGGGCGAAGCCAAGAGGGTGACTATGCGGAGGTTAACGAGGCCCTGATGTGTTTCACGCAGGTGCCAGACATATGCCAGCTGGGGTTACGAGAGCTAGACTGCCTCAAGCACGCCGTCAAGGGTTCGCGGGGCGGGAGTTGGGGAGCACGAGTAGAGCCTGCGAGCTCAAATCCGTTCCCCTCAACCGGCCCCCCTCCGTCACCTCAATGCCAGGGCTCCCACGATTGCTGTCGCCCCAACACTCGACCAGTGCTGTGAATAGGGGGGGGATATCGCCTCATCCTTCTGACATTCACCACGGACGGGCAAATTGCGAGCGAGGAGCAGTGTTAAGGAGGGGTCGAACTGGGAGCCTATTGCGGTATTGGTTAGTATCTGGAACCACAGGGAAGGAATCTACCAGAAATCGAGACATGGTGGATGGGAGGAATCAGTACATGCCTACCAACCTCCGCCCAAGCGCCACTGGGTGGGGAGTTGGCGGGGAGGATAGCTAGTGAGGCAAAGTGAGATTGGCGGTGATGAAGTGGTGGTAGGACAGCATCAGTGAGCTGGGGCTCGAGTGGTCTTAGGATGTTTTGTATTGTCATTGACTTTTGCTGGGCTACTTTGCGTTCTCTCAGCGGCCTACGGCAGGCGTATATGTACCTACCAAATACTTGTGCTCTACAATTGTCACTGGTGTGATACTATCGGTGCCGCCCTTGGAGGCCCTAGTGTTGGAAGGTGCTGAGATCGTTGGTGTGTTGGCGTGCTACAGGCTCCACAATAACGTTAAATTTTCAGGTTTAGGGGTAGTTAAGTCTGCACAACCCCCTATGGAGGGTGCAGGGTTCTCGCGCCCAGATCGAAGCAACCTAAGGTTAGGGTTGAGTTGACACTACAGGTGCCAACCAGACTAACACTACAGTAGTCTGGTTGCAACCACTTGCACTCCTGTGGCGGTAGCTATTCATCGGAGCAATACTGTTGCGAGCCAGACTGCGGTTGTCGTGCTGGGGGGTCCTTATCTAGAACCCCCCCCGGAACCACAATATCGCTCGCGCTGCAACGGTAATTTGTGCCCCCAATTGCTGAATTAGCCAAGCCCGCAAATGCCTCCAAATCATTCAGGGGCGCTAGGGAACTCAAATTTTATAAATGGGGGTTCTCCCACCCTTCTTCCTCCATATTCTCTTCATCTCATCCTTCATCGTTCCTATCAAACTGCCTTCAGATTCTTCAACACATTCTTCACCGACAAAACTCCTCTTCACTACACTACATCACCGTCTCTTCTCTCCTCAAGTCAATTCACCTTATACAATGTCTACCTCCATGCTTCCATATCCTCCTCACGTCCAAGTGACTAACACTTACCACTATGCTGGTGCTCCAATGGATACTGTGTCTGATGCCGATATCGCGGTACTCGCTAGGCAAATGAGGGCTTCTAGAATCGAGGAACAGAAGGCTCAAACTGAGAATCATGACTTTCTCATTCAATATAAGTAAGTCTTTTCTCATGCCCATTGACACTTCGCGATTTAAATTGCTTGTGCTAAACTACTCTGCAAAGGATTCCTCGCAGCGCACTTGCCCAACCATTTTCGGACCCTACTATGCTTCCTGGGGTCAAGGCTACTGCTGCGAAAGCACCAGCCAAGCTTCGTCATCGCCGCGCTGGTACACCACATCCTGCTACCTGTCGTCAGACACCTTATCCTGCTTCCCATCTCATGACTCCACCACCATCCCCCAATCATCAAAGCAGACAAATGCCACTGGCAGCTAGGTTACATTTTATGGAGAATCATCAGCGCCGCTTTCATCCTGATGAGCGCGGAACTGCCAAGGAGCAGAGGAAGAGGCGAGCAACTCAGAAGAAAAACATTAATCTCCTCGGTGGGGACAATGGACGCCGCTTGTTGGCCCGATTCGTGAGTACTTCACATTGATAGTCGTAATACGTAATGTGAGAGGATAATGCTAACTGGCGTGGTGATATACAGTGGGCTTCTATCCCTAGGCCACCCCTTCAACCAATCATTACCAACGCTCCTGCAGTTAATCCAGTCCAAGCGGTGACTGATGTGCTCAGCGGGATGAGCATCAATTCTTCTGGGCCTTCTCAGATGTACACTGTGCCAGCTCCTGGTCGCATTGTTCGTCGCCCTCGTGGAGTATTTCCTCCTCCTTGTCGCGCACATCAAACTACTGTCGTTGAAAGCACCAAGATTGATGACACCGATGACGAGATGGAACTTGACATGTGACTGGCACAGGCAACAAGACTTGCATCTTTAATGCAAGGAAAGGCAGAGGTGGTGATGATTTGACATAATATTTCAGTGGTTGAGATCTGCGCTGCAAATAACACAAAGGTGGCGGTGATTTGACATATAACATTTAGGGGGTTGTATGAAGTGGGAAATATTTTCTTTTTGCTTTTAGTATTTTGTTGTTGATGATTCTCCATTCGTGTTCCTTCGCTTCTTTCACATATTTTTACGCTGGCTATATCATTGAGGTCGTGGAGTCTCTTGCTATTTATATTGTTTCATTACATATTGCTGTCTTTAGCGGACGGAAGTTGGATTGGCGATGCTCAACTTTTCCATTTTTTTTGATTGATGCGGATCTGGGGTTGAGGAATGTGGAAATAGTTTTTCCTTTGTCGTATAGTTGTCATCTGAAAATATATGATAAGCGCTTCCACAAAATGAATCCGCCTTAGTGTGTCGATACTGCACAAGAGCTCTTACGGCTGCCCCGGACCTCTCTCGACTTGTATAAGTGTCCTAGAAACCTTAGACCCCTTGGGAGGCCGACGGGTTAGCCATTAGATTAGGAAGCGGTCAATAACACCGGGGGGTAGGGGGCTGGAACATCGTGGATCTATTGACGACCAAGGCTGAAGGCAGGGAAGAGCCACTTATCACGGCATGCAGGCCGGAAGAAAACTTATTTTGGCTGTGCGCCAGTGTTCCAATATTGCATTCAGGTTGTAGGAATCCATGATTTCCGTAGTCTGGTTGATTGATTTCCGGTCATTTGTCCGTTGTTGGTGTTCTGGAAAGGGGGGGGTTGGAGGTGGTCTTAGGTGGTACGCAGGCAGTCGAGCTGCTTAAGCAGCAATAGGTACGAGTTACCAGGTAAACACAGGGGGACAACAATGTTTATGCCCATTCGTTAGCGAGAGAACAAAGTAAGTGCAACTATACGAACACGACTCTATCTCGAATGACCTTGAAACACACTTGGCAAACACACATTTTGGCTAAGCCGAGTATTCTTAAAAATGCACAACGATACTAGAGAAGCAGCAGTTATGATTACTTCGTCCCACAATACGCTCTGGGAGTTAATGCCGGTGGTGGAGGCTCGGATATGGTATGTCATGCGCGATACTCAAGACAAGGGCAATAATTGCTAACTACCAGCTCTAGGACAATGAGAGACAGCAAAGAATACCACGGACTTTCCCCGGACAGTGCATAGCGAGTGCGGGAACGGCTATTAGTGATAATGTTGTCCTGGCAAGCTGAACTATATGGGGGCGTTAATGACGCTGGCATGAAACGAAACTATCAGCAATATGGTTCGGCATAGAGTTATAAAGAACACTTTTGGCTGTGCGGAACCCTCACGGGATGCTACTGGGCTACTAGAAATACATGTTTCATCACTGTTCCTTGGTCGGTGCAGGTATTTCCTCCGGATACACAGCTGTTTACCATACTTTCAGAACTAAATATCATTACGGTAATAGGTGTGAGAGACAGCAACGCCTCTTGTCGCTTCACCAAGTCGTAGGAGTGGGAATTACATGAAGTTCCTCTTGAGGAACTTCATGCAAACGGTACGTACACCGGTGCCGAATTATCTAGGGTAAAGTTCAACGAAGGGTCAAAAATATTTTGCAATGATTGCACGTTCATTTTTGGCGTTCCAATTTACCAGGAACTGTTGTTACTTTCGGGGACATCTTATGGTGAGATTCAAGATATCAATGATGTGTGCAGCTGCTAATTTTCATGGAAAGATTATCCATAGGTTTTCCCCGGGGGTGGATTGGGGCTGGCGCAACAACTGGGGGTCCGGGATTATTACACATTACCTTTGACAAAGAAGGGTTCAATGGAAGTTCTACATGGCCAACCTTTCATAAATTACGGGGGACCAAGGGCAGTTAACGTGGAGCCTCAGCACACAAAGAACAATACACATTCAATACATTTCAGCAGCTCGTGGCTTGTCAGGATATAGAGAGACATTTCTGGAACTCGGGTTACATGCGAAAGCTATCGGTCGACACGATATAGGGGCAAGGGATACGGTACCTACCACAGCGGTACTACCAATCACAAGGATTACAGACGAGAGGGAGAGAATTATCATTAACTACAGAGACGAGAGATGCGGATAAAGGGTGGGGATCTCACGAAGAGCCACACAGCAGCCAGTCTTAGCTGTGACGGAACCTCCATTCCGCATTACGGGTGTGCGAGTTTCACCAGATTGGACTACAAAACTGAGTGCAATGGAAGGGTGAGACAAATGTGGGCATTTTTTGGGTTAGGGTTGTGAGATAGAGGTTATTACTTCCTGTCTGCCATTGCTAAGCATATGGACTCCCATACTAACCAATGGTCGATACTACTGTTATAGACTCTGCCCCTACCTATTACATACCACGAGGGGCTATATCGATAATGCAAGTAGCCTCCTATGGTTACGAAGGATTACGCCGTGTTGTCAGGAAGTGGAGTATTACCGAACTCCTCGGGAGGTAGAACAAATCTGACAATTGGAGTGCTTCGGTGCCCGGATCTCGAGCCACATTGGGGGGGCGGCGGTATAGTTTGATATTACCATCTACCTGTTGTCAGCACAGATGGGTAGTTCCTTGTTGACCTATGCTAGAACATATATACCCACCTTAGTTACCTTGAACTGTCCAGATACTTCAGTCCTTCCCTTTTGGTTACCACCCTTCTTTGTTCACGTTACACTCACTCCTAGGCTCTGCCCTCCGCTGTTACCCTGAACTCTCTATATTCGGTAGCCACTTCCGTTTTGACTACTATTTCTGTTTCCTTCTAGGTCATATGTCGTTACATAAAAGTTTCTTTAATTTTTGTCACAAGCTTCTATACATCATATCGGCTCACTATCACTGTTTTGAATTTCATATATCCGGCGAAATCCTAGCTCCTCGTTAATTTGATATGTAAAATACAGCCCTCGCTGTTAATATATGTTATCTGCTGACCCCATCTCTGCATTTATTATCTATGTACTATGTTCCTATTTTACTGTTCTATACTTCATAGAGACCCAACTCTAGTATCTCTCGTTCTGGAATAACGAAAGTATCAATACTCTGCTAATTATTTCCTCATCGGCTCCGGGACAGCAAGCCGCATGGGTTGGTTCCCTTGTGCATCCGTAATGATACAGCCCCCACATACTTCGATATTGCCTAGCGGCATAGGCCATGATGCGGCGGGGATCCATACCTAGACCCACCTTCATGACATAGTCAACTGAGGTGGGGATATGACTATGAGGAATTGCTCATCACTGCGTGAAGTACCACTACACTCAATCAATCAGACATGGTTATTCTACCAAAGCATTGGGGTTTGGGTGGGCGTAGTTGGAAAGTGCGAGAAAGTATTATAGATCTCCCAGAAATGCATGTTAACTTACCAGCCACCTGGAAACGTTTCCGGGTGGCTCCTCATACGCCTTCCTACGGATGTGCATATGACTGAATGTGTAAAAAAAGAAAAGTGCAGTGCCCACCTCCTCTTCCTACAACCAACACACTGCAAGTGCCCAACTATAGACATTATTTAGGACACATGTAGTCTTTGTTTTTGTTTTTTGGCGGGGGGTATGTTGGATATGTTTATATCTATTCTTATTCTTTTAATTTGCGAGTTCCAAAAATACTTGGAATCGTTGCCATTAACTAGTAAGAAGTACACATTGATTCTGAATCCAATTTTGAAGTTCGTTATTGTCTGATAACGTATAAATTCTCCAGAACCTTTGTGTAGTTTCAAGCGGTAGCCGATCAAAATGTGCGCTACTCTCCCAATACTATTAGGTGTTAAAGAGTGTTCGAGTAGTGCATGTTCATTCTGCCCATACCTAGCTACACGGCATAACCGGGCCACCTTTGCCCACATGTGTTAGTACAACAGGTAAATATTTCGCTTTGACCTAACTATTCCTATTCCTAGCATCGAATTAGTCTTTCTATCTTAGTTTGGCAGTTAGTAGCAGCATGCCCGTGAGCAGTCTCCGCTGCTGGCCAGCATTCTAATAGCTAGCTCACGGGCTTTCACACCGCTAAGGGTTCCCCCTACGTATGGGCTCGGCTAAGGCTCTCCCAGCACGGCTCGCCACATAACCTATGACTCGTGGCTTCGGAGTTTAGTTAGGTAGCGCTAGCCATCATCACGTCACTTGGAACGGAGCTTCCAATGTACCTGCGACACTTTCAGTTAAGCTGTTGTAATACGTAGATGGCTCCAGGAAAACCGGTGCAAGGCGGCCTAGGTTACAGGGGTAGCTACCCGTATGGTGACGTTTGTCATTCTTTGACCTTCTACCTTTGTCTATTGGTCTGCAAGCCTAATGAACAGAGCTTCCGATTTCGGTATACTAAATCCTTTGGTTTGGCGCAAGGAGGCCTACAAGGTCTACGTCACCCTCAAGGCAGACCACGCATGCTTTCTACGTTGTCTAGGTATTGGTCACTATAGGGGCAGAGGCCCAATAGTTCAGAGCTAGGAAAGCCGGCACAGGAGTGTACGCGTCAGATATTATGAATATGGCAGCCACAACGTAAGCGGCGGCATATTAGCTCGAAACTCTGTAGATAGAGCGGGGCTCCGGATGTACTAACTTTCGGCTATAGTTGGTCTTTTGGAGTACGTAGGAAAGCCTGGTATGTGGGCTGCCTGGTGGGCCTGGGTTATGTATATATAGGTCATGTATCTCCCCCATCTTCTGCACTTCACTACGGTTCACAGCGCGTTGAGATCAGATCAATACAAAGCTCCCTGCTCCTCTTTGCTGGCCCTCTGTCCAGTGTATAGTACTTGTATAGTACTTCCCGGACCAACGGCTCACCACTCCCTTTTATAGTACTTCCCGGACCAACGGCTCACCACTCCCTTTGCCTTCTATTAAGGAAGCGGGCCCTGATTGGTTGTCGAGCCTACGAATCATTCGCATGACGTTTGGCCACGCGGAAACCGCAATCCATATTGCAATTTCCATCTCGCATACCAGACAAAACAACCACCTGCCTCATCATCGCGTCGAGTACAACACACAAAAGACTACTTCTGTTCCATTAGATCTAATCCAATTGCCAGTCAGTGTTCAGAATGCTTTCTTTCTCTTCTCCGTTAAATTAACATTACAATAGATACACAAACGCACCGGGCAATATCCGTTACCCTGTAAACGGATCTCCAGCGTCAAAATGGAACAAAGTGTGCAAACCACATGTGTCTGACCTCCTCCGCATTCCTGTATGTTACCAGTGACACAAACTTACCCTAGTCATGATGTCGGTATGATTACATGATTTTAATGCTAATATTATGTCGATCAAGGGTCGGCTTGGTTGTCCCACAAGATTGGCACAACGACCTCGCGTCCTTCAGCCAGGGCTAGGTTTGCATCTTGGATAAAGCTTTCCCCAAAACTGTTTTTGCCCTCGAAAAGAAATTCGGCCATGGGATTATGCTGCCATTGCTGACCGACCTGAGGGAGAACTGGTTAATGATCGCAATCGAGCGGGATGATGCCTCCGCGAGAAGACGGGGTAATATATATATATTCGAAACTGGCCCAATACGTGTATTGCACGTATCACCCACTGGCAGGCCTTGCCCGGTGCCTCAGTGAGGACGGGTATCCGGAGCTCGATTAGGAGGACCGGGGAACAAACGACGTGATGTCAAGTCGTCTGGTATTATTACTGATGTATATAATAAAGATTGTTTCTTCGGATGTGAGACCCAATTATTGCACGGTTACCCAGGTTGGATTGGTTACCCAGGACCCAGGGTTGGATTGGTTACCCAGGGTTGGATTGGTTACCCAGGGTTGGATTGGTTACCCAGGGTTGGATTGGTTACCCAGGGTTGGATTGGTTACCCAGGGTTGGATTGGTTACCCAGGGTTGGATTTTGACTTGGTGATGAGGATCTGGAAGAACAAACGACCTGATGTCAAATTGTCTGGTATTATTACTGATGTATATTATAATCAAAATTGTTTCATTGTGACTTGTCGCCTGTAGAATATCTGTTTATCAAAAGAGCGGTGAGGTTAAGTGCCTTCGGGTACGTCTTCACCTTGTCATTGTTAAGACTTGGAGGTGAATACATGGGGAATACATGGGCATAAATCGGAAGGAACATCAACCCCGCTCAAGTGGGAAAAAAAAGCTCGCTCCTAGGAACTCCTCCCAAACGCTCAAGGGAAAATACCAAAACGCTCTAGTGAGAACATAAGATCTCCCCCATCCAACTACCTGCTCGTGGAAAATTACCCCTCTCACCTGTCCCAATCATACTCTGTGGCGCGGAAGAGCTGTTGAGTCCGTGGCTCAGGCTAACTTTCTCGTTCATGTAGATACCTAGCGTGCCAGGTTCCATTCTCTTCTGTAGCCAGCGTATACCCGGGACTTGGACTCAATACCTCACTTGGAATGGAGCTTCCAATGTACCTATTACACTTGCAGTTAAGCTGCTGTAACAGCGTTGCTTGTGCCTGCCTACAGGAATCGATACCATATGATGACGTTTGACATTCTTTGAATTTCTACAGTAGTCTATTGGCTTGGAAACCGATGGACTAATGGCATCAGTTTGGAACAGTCGATTGCTCTAGGAGAAGGAGGCCCGACGCTACTCTGGTTGGGTCGATGCCACGTATGATCAGCCCCAAGGCAGACCAGGCATGTTTTTACGTTGCCTTATTAGTATCTGTAGAAACGGAGGCCCGATAGTCAATCTCTTTAGAAGCTAGTAAAGCCTGCACAGGAATATACGCGTCAGATATGATGAATATGGCAGCCACAACGTTGAGGGCGGCCTAGTAGTCTGAAACTCTGTCGATCGGAATGGAGCTCCGGACATACTAACTTTCAACTACAGTTAGCCTTTTGGATTACGTAGAAAGGCCTGGAATGTGGGCGGTTTGTGGGCTGCCTTCTGTCTAGTCTCCACTGATATGAGCCCACTACGTTATTCCTCATATGAGCTCATTCGGTATACACTCATGTTCATATATCACTTTCATATTTTATCTATATATAGCTCATGTATTTCCTGCGTCTTCTGTACTTTACTTCAGTTCATCACATCAGTTCAGCACATTGAGATCAGATCAATGCAGAGCTTCCTTCTGCTCTCTGCTCGTCCTCTCTCCAGTGTAACACTTCCCTTACCAGGCTCACGGCTCACCGCATTCCTTGCCTTCCATTCGGAGTTCAGGCCCCAGATTGGTCGCCCAACTTTCAATCTCGCAAACCAGACAAAACAACCACCTGCCTCTTCCCCCCCAACTCGAGTATAACACTCAAAGTCGAATTCTGCTCCAATGCCATGCCCAGTAAGTATTCAGGATGATTTCTTTCTCTTTCCTGTTTAATTAACATTACAATAGATATACAAACGTACCGAGCCAATACCCTTCCATCTACCCGATCTCCAGCCTCAGAAATGGAGCAGAGACTTCAATTCACCCAAGGGCTATCTTGCCTCTTCCAAATTCCGGTATGTTACCAGTTTACCCTATTCATTATGCTCGTATAATTATCTGCTAACACCACATGCGCAGGCATTTTACGACCTATTAAGTGTCGGCTTGGTTGTGCCATAAGGTTGGCACAACGACCTTGCCAGGGTTGTGTCTTGGATAAAGATTTTTCCAAGACTGTTGCAGTCCCCGGAAAGAAATTCGGCCATGGGATTATGCTCCCATTGCTTACCGACCTCAGGGAGAATTGTTGGATGATTGCAACCGAGCGGAATCATGCCTAGGGGTAATATACCTGTGGAACTTGCCGAATACGTGTTAAACAGCACGTATCACCCACTGGAAGGGCTTGTCCGGTGCATCGGTGAGGACGGGTATCCGGAGCTCGATTTCGAGAGGACGGGGGGGAACAAACGACGTGATGTCAAGCTGTCTGGTATTATTACTGATGTATATAATCAAGATTTTTTCTTCGGGATTGAGACCTATTCATTGTACAGTTAACCTGGGGTTGGATTATGCCTTGATGGACGAGGATTTGGAGGAACAAACGTCATGATGTGAAACTGTGTGGTATTATTACTGATTTATATCATCAAACCTTTTTCTTCAGACCCAATTATTGTCACATATTGCCTCCACAATATATAAATATCAGAACGGCAATGAGATTTAGTGCCCTGGCTGTGGCCCCACCTCGTCATTGTTGAGACTTGGCGGGTCAGATTCCTGAATCCATGGGCTTTTTTTGGTAAATCGGAGCCTCACCCCCCCCCCCCCCCACAAGCGACCCTCATCCTACACAGCCTTGAATGGGCTAGGGGGGTAGTCATCTGTAAGGGCCACTGCGCAGATGGAAGACGCGCCGGAAATCTTTGAAGGCGTAGATACTAATGTATTAAGAGGCCTGTCAGGTAGAGGAGATATCGGAGGGTCCGAAATATGGAAGATATACAAGTAGATAATTGACAGCATGATGTATATATTAAGTTTTGGTAGTAACAATGGTTTACCGACATGGCGGATATATAATTCACCACGAAATGATGGGCAAAACGGGAGTGACTATTGAATGCTCATGGTTATAATGGGGTCTCATTAGATGTAATATTGCAACAATTTTATCTGCTCATTTGGTTCTACTTTTCTTAAACATAGGGATTCTCGTTTCTCCAACAATAATGTAACAAGCTCACCCCCCTATGTATTTATTGCTGTAATTTTACTCTTACTTTTGTAACACTAATGAAGCTCTTCTCCGTACTGCCAGTTCCAAAAGTATTTTGTTCTCTATTGGAAATGCCACTGTGCCCAATACGGAATACCAGGCCATGAATCCTAGACGGATGCGGCACTCAACCGGGAAATGAGAGACCCTCGGAAGTTGTAGTATGTCCGGAAGTAGTATCGGGAATCAACGACCTGACATGGGAAGCGTGCAGAGCTGGTTAACTGTGGTGCACTTTTTTCGTTTTTTATTTGGAAACTCAGTAATATTGTTCACACACTTAATGGAACACTGCTGTGCTCGGTGAAGCGCTTGATTCGTTTAGGAGGCCTTGACATTGCTGATGAAAGATGGTAACCCTGGGTGCAGCGACCCGGATCCTGGGGGCCGCGCTGTATGGCTGCATGCCGGAGGACTAGTTGATCATGGTGTAGTTACCTGTGGTAATAACTCGGGAACCATAGCGTAGTTGATATTTGGTATTTCTGGCTTTGGCCCCAGTACTGTAACCAAATCCACCCCTTTTTTTGGAGGCCTGCTTCGGCATTGTATGTGACTACGGGATGCAATGTCCAATATCAGTGACTTACATATCCTGCAAAAATCCGTAATCCAAAGCCACATTATCTTCATCCACTGCTCCCTCCTGCCCCCTACACCGCATCACGACCGACCCCCCAAAACAAACACATGTATTGCCCATGCACCGACATGTGGGGCAAATGAACGGAAACCGAAACTATCGAGCTAGGATCGCTAATATTGGGGCTGTGGCTAGCAGTCGGTTCCTCATCTCCTGAATATTACCCTATCCAGGGCAAAAGGACGAGTTCTAGCGTTTAGCGGAAGTCGATGTGTGAGGCAATCGTTCAGCTTCAATAGTGCCTGGAATAAGTTCCCCGTGCTCTCGCTCCAGGATTTGTGGTTATCTTACATGCCTTGAAATGCTGAGGGGTTTCTCCCCCACAGCGGAGCCGGGAACACGGTTCAATCCCCCGAGTCAGCGCACAAGGGCCTATGCCGTCCGCAAGATGTTGGCAGTGTACGGGTAAAACACATGTACTCGATTGGGTTGGTATTCCCAGTATTTGTTTTGTGTTAGCCAACGCAGGTAGAAGTACTGTGTTAAACATTTTTTGGGAGCCTACCTACTCGCTATGGTGCACGTTACTTGCAAGAGTAATTTTGCATTTCTTTGGGAAGACCTTGGTGATTTTGAACGACTTGGGAATGTTGACAGGGTATTGTTGAGACAAGTCGTATACTGGACGAACCAATGGGAGAGACTGAAAGAACAGGATAGGGACATCGGGGGTTAATAGACGTGTGGATGTAGTTGTTTTTCAAGGTAAGCGACTCAACTGCAGTTGCGTTAAGTTAGTTGGTTGACAGATCAGGGGGGATATTCAAAAGCTCCCAACCTATTCAATGTAAGATATTCGTCCAAAAATGATAACCACACCTCCTTCAAACAGACCCGCCGCATGACTTAAGAAGACCTTATTTCGAACGCATGCCCAGTGGAGCTTCCGACCAAATAAGATTTGTATGTGTCCCTCTATCGCAGAGAAAGTGATGTGACTCTTTCTTCCAGCGTTAAGACCCTGCACCTCTTAGTTTCCAGGAT
>Ga0307511_10001222_pt1 | contig 27243 bp, 22 predicted proteins | sample 13_EM_MG_FD_200266 | JGI IMG/M metagenome (GOLD analysis project Ga0307511, IMG submission 200266) | Populus trichocarpa ectomycorrhiza microbial communities from riparian zone in the Pacific Northwest, United States - 13_EM | ecosystem: Host-associated > Plants > Roots > Unclassified | place...
CGGGTGCCCCGTTCGTGGCGGGACACCCGGAGAGTCATCAGCGCCTGGCCGCGGGGGTGTTGGCGACCGTGACGTTCACGGCGGCCCAGGCCTTGTCGACGGTCTGGTACGCCGTGCTGTTCGCGCCGTAGAGGTCCGCCGCCGCCTTCAGCGTGGCGAGGCGCGCGTCGTGGAAGTCGGTGGTGGACACCATGTAGCGGGTGAGCGCGCGGTAGAAGATCGCGGTGGCCTTGGCGCGTCCGATACCGGTGACCGTGGACCCGTCGTAGGTGGGCGAGTCGTAGGCGAAGCCGCCGATGGTCTTGCGTCCGCTGCCCTCGGCGAGCAGGTAGTACGCGTGCGAGGAGACACCGGAACCGGCGTGCACCTCGGCGTCGTAGGTCTGGGGCGACCAGTAGTCGATGGTGCCTTCGAGTTTGTCGAGGGAGGGGTGGTCGAGGCGGCGCAGGAACTTCTGGGCGAGGCCGAGTTTCTCGCCGATGAGGTAGTTCGGCGGGTTCTTCGCGTTGTTGGCGCTGAACTCGACGTTGGAGCCGAAGATGTCGGCGAGGGACTCGTTCAGCGAACCGGCCTCGCCGTACTGGTTGCCGTCCGCGTCGACTCGCGTCGGCTCCAGCTCGGCGGTGGCGTCCACGACGCCATGGGTCAGCTCGTGTCCCGTGACATCGAGGACGACGAGCGGCTTCTTGAACATGTCGCCGTCACCGTCGCCGTAGAGCATGCAGTCGCAGGTCGAGTCCCAGAACGCGTTGGCCACCTTGTTGCCGAAGTGGACCATGCCGCGGGCGGCCTTGCCGTCGTTCGCTATGCCCTTGCGGCCGAAGGTCTTCTTGTAGAAGTCCAGGGTCTTGGTGATGCCGTACTGGGCGTCGACGGCGGCGCTGTCGCGGTGCGAGACGGTGCCGTTGCCCCACTTGTCGGTGGTGCTGGTGAACGCCTTGCCGCGCGCGAAGCTCTCCAGTTCCTGCCCCTTGGCGTCGCGCGTCTCGGTGCCCCAGCGGGTCGGGTCCTTGAGGAGGTAACTGGTGCGTGCCGTGCGGGTGGTGGTCAGCGGCACCTTGCCGACGAAGAGGGAGGTGCCGGTGCCCGTGGCGGTCACCGGGTAGTGGGCCGCGCGGCTCGCGCCGGCCGCGGTGAGCGCGGTCGGCTGTGCGGCGGTGCCGGTGGCGGGGTTCAGGGTCTCGCCGCGCTCGCGCAGGGTGTCGAGCAGCTCGGGTGAGAGGAACTCGTCGCTGTCGGGGGTGTTGCTGCGGATCTTGCCGGTGACGGCGTCGATGACGACGGTGCGGGTGCCGGTGGCCTCGGTGGTGTCGCTGTCGCTGACGGGGACCTGGTAGGCGAGGGCGGCCCGTCCGTCGCGGGCGTCGACCACGAGGCGGGCGGTGCCGGCGTCGCCCTTGGCGACGGCTGCGGCCTTCGTCTCGGCCTGTGCCGCCGTCAGTTCGGGGCGCGTGGTGGCGGGTTCGACGCTGTGGTCGGCCGCCCTGGTGACCCCGGTGTAGGCCAGTTGGCGGGACAGGTGGACGACGAGGTCGCCGCCGAGGACCGGCATGCCCTGATGCGTACGGATGAACCGGACATGGCGTGCGCCCTCGGGGTCGATCATCACGTCCTTGGCCCGGAGTCCGTCGCCCGGGACGACACCGGTCGCCGCCGCGTGCGCGAAGGCGGCGGCACGTGCGGCGGTGACGACGGACGTTGCGGTGGTGCCGGTGGCCTCCACCGCGTGGTCCGTCCCCGTGGCCGGTCCCGCGAAGGCCGTTCCGGCCAGCCCCGTGGCGGCGGTCGTCACGGCGACGGCGACGGCCAGGCCGCGTATGTGGGGTCCACGCATGGGTGAGGGCTCCTCGCTTCGAGACGGCCGGGATCGCCAACCGCCTTGAGACCGGGCGCGGTTGAGCGCGCCCAGGGGGCTGGTCGGGCCCCGAGACGAAACCCTTACGGATCAGTCATGTGCATGTAAAGCCGAAATGAAGGGTTTTCGCAGCTTTCATGGCAATACTTTGCAAATCCGCGTCGCCCAGTGATCAGCGAGTGACCAACTGTGCGTCAGCTGTGGAGAGGTGACGGGCCGCGAGAAGGTTGCCTCGCGCGACTGTGACCGATCTCGCACACAAGAAGAAAAGGGGAGAGAACCGGATGGTCTCAAGAACGGTGCGCAGAGCTACGGCGTCGGCAGCGGCACTGCTGACGCTCACAGCGGTACCGGCGCATGCCGCGACCCACGGGTCGGACACCACGAGAACCGGCAGCACGGCCGCGCTTCCTGCCCCCGACATGACGGGCCTGCGTGCCGTCCTGCGCACCCTGACGACACAGGGCGCGCCGGGGGCGATCGCCCGGATCGACGACCGCGGAACCGTCCGCACGGCCGCCGCGGGCATCGGCGACCGCACGACACGCCGAGCCATCGACAACGCCGACCGCTTCCGCATCGGCAGCGTCACCAAGTCGTTCTCCGCCGTCGTCCTGCTCCAACTCGTCGACGCGCACAAGCTGGACCTGGACTCCTCGGTCGACCACTACCTTCCCGGACTGCTCCCCGACAAGCGCATCACCGTGCGCCATCTGCTGAGCCACCGCAGCGGTCTGTACGACTACACGAACTCCATGTTCGCCAACTCGGTCTCCGGCTTCGAGGCGGTACGCGACAAGGTCTTCACCTACCGACAGCTGGTGCAGCTGTCCCTGAAGCACGCGCGCACCAACGCGCCGGGCGCCGCCTACTCGTACTCGAACACCAACTTCGTGGTCGCCGGGATGCTCATCGAGAAGCTGACCGGACACTCCGTGGGAACCGCGTACCGCGACCGCATCATCAAGCCGCTCAAGCTGCGCGACACCTTCTACGTCCACCCGAGCACGAAGATCCCGGGCCGCCACGCCCGCGGCTACCTCACCCAGGACCGCGCGGGCGCGAAACCGGTCGACGCGACGGACCAGACGGTGTCCTGGGCGCAGAGCGCGGGCGCGCTCATCTCCACCACCCACGACCTGAACACCTTCTTCTCCGCACTGCTCTCCGGCAAACTCACCTCCACCGCCGCGCTCACACAGATGGAGCGGTGGACTCCGGTCAACAGCACGACGCGCTACGGCCTCGGGCTGCGCCGGCGCGACCTGTCCTGCGGCGTCTCCGTGTACGGCCACACAGGCGCGGTCCAGGGTTTCTACACCTACTCCTTCACCTCGAAGGACGGCCGCCGCAGCCTCACCGCGCTGGCCAACACCTCCAACAACGGCACGGTGCTGAACACGATGGCGGGCACCCTGGAGTCCGCGTTCTGCGGCAAGCGCACCAGGACGCTCCAGGGCTCGTCGCTCACCGGCCGGGGCTCCTACGTCACCGAACGGCGCACGGCCCACGAGGACATCGCGCCGGGAATCACCCGGGACTGAGCGCGCTGCGCGGTGGGTGCCGGGCAGCCTCGCGCACCGGCACCCATCGCGCCCTGCGGGAACCCTCCTGCCGTGACGGGACGTTGAGTGGAGGACGAACTCCCCCACCGGGCGCTTCCCCGGGCACGAACAGCGAGGGCGGTGCCATGAACGAGCTCGTGCCGGGCGGCAATCTGCCCCTCCCGGGCGGTGCCATGACCTTGCGGGTGCCCGGCCCGTTCGACGTGTCGGCGTTGATCACGGACGAGAGCGGCAAGGTCGGCGGCGACGCGGACTTCGTGTTCTACAACCAGCCGACCGTGACCGGAGCCCGCCTTCAGGGCGACACCCTGACCGTCGACCCGGCCCGCCTCCGCGCCGGCGCCGCCCGGGTCACCGTCGTCGTCAGCCCCGCCGACCCCGGCACACCGCTGGGCCGACTGCCCGCACCCACCCTGCATGTCGCGGACGCGGGCAGCCGTCCGCTCGCCCGTTTCACCCCGGCCCGCCCCCAGCGGGAGACCGTCCTGCTCCTCGCCGAGTTGTACCGGCGCGGCACGGGCTGGAAGCTGCGCGCGCTGGGGCAGGGGTACGCCGACGGACTCGCGGGCATCGCACGGGACTTCGGCGTGGACATCGTCGAGGACACGGCACCCGACCCCACCTCCGCCTCCGGCCCCGCGCGAACAAGGGGCGCCGCGCCGGGCGTCGGCGCGCACCTCGGGGGCTCCCCCGCCGCCGACCCCACCGGTTTCCTCGCCCTCGTCAACTCGGCCCGCGCCCAAGCCGGTTCACCGCCCGTCGCGCTCGACCCCCAGCTCGCCTCGGCCGCGCAGGCCCACGTCGCCGACATGGCCGCCGCCGGACACCTCAGCACCGAGAGCCGGGACGCCACCTCCGTGTACCAGCGGGTGATCCGTACCGGGTACGCCTACATCACCGTCGGCGAACACCTGGTCTCCGGTCCGCGCACGCCCGCAGAGTTCGTCGACTACTGCCTCCGCACCGAACAGGCCCGCCGGACACTGCTCGAACGCGTCTTCACGCACACGGGCCTGGCCCAGGCCGTCGATCCCCGCTCCGGCGACATCTACTGGACGGCGCTGTGGGCGAGGCCGCTGACCGAACGCGATCTGGCCGGGACGGCGGACAAGGTCGTAGAACTGACCAACGCGGAGCGGGCCGGGGCCGGGCTGCGGCCCCTTGCCGTGGACCCGCTGCTCGCCGCCGCCGCGCAGGCGCACAGCACGGACATGGTGGCCCGGGCCTTCTACTCGCACACCTCCCCCGACGGCTCCCAGCCCTGGGACCGGGCCGCCGCCGCGGGCTCGCGCAGGCGCACGATCGGAGAGAACATCGCGTGTGGTCAGCGCTCCCCCGCCGAGGTGGTGGAGGGCTGGATGAACAGCCCCGGCCATCGCGCCAACATCCTCAAGCCGGACTTCACCCACATAGGCATCGGCTTCACGGGCGGCGGACAGATGGGGACGTACTGGACGCAACTCTTCGGCGCCTGACCACCTTGCGGGGTGAACCCCTCCACGATCTTGGCGGAATGAGATCTTCCGGGTCAGGATGCCCGCATGAAGGGTGATCTGTTTTCCAGTGAGCACATGGTGCAGCCGGCCACCGCGCCGGGCATGACCGTAGAGAACGCCAAGTGCATCAAGTACGCGGTCAACGGCGAGATGCTCGCCCGCCAGGGGGCGATGATCGCCTACCGCGGCAACCTCCAGTTCGAGCGCAAGGGCCAGGGCGTGGGCGGCATGCTCAAGCGCGCGGTCACCGGTGAGGGACTGCCGCTGATGGCGGTGCGCGGCCAGGGCGAGGCGTGGTTCGCGCACGAGGCACAGAACTGTTTCGTGGTCGAGATCGACCCCGGTGACGAGTTCACCGTCAACGGCCGCAACGTCCTGTGTTTCGACGCCTCGTTGTCGTACGCGATCAAGACGGTGAAGGGCTCCGGCATCGCGGGCGGCGGCCTGTTCAACAGCGTCTTCACGGGGCAGGGCAAGCTGGGTCTGGTCTGCGAGGGCAACCCGCTGGTCATACCCGTCTCGCCGCAGTACCCGGTGTTCGTCGACACGGACGCGGTGGTCGGCTGGTCGGCCAACCTCCAGACCTCGCTGCACCGTTCGCAGTCCATCGGGTCGATGCTGCGGGGTGGCTCGGGCGAGGCTGTCCAACTCATGCTCCAGGGCGAGGGGTTCGTCGTCGTACGGCCCAGCGAGGTGACTCCGCAGAAGGCTCAGCAGCACTGAGGTCCCGACGAGTGATCTACGCCTCACAGGCAACCTCGCCGACCGCATCGACGTCTTGATCCGCAACAGCAGATGACGCCCTGGCCCCCACGGCCAGGGCTGATTTCCAACGCTCTATACACGCCATGTATACACACAGTGTCTACATGTGGTGTATACGGACCGAAAGGCATCGATGTACGGCAAGGCATTCGCTCCGGAGTACCAGGGCGCCCTCACCGCCCTGTCCGTGAACTCCTCCCTGGTCGACGTACTGGCCGCCGGCACCGAGCAGTTGGCGGCGGCCGAGCGGTCCGGACAGCGCGGAGAGGCGGCCCGCTCGGGGCTCGCGGTCGCCGAGGCGCACCGGCGGCTCGGGCAGGTGCGGGAGGCGGACCGGGCGTGGAAGGCGAGCTACCGCGCGGCCCGCGCGGCCGGGGACACGGCCGCGATGGCCTGGGCCCTGTGGAGCGGCGGCACCCTGGCCCGGCAGCGCGGCGCGTTCCCGCTGGCCTGGCGGCTGCTCGGGCTCGCGGCCGAACTCGGCGAGCGCGGCGGCGACATCGTCGTACGGGGATACTCACTGGCGGGCCTCGCCGAGACCGGCCGGATCCAGGGTGACTACGAGGCCGTGGCGCGGCTGCACGAACAGTTGCTGGCCGAGGCCCGCAAGCGCGGCGAGGCCCGGCACACGGTGTGGGCGCTGGAGGGCATCGCACAGATCCATCGCAACAGGGGTTCCTACGACACGGCGTACGCGATGTTCGAGGAGGCGGCCGTGATCGCGGCGGGCGCCGACGACCGGCGCGGGCACGCCTGGGCGCTGCGCGGACTCGCCGACATCGTCTCGGTGCGTGACCGGGACCCCGAGCGGGCACTCGGCCTGCTGTCCGAGGCCGAGGAGAGCTGTCGTGCGATGAATCTGTCCAGCGCGCTCGCGTACAACCACAAGATGCGCGGCAACGTCCTGTACCGCGACGGGCGTTACGCCGAGGCGCGGGACCTCTACGAGCAGGCGCTCGCCGAGTTCCGCGCGATGAGCGAGCCGCGCGGCGAGGCACTCTCACGGCTGGGCCTGGCCAAGTCCCTGGCCCGCCTGGGCCGCGACAGTGCCGAGACGGCGGCCGAACTGGCGGATCTGGCACGGGTGTTGGAGCACATCGGGCTGCGGCACGCGCGCGAGATGGTGACACGGGCGCAGGACGAGCTGGGCGTCACGGTGGAGGTCGTGAAGTGACGGCGCTCCCCTCAGTCGTAGCGGCACCGACCGCGCCCCAAGTCCTCGACCGCTGCCGGGAGTTGGTACACCCCGCGCTGAAGGAGACGGTCGGGCGGCTGCATCCGTGGCTCGGCGAGATGGCGGCCTACTCGTTCGGCTGGTGCGAGGTGGGCGGTACGCCCGTCGTCGCGCCGGGCGGCAAGGGCGTGCGGCAGGCCCTCGCCGTACTCGGCGCGGAAGCCGCCGGTGCGCCTGCGCGGGCCGGGATCGCCGCTGCCGTGGCAGTGGAGCTGGTGCACACCTTCTCGCTGCTGCACGACGACATCATGGACGGCGACGAGACCCGGCGCCGCCGCCGCACGGTGTGGAAGGCATACGGCACGGGACCGGCCGTTCTCGCGGGCGACGCCCTGTTCGCGCTGGCCGTGGAGACGCTCGCCACGGCCCCGGGCGGCGCGGGCGGGTTGCGCCTGCTGTCCACGGCGCTCGGCGACCTGGTGCACGGACAGGCTGACGACCTGCTGTTCGCGGCACGTCCCTGGAGGGGTCCGGAGCGGGTGCGTCCCGACGAGTACCGGGCGATGGCCGAGGGCAAGACCGGTGCGCTGCTGGGTTGTTCGGCCGCGCTCGGTGCCGTACTCGGCGGGGCGCCCCCGGCGACAGTCGCCGCGCTGGACCGGGCGGGACGGCATATGGGCATCGCCTTCCAGCTGGTCGACGACGTCCTGGGGATCTGGGGCGACCCGGCGGTGACCGGCAAGCCCGTGCACGGCGATCTGCGGGAGCGCAAGAAGACCTTCCCGGTGCTGACCGCGCTCTCCGCCCCCGGCGCTCGGCACCTCGCCACACTGCTGGAATCGGATGTCGAACCTGCCGTGACTGCCGGGCTGATCGAGGAGGCCGGCGGCCGAACGGCGACGCTGGCGGAGGCCCGTCGGCACATCGCCGCCGTGGAGACGGCTCTCGCCGGTGTTCCCCTGGAGGCCGGGCCGGCCGACGAGCTGCGGTCCCTGCTGGAGTTCCTGGTGCACCGCGCTCTCTGAAACGTGTTGACCTGCACGTCCTTTCCGAGTCAGGGTCGAGACGGCACGGACCACCTCGCCCCGTGCCGGGAGGATGACTGCCTTGATCGGCATCTCGGACATCGAAGCCGCCGCCGAGCGGATCGCCGGACACGTCGTACGCACCCCGACCGTGGAGAGTCCCGGGCTCTCGGAGCTGCTCGGTGTCGCGGTCACGACGAAGCTGGAGCTGTTGCAGCGCACGGGTTCCTTCAAGGCGCGCGGTGCCACGGCGAAGCTGCTGTCGCTCGGCGCGGAGGAGCTGGCGGCCGGGGTGGTGGCGGTCAGCGGCGGCAACCACGGGATCGCGCTCGCGGTCATGGCGGCGGCGCTGGACGTGAAGGCCACGGTGGTGATGCCGCGTTCGGCGCCGGCGCGGTCCGTGGCGCTGGTGGAGGCGGCGGGCGCGTCGCTGCGGCTGACCGACGACATGCCGAGCGCGTTCGCGCTGGTGAACCGGTTGCGGGACGAGGGGCTGACGCTGGTCCACCCGTTCGACGACCCGGTGGTGATCGCCGGCCAGGGCACCGTGGGGCTGGAGTTCGCGGACGACGCCGGTGAACTCACCGATGTACTGGTCAGCATCGGCGGCGGTGGACTGATCGCCGGGGTCGCCGTTGCCCTGCATGCCCGGCGGCCCGGGATCCGGGTGTGGGGCGTGGAGACCGAGGGCGCCGAGGCCATGTCCGCGGCGCTCACGGCGGGCGGCCCCGTGCCGGTCGTACCGTCCTCGATCGTGACCACGCTCAGCGCGCCGGCCGTGTCGCAGTTGACGTACGACCATGTGTCGGCCCTGGTCACCGAGGTGTTGACCGTCTCCGACCAGGACGCCGTACGGGGCTGTCTCGACCTCGCCGAGCACGGCAAGGTGTGGACCGAGCCCGCCGCGGGCTGTCTGCTGCCCGCCGCCCGGCAGGTCCTCGACCGGGTCGGCGACGGCGCGCGGCTCGGCCTCGTGGTGTGCGGGGGCAACGCGACGGCCGGCGAGATCGCGGACTGGTCGGAGCGCTTCGGGCTGCGCTGACCTGCCGTTCACGGCGTTGGCAAGCCGTCCTCGCGTGTGAAGGGTCCCGCTCTGGACCCCGCACGCAAAGGCCTGTCGCACATCTAGCCGTACCGACTAGTCGGTACTACGCTCCGCCGAACGGAAGGACCCCCAGCCTCCCGCCGCTCACCCTGTCCCCAGCAGCTCCAAAGGGAGTCGTATGTCTTCCGCTTCCGCACCCCTTGACACGAGTAACCCAGGTACCGATGCGCCCGGCGCCGGCTCCCGCGGCGCGCTCGCCCGGCTGTACCGCCGCGATCTGCCGGCGTATCCGGCCACCGGGCGACGCATGTCGTATCTGGCGATCGTGGTGGTCACGACCGTCGTGCTCTACTACATGCTCTACATCCAGTACGCGGTGGCGACGTCGATCATCACGCACTTCGACATGACCTACCGGTACTTCGTGTGGGTCTCGGTCGTCGGCAACGCCTTCGGGGCCTTCGCCTCCCTCGTGGCCGGCCTCGCGGACCGCTGGGGTCGCGCGAACCTCGTGGTCTACGGACTGCTGATCGCCGCGCTCCTGGTCTTCTTCGGACTGCCCAACGCGGCCGACAAGACGGCCTACTTGGTGCTGTTCGCCGTCGTGAGCGTCATCGAGGGCATCGTGCTGGTCGCGACCCCGGCGCTGATACGGGACTTCTCACCACAGCTGGGCCGCGCCACCGCGATGGGCTACTGGACGATGGGCCCGGTCATCGGCAGCCTGGTCGTCACCTCGGTGACCAGCAGCACCCTCGACTCCGCCTCCTGGCAGGACGAGCTGCGCTACTCCGGGGCGGCCGGGCTGATCGTGTTCGTCGTCGCCCTGTTCGCCCTGCGCGAGCTGTCACCCGGGCTGCGCGACCAGATCATGGTCAGCCTGCGGGACCGGGCCCTGGTCGAAGCCCGCGCCAAGGGACTGGACACCGAGGCGGTACGGCGCGGCGAGTGGCGGCAGATGCTGCGCCTGGACATCCTCGGCTCCGCCTTCGCGATCGCGGTCTTCCTGCTGCTCTACTACGCCGCCGTCGGCAACTTCGTCGTCTACTTCTCGACCACCTTCGGCTACAGCGAGCAGCGCACCAACGGCCTGGCCAACTGGTACTGGGCCGCGAACGCCCTCGCGCTGATCGTGGCCGGCCTGCTCTCGGACCGGCTGCTGGTGCGCAAGCCCTTCATGATCGTCGGCGGGATCGGCGCCATCGTGGCGACCGCGGTCTTCGCCTCCCTGGCCACCCACGCGACGACCGGCTACTACACCTTCGCCTGGCTGTTCGTCGCGATCGGCGTGTTCAGCGGAATCGCCTACGCCCCCTGGATGGCGAGCTTCACCGAGACCGTGGAGAAGCGCAATCCGGCCGCGACCGCCGCGGGCCTCGCGGTCTGGGGCTGGACGGTACGGATCGTGGTCGCCGTGTCGGCGGCGTTCATCCCGGTGCTCGTCACCTCGGTCACCCCACTCGTCGAACACGGCGCCGAGGTCGCGGCGGCACAGAAGCAGGCCGCCCCGGCGCTGGCCGTCGTCAACGCGCACCCCCAACTCTTCGCCGAACTCGGCAAGTACACGCCGACGACCACACCCGCCGACCTCGCGGCCCGCGCGGTCAAGGAGGTCGGCCCCGCCGACCTGGCCGTCGTACAGAAGGCACAGCCGCAGCTCAAGGTGCTCAAGGAATACGGCCCGAAGGTGCAGAAGGCCGCGAAGGACGGCCCGGGCGAGTGGCGCACCTGGTGGTGGATCTGCGTGGGCGGCCAGGTCCTCTTCCTGCCCTTCGTGTTCGTGATGGCCGGCCGCTGGAGCCCGAAGAAGGCCCGGGAGGACGCTCGGGCCCACCAGGACGCCGTCGACCGCGAATTGGCGGCGCTTGTTGTGAGCGAAGCCTGATCGGAACCTGACCGAAGCACCGACCGTCGCTGCGGCGTGAGCGTGACAGCTCCGCCGCGGCGCACAGGTCGGGCACAACGCGAGGCAGCGCTTCAGTTGATGCCTTGGTCCGGCAAGGTGACGCTGACCGTCTTGAGCTGGGTGTACTCGTAGAGGGCCGCGATGCCCTTCTCCCTGCCGATGCCGCTCGTCCTGTAGCCGCCGAACGGTGTCTCGACGCCCATCACGCCGCCGTTGACGGCGACTTGGCCGGCCTCGATGCGATGGGCCAGGGCGATCCCCCGGGCGGCGTCGCCGCACCACACGGCGGCGGCCAGGCCGTACTCGGTGGCGTGGGCGAGGGTGACGGCCTCGTCCTCGGTGTCGAACGGCATGGCGACCAGTACCGGTCCGAAGACCTCCTCCCGCGCCACCTGCATGTCGGGCTTGACGTCGGTCAGGACGGTCGGCTGGACGTAGAGCCCCCGTTCGGGCACCCCGTCCTCGTACTTGTGCCCGCCGACGGCGGCGTGGGCGCCCTCCTGTCGTGCGGTGGCCAGCATGCCGAGCACCTTGTCGAACTGCGGGGACGTGACGATCGGGCCGAAGTCCGCGCCGGGCCGCTTGCCGTCCAGGATCGCGCCGATGCGACGTACCAACTCGTCCTGCACACTGCGCTCGACCAGCAGCCGGGTGGTCGCGGAGCAGACCTGCCCGGAGTTGACGAGGACGGCCATCGCCGCGGCCCGCGCGGCGGCGTCGAGGTCGGCGTCGGCGAAGACCAGGATCGGGCTCTTGCCGCCCAGTTCGAGGCCGACCGGTATGACGCGCTCGGCGGCGATCCGGCCGATCGCCCGGCCGGTGGTGACCGAGCCGGTGAAGCCGATCCGGCGGACGAGGTGGTGCGAGACCAGCGGGACGCCGACGGTGGAGCCGAGTCCGGTGACGATGTTGAGGACGCCGTCGGGCAGTCCGGCCTCGGCTGCGATGCGGCCCAGCTCCAGCGAGGTCGTCGAGGTGAACTCGCTCGGCTTGAACACGACCGTGTTGCCGGCCGCCAGCGCGGGGGCGATGCCTCGGGAGCCCTGGTTGAGGGGGCCGTTCCATGGAGTGATGACGGCGACGACGCCGTAGGGCTCGTGCCGGGTGTACGTCAGGTTCCGCGGGCCCTGGTCGATCGTGTCGCCGGCGAGGGTGCGCACGATGGAGCCGTAGTACTCGAAGTAGTCGGCGGCGATGAGCAGTTCGATGCGGGCGGGGACGGGCAGTTTGCCGCCCTCGGCGCATTCCAGTTCGACGAGCCGGTCGATGTTCTCGCGTATACCGGCCGCGATGGAGGTGAGCACCCGGGAGCGTTCCGTGGTGGTCGTCCGACCCCAGGCGGGCTGGGCCCGATGGGCGGCGGTGACGGCCCGTTCGACGTCCTCGGCGGAGCCGTCGGCGACGCGGAACACGAGTTCGCCGTCGTGGGGGCTGGTGGAGTCGAGGTGGCGGCCCGAGACGGGTGGCACCGGATGGCCGTCGATCCAGTGCTCGAACTGCGGGACGGTGGTGCTCATGATGTTCTCCGTTCTTGTGGCTGCCCGGTTCCGGAGGCCGAACCGGCGGCCTACTTCCCGATGCCGAACTGCTCGACGTACGCGTCTCCCGTGACCGGTCGCCCCTGATAGGTGCCGCGCACCGACGAGTCGGCCTCGTTGATTCCCGGCGTGAACGGCTGGTTGGCCTGGATCTCCTGGAGCACGGGCCTGGCGGTCACGACGAGTCGGGTGTTCAGGGCGGGGATCGTGACGGTCCACTTGCCGGCGTAGCGCTGGCCGGTCGTGGGGCTGGTCTCGAAGCGGGTGGCCTGCGGGGCGAGCGGATCGACCGATACGACGCGGTGGGTGCCGTCGGGACTGAGCACGGTGGCCCAGTGCTTCTCTCCGCTGTCGTCGAACAGGTCCCAGAGGTTGAGGACTTGACCGTTGTCGAGCTGGAGTGCCATCCAGGTCCACTTGTGCAGCGGGCCCCAACTCCAGTTGCCCCACTGCCGGTCGAGCCAGGACGTGCCGGTGACCTGTTCGGTCGAGCCGTCCAGTGTGAGAGTGCCGGTGGTCCGCAGGTTGGGGAGCGAGTAGTAGCTGGTGTCGTCCAGGAAGGGGAACAGGCCGGTGCCGTTGTCGTAGAGCGTGGGGCCTACGGCCTTCAGCCTGAGGTCCAACGTCCCCTTGTTCTGGGGCAGTTCCGCCTTCAGATGCGTGGGGCGTTGGCGGTCACTCTCGCAGGAGTCGGCGTCGCAGCCTCCGTCGGAATTCCCGCGGCGGCCAACGCCGCGAGCAGCCACGCGCACACCGTTTCGCGGGAGGTGTCGGGGCCCGGTCCGAGCGCCGACCCGGGCTTCCCCACCTTCGTCCACATGCCCGCCGACCAGGCGGCACACCCGAACGCCACGCAGGAATGGTGGTACACCGTCGGCCACATCCGGGCCGGCGGGCACACATACGGCTACGAGGTGCAGCTCACCCGCAGGGGCGCCACCCAGATCTCCATCACGGACTAGGAGAGCGGGGCGTATGTCTCGGAGCAGAAGGCGTTCAAGTCCGGCCAGTTCAGCACGTCCGCAAGCGAGCTCGACGTGCGGATGCCGAACGCGTCACTGTCCGGTCCGCTCGATGCCATGGGCACAACTAGCGCGCGATGGAACGGGAGTTGCGCACCCGACCGCGCACGATCTCGGCGAGACGGGCGGCCTGTTCATCCGCGGCCTGGGGCCCGTTGCCGGTCAGCAGGGAGTGGCCGGCGTCCCAAACCACCTTTGCGGCCGAGGGGTTGAGGGTGAGGCTGACGTCGTAGCCGGCCTCCTTGAGCGCCACGTCGACGTAGTAGGTCGGGCGCGTGCGCTCGCCGGGCACCTTGGGATACTGGAAAGCGAGCATCGCCTTTTCGCCGTACTTCGGAACGGTCGTGATCCGCGCGCCCTTGAAGGCATGGTCGGGATCGGTCGTGACCGTCCCGTCGCCGTCGACCCGGTAGCGCGCCGAGGTGAGGGCGATCGGGGCGTGGCAGATGAGAGATATCGGGACGTCGACCTCGCGCAGGGTGTGGAGCAACTCCCCCATCCACGGGTTGTCGTGGAAGTCGACCATCGGGGCGTGGCCGCCGGGCATGTGCACGAAGGCCAGGTCCCCCAGCGAGAAGTCGGACGCGGGATCGCGGTGCCGTTCGATCAGCTGCTGGACGGACAGGTACTCACGCTCCGGCAGTGCGTCGAAGCCGGCGACGACATCGCCCCGGACGGAGATGGCCTCCGCGTCGGTCCTGGGAAGCGGATCGGAGACCAGGATGCGGCCGAGAAGCCGGTGAGCAAGGGCGAGTTCGGTCTCACGACGCTTGAGGAGGTCCGGGTTCTTCTCGCGCAGCTTCTCGGGGCCGAACCGCTCGACTCCGATCTGCAGGGTGGTGCGGGCGGTGGCAGGGCCTAGGTTCGCGCCCGCGTGGAAGTTGAGAGCGAGTCCGTTGACGTCGAGCTGCGGGAGTTGCCCGTCCGGTGTGGCGAGGATGAAGTCGTATTCGCTCTCGAACTCCGCCATGACGGCGGCGAGTTCGACGAGGAAGAACCCGGTCGGTATCCCGGGGTGGCCGGCGGGCTCGCTCAGCGGGAGCAGCCGTGCCGACGACAGGACGATCAGGGCCTTGGGCCGAGGGCCGGTGGATTCGGGCATGGTCTTTCCCTCACTGGTGAACTGGCGGTGGATTCTCGGGAGTTGTCGGTGTCAGGGCTGGGCGTTCACGCCGGTACCCCTGACGAGCGTTTGATGAGCGCGTCGAAAGCGCGGTCCGGCAGCAGCCTGTTGAGGAGGATGAGGGGGCTCGCTCCGAATCCGACGCGGTAGCGGGTACGCGGACGCCGGGCGGTCGCCGCCGTGACCACGGCATTGCCGATGACGGTGGCGGGTGAGGTCATGCGAGAGCCGGGCCGCGAGCTTCGATCGAGGGACTTGGCCATCGCGTCGGCCTGCTCGGCGTACGGCCCGTGGCCGGAGGTGGCACGCAGTTTGCCGGCCGCGATCGCGCCCCACTCGGTCCGGACGGAGCCGGGCTCGATGAGCACGACGTCGATGCCGAACCGCTTGGCTTCCAGGCGCAGCGCGTCGCTGAGGCCTTCGACCGCGTATTTGCTGGCGTGGTACCAGGCGCCCATGGGCGTGGCGAACCGGCCGCCCATGGAGCTGATGTTCACGATGGTGCCGCCGCGCCGGGCGCGCATGTGCGGAAGGACCAGCCGGGTCAGCCGCGCCAGGCCGAACACGTTCACCTCGATCTGTGCGCGGGCCTCCTCCATGGGTACGTCCTCCAGCGCGCCGTAGGAGCCGTAGCCCGCGTTGTTGACGAGGACGTCGATACGTCCCTCGGCCGCGATGATCTCGGCCACCGCCTTGTCGGCCGAGGTCTCACTGGTGACGTCGAGTGCGAGCGTGCGCGCGCCCGACGCCGCCAGGCCGCTCATCCGGTCGGTGCGCCGGGCCGCGCCGTAGACGATGAAGCCGGCCCTCTGCAGTTGTCGGGCGGCGGCTTCGCCGATGCCCGAGGAGGCACCGGTGACCAGGGCTACTTTTTTCGTCATGACGGCTTCCCGCTCTCAGAACTATTGGGACCTGACCTCGGACCGACTCGCGGCCAGGTCCCGGACAGGTCACGGACACCGCCCGACCTAACAGACCGGCGGGCTCTTCGAGTATAAGAGACCTTCGGTCTCTACACAAGGGACCGGAGGTCTGTAACATATGTCCATGAATACGTTCCAGCGCGCCAGAACCGAGGAGCAGCGCGAAGTCCGCCGCCGGACCATCCTGGAGACCGCGGCGACCATGCTCAGCGAGATGCCGGTGTCGGCCCTGAGCCTCAATGAGCTCAGCCGCCGCGTGGGACTGGCGAAGTCCAACGTCATGCGCTACTTCGAGTCGCGGGAGGCCGTCCTCCTGGAACTCCTGGAGAGCCTGACCCGGGATTTCCTGACCGAGGTGGTCGACCAGCTGCCGGCCTGCGTCGACCGTGCGGCTTCCCCGACCGCGCGAGCCGAGTCGGCGGCATCGGGTCTGGCCTCGTCGTTCGCGTCCCGGAGGATGCTCTGCGAACTGCTCAGCGCCCAGGCCGGCATCCTCGAGCACAATGTCTCCGCCGAGGCGGCCGCGAGGTACAAGCGGGGGGCCCACGAGGGACTCGCCGGTCTGGCGGCCATGCTGCGGGAGATCCTGCCGGAGTTCGGCGACCGGGAGGCCGCCGAGGCGGCCAGCATGACGATCGTTCTCGTCGGAGCACTGTGGACGCACAGCCATCCGGCGACGGCCGTGCGCGACGCCTACGCCAACGACCCGAGTCTCGTATTCCTCCGCACGCCCTTCGCCGCGACCCTCGAGCGTTCCATCACGGTCTACCTGATCGGCCTGCTGACCGCTTCCGACCGCTGATCTGAACTTCCGGGAACAGCCAGGTAGCCGCGGGAAGTCCCCGGGCGCAGGGATCTTCCCCGGCGAAGCAAGAGGTCCTGGTCAGGGCGCCGGCGGCGGGAAAGTTGCTCGTTACCGGTGGTTACCGCCAGGTCGGGGCGGACGTATTCCCGTCGGCATTTCCCCGCCCACCCGCCGCCGCGATTGAATAAAAGGCAAGAACCACCGGGGAATTGGGATTCCTTTGAACCACGCCATCACAACCGCCGTACTTCTGGGAAAGGTGAGACCCAGGGGTTCAGCGAGGGATGGCCATGGTCGAGACGCACGTCTCCGTACACGAGTCAGTCGCCGGCAGATACCGACCCATGGAGGTCGCGCATCGCGAGACGAACCGTCTCACCTGGTACGGCGAGGACATGGCCGCCGAACGCCCCTGCCTCCTCACACAGGTGACACTGCCCGCGGCGCTGGACGAGGAGAGCGCGCGCCGGACCACGGCCGCCATCATGCGCACCTCCGAGATCATGGTGCTGCTCGCTCCCACCCGGGTCGCCCAGGTCATGGACGCCGTCGAGGACGCCGGCACCCTGTGGACCGTCACCGACTGGATCGACGGCACACCGCTCGGCCAACTCCTCGCCCAGCAGGGCACGTTCCACTATGTACGGGCGGCCCGCATCGGCCTCGAACTGCTCGACATCCTGGAGGCCGCGCACAACGAGGGCATCACGCACGGCGAACTCAGCCCCGGCCAGGTGTTCGTGCGGGACCGGGGCACCGTCGTCCTCACCGGCTTCGGACTCGCCGGCGCCACCCTCGTCCCCCGGCTCACCGCACCCTCGTACGCCTCCCCGGAACAGGCCCGCGACGAGCGGATCGGACCGGCCGCCGACCTGTGGGCGCTGGGCGCGATCCTCTACACACTGGTCGAGGGACACCCGCCGTTCCGCGACCGGGGCCGCCCCGAGGCGACCCTGAAAGGCGTGGACCGGCTCCCGATGCGCAGCCCGTCACGCGCCGGACCGCTGGCGCAGGTCATCCAGGGGCTGCTGCGCAAGAACTCCCGCGAGCGGATGACCCGCCCGGTGGTCCGCGAGGCCCTGACCCGCATCCTGCACGAGGACCCGTACGCGGACCGCGAGCCCGTCCCGCTGCCCCGGCTGCGACGGGCCTACGACACCTTCCGCGGCGCGGGCACCACCTGGAGCGGACGTGGCATGGCCGTCGGGACCGCCCTGGCCGTCGGCACCGTCACGGTCGCTATCCTCGCCGCCACCCACCAACTCCCGGGCACCCAGACCTCGTCGGCCACCTCCCCCTCCTCGCCCCTCCCGTCCGCCTCCGCCTCGGCCGGCACCCCCGGCGAGAACGTCGACGGGCACAACTACAGCCCCTCCGCCACACCTTCACCGACATCCCCCACCTCCCCCGCTGCTTCCGCGTCGCCCTCGGTCACCGCGTCCCCCTCCCCCACCGCCTCCGCACTGCCCGCCGGTTTCCGGGTGTTCAAGGCACCGGAGGGCTTCTCCGTCGCGCTCCCCAAGGGCTGGAAGGTGGTGGACACCCAGAAGGAGGCCGACGTCGCCTATCGCGTCACCTTCGGCGCCTCGGGCGACCCGCGCACCCTGGCCGTGACCTACAGCACGCAGGCGGGCCCGGACCCCGTCGCCATCTGGCGTGACGACGTCCTGCCGGGACTGAAGCAGACCGAGGGATTCCAGCAGATCGGCGACATCAGGGCCACCACGTACCAGGGCGACAAGGCGGCCGACCTGGAGTGGTTCTCCGGCACCGGCGACGCCAGGGTGCGTACGCTCGGGCGCGGTTTCCTGATCGGCGGCGGGCGCAGTTTCTCGCTACGGTGGACGACGCCCGCCGACGAGTGGAACGACGCGGCCAACCGTCAGGCGCTGGGGACCTTCTTCAAGACCTTCCGGCGGTCGGCGAACTGACGGCGACGCGAGGGCCGGGCGCTCAATTCCGCGGCAATGGGTGGATATAGGCTGCCTGTTCGCACCATGCCTCATCTCAAGCCCAGGAGAGTCCGCCTTGACCGTAGTGATCGACCAGGCCGAGACGTCCTTCACCGCCCTCGACGACGCCGGCCTCGTCGCCCGGGACGCGCACGAGTTCGGAGCCTACGCCCGCACCGGCGGCTGGGCCTTCGGCCTGAAGGTGGCGCGCAGCGTACGGCCCGGCGGGCAGAGCGCGGACGAGACGCCGAAGGTGTCCGCGAAGGAGTTCGCCGAACTCGCCGACTGCTCCCCCGAGCGCGTCATGCGCTACTACAAGGCCTGGGACCGGGCCGCGGACGACGGTCTCGTCCCGCACTTCGAGGAGCTGGCCCCCGGGCAGGAGGTCGAACTCCCGGACGCCGACGTGTGGTTGAACTACTACGTCTCCCGTTCCTCCGCCACCTCCGAGCGCGGCACCGCCATCTCGGAGGCGGCGGAGGCGGAGGGTATCCGCCCCACCAAGGCGCTTGAGGTCGCGGAGAACCCGACCGCGCTGCGCGCCGCGATCCTCGCCGACCCGTCCACCGCACGGGCGGCCCGGCAGGCGCTCCTCGACCGGGTGCGTGAAGACCCCGAGCTGCAGGCCGAGTTGGCCCGCGACGTGGTCCGCACCGACGACCTGAAGAAGGCCGTCGCGACGGAGAGCCGCTCGGCGGACCGCATCGGCTACGTCCGCCAGATCGCCGAGTCGGGCCAGATCAAGACCCCCGCAGGACAGACCGTCGACGCGCCCCTCGACGTACGCCAGGAGGCGGAGCGGCACCTGTCGCTGCTCGACGAGCTGGAAGAGGGCGAGGACACCGGCGAGTGGGCCACCGAGGCCTACGACACCATGAAGAACCTGGTCGTCGAGACGGTGGAGGCCGACCCCGAACTCCGCGTCCAGGAGAAGCGGACCAAGTTCTACAGCAGCCTCCAGAAGGCCACGAAGGCGTTCGAGGAGCTGACCTTCGACGACGCCCAGGACTTCTACGAGGACGACATGGTCCAGCGTCTGGAGGAACTCCAGCAGGCCATCGACAGCTGCCTCACCGCGCTGCGCAAGACCACCACTCCGGCTGAGTAGCCGTACTCATGTAGCGGCATCGCCCTTCGGACACGATGGGGCTCCCCACGACAAGGGAGCCCCATCGTGTCCGTTCTCGCTTCCGTACCGCGGCGCCGGCTGCCCGCCGCCATGGTCGCGCTGGTGATCGTCGGCATGGCCCTCTCGGCCTGGCATCCGCACGACCGCACGACCTGGTTCCTGGAGACCGTGTGGGTCTTCGTCGGACTGCCGGTGATCGTCCTGACCTGGCGCCGCTTCCCTCTGACGGGCCTGCTCTGCTGTCTGCTCGGCGCGCACGCGCTGGTCCTCGCCGTGGGCGGCCACTACACGTACGCGGAGGTACCGGCGGGCGACTGGGTCCGGGACACGTTCGGTCTCAGCCGCAATCCCTACGACCGTTTCGGCCACCTCATGCAGGGCTTCGTACCGGCGGTCCTGGTAAGGGAGTTGCTCACCCGTACCTCGCCGCTGCGCGGCAGCCGCTGGCTGGCGCCGCTCACCGTGTGCGCGTGCCTTGCCTTCAGCGCCCTCTTCGAGCTGTTCGAGTGGGCGGCGGCCGTGATCGGCGGGCACGGCGCGGACGCCTTCCTGGCCACGCAGGGGGATGTGTGGGACACGCAGTGGGACATGTTCTGCGCGCTGATCGGCGCCACGGTCTCGGTGCTGGTGCTCAGCCGCGTCCACGACCGGCAGATGGCGCGGCTCGGGGTCATCGGGTCGTATGTCGGTGCCGTGCCCACATGGGCAGTGCGAACCAGCACAGCAGGTACCAGGTGACGACCCCGGCGACCAGCCAGGGCACGTAGCCGTCGTGGGTGGCGACCCTGAGGATCAGCAGCAGGGCGGCGGTCATGGTGGCGAGCAGCAGGACGAGGCCGACGAAGGTGAGCCGGGACGCCCAGCGCACCGCCTGGGATTTCACGCTCCGGCCGGAGACCAGGCGGTGCAGGGAGACCGGGCCGATCAGGGCGCCGGTGGCGGTGGCGCCGAGGACGACGGTCACGATGTAGAGGATCTGGTTCGCGTGCTCCAGCCGGTCGTACTTCGGGGTGAAGACGACGGTGAGGAGGAACCCGAAGAGGATCTGTACGCCGGTCTGCGCGACCCGGACCTCCTGGATGAGCTCGCCCCACATCCGGTCCGCTCTCTCGTCCTCGGACTCGTCGCGCCCCGTCCGCCGGTCTTCCTCGGTCATGCGGTCCGTGTAACCGGACCGCCGACCGTTCAAACAGCGCCCGGAGCTACCAGCGGCCCTCCACCTGGTCCTTGATCCGGCGATCGTAGAGGTCGCGGATCGCTGTGAGCGTGTCCTCGGACAGGGCGGGCAGCTTGGCCGCCGCCGCGTTGGCGCGGGCCTGTTCGGGTGAGCGGGCGCCGGGGATGACCGTGGTGACACCGGGCTGGTCGATGATCCAGCGCAGGGCGAGCTGGGCCGGGGTGCATCCCTCGGGGGCGAGCGCGGAGAACTCTGCGGCGGCCTCGACGCCCGTCGAGTAGTCGACGCCGGAGAAGGTCTCGCCCTGGTCGAAGGCCTCGCCGTGGCGGTTGTAGGTGCGGTGGTCGTTGTCGGGGAAGAACGTGTCCTTGGTGTACTTGCCGGACAGCAGGCCGGAGGCGAGGGGCACTCGCGCGATGATGCCGACGCCCGCCTCCTGGGCGGCCGGGAGCACCTGGAGCAGGGGCTTCATGCGGAACGCGTTGAGGATGATCTGCACGCTGGTCACGTTCGGCCGGGCGATCGCGGTGAGGGCTTCCTCGCAGGTCTCGACGCTGACGCCGTACCGGGCGATGCGCTCCTCGGCGACCAGGGTGTCGAGCGCGTCGAACACCTCGTCCGAGGAGTAGACCGGCGTCGGCGGGCAGTGCAGCTGCACCAGGTCGATGCGGTCGACGCCGAGGTTGCGGCGCGAACGGTCGTTCCACGCGCGGAAGTTGTCGAGGACGTAGTTCTCGGGGATCTGGTCGACGCGGCGGCCCATCTTCGTCGCGACCAGGACATGCAGATCGGGCCGGCCGCTCAGGAAGGCGGCGATGGTCTGCTCGCTGCGCCCGTCGCCGTACACGTCGGCCGTGTCGAAGAAGGTCACCCCCGACTCCGCCGCCGCCTCCAGCACGGCGAGGGCCTCCTTGTCGTCGACGTCTCCCCAGTCGGCGCCCAGCTGCCAGGTGCCGAGACCGACGACGGATACCTGCTGCTGCGACCTGCCGATTACACGTTCGTCCATGCCGTCAGTCTGTCATCCGGCACCGACATGCGCGGAACGGGTTCCTCCGGGTCGCGACCTGTGAATCTTTCACTCACACGAGTGAATGGGTTCGACAGGATGCCTACTCGTGTCAACACGCACCTAACGTGTGCGCGTGACCGATCATGTGGCGAACAACCTCCAGTCGGGGAACGGCAGTTCCGCTCCCTGGACCCGTCGGGGCTTCCTCCTCTCCGCGGCCGCCCTGGCCGCCGTACCCGTACTCCTGACGGCCGATCCGGCCGTCGCGGCGGCCGAGCTGCCCGACTTCCCGGCCGAGGTCGACCTCTACCGCTCGGCGTACCGGAACTGGGTCGGTGAGATCACCGCCGACGGCCTGTGGGCGTGCGCGCCGGCCGACGCCGACCAGGTGGTGTCGGTCGTCAACTGGGCCTGGCAGCACGGCTGGCGGGTCCGCGCCCGCGGCTCCTCGCACGGCTGGTCACCGCTGACGATCGAGTCCGGTACGACCTCCGACGCGCCCGTGCTGCTGGTCGACACCGCCCCGCACCTCACCGGCCTGACCCTGGACTCCGCCTCGGCCGTCCGGGCCGGCACCGGTGTCACCCTGGAGGCGCTGCTCACGTTCCTGGAGGGGAACGGTCTCGGTCTCACCGCCGCGCCCGCGCCCGGCGATCTGACGCTCGGCGGTGCCCTGGCCATCGACGCGCACGGCACGGCCGTACCGGCTGACGGCGAGGAGCGGACGGCCGGGCACACGTTCGGGTCGCTCAGCAATCTGGTGCTGTCGCTGACGGCGGTGGTGTGGGACTCGGGCACCGGCGCGTACGCACTGCGGACCTACACCCGCGACGAGGCGGACTGCGCGGCGCTGCTCACCCATCTGGGCCGTTCGCTGGTCACCGAGGTAGTGCTGCGTGCGGGGGCGAACGCGAACCTGCGCTGTCTCAGCCGTACGGACATCCCGGCCACCGAGCTCTTCGCGGCGCCCGCGTCCGACGGGCGTACCTTCGCGAGCTTCCTGGACGAGGCCGGGCGGGCCGAGGCGATCTGGTTCGCGTTCACCGAGTTCCCCTGGCTCAAGGTGTGGAGCGTCGCACCGACCAAGCCGTTGACCTCGCGGCGCGTCTCGTCGCCGTACAACTATCCGTTCTCCGACAATGTGCCGACGCTGGTCGCGGATCTGGTCGGGCGGATCCTGTCCGACGGCGCCTGGTATCTGGCGCCGGTGCTCGGCAACGCCCAACTCGACGTGGCCGCACTGGGGTTGACGGCGACGCTGTCGGCGGACATCTGGGGGCCGTCGAAGAACACGCTGCTCTACGTCAGGCCGACGACACTGCGGGAGACCGCCAACGGGTACGCGGTGCTCACCGCACGCGCCCAAGTGCAGCGCGTGGTGCACGAGTTCACCGCGTTCTATGGTGAGCGGCTCGCCGCGTACGCCGCGCTCGGCCGGTTCCCCGTCAACGGCACCGTCGAGATCCGGGTGACCGGCCTCGACCACCCCGCCGACGCCGAACTCACCGGCGCCCGCGCCCCGTTGCTGTCCGCACTGCGGCCGAGCGCCGAGCACCCCGAGTGGGACACGGCCGTCTGGCTGGACGTCCTGACACTGCCCGGCACGCCGTACGCGGAGGAATTCCTGCGGGAGTTGGAGCAGTTCCTGTTCCACTCGTTCGACGGCACCCGGGTCGAGTGGTCCAAGGGCTGGGCGTACACCGAGCAGGCCGCGTGGAGCGACGAGGAGGTGCTGGGGACGGCGGTCCCGGGTTCGTTCGGGGAGGCGGTGTGGGGGCAGGCGGCCGGGACCTTCGACCGGCTCGATCCGCACGGGGTGTTCGGGAACGCCTTCCTGGACCGGCTGTTCGGCTAGCACTGACTAGGCTGTGTCGAGGATCTTGACACAGGGAGAGTTGTGACCGGTTGGCCGACCGCGCTGACGAAGGCGGGCATCACCGACCCGCGACTGCGGCGCGCCTACGACGCCCAGCGCCGGATCGTCCGCAGGTACGCACTGCACGAGTACGTGGCGGTACGGCTGTTGCTTCCGGCGGAGCTGCATCCGCCGGTCGTCGCCGCGGTGGCCTACATGCACACGACCGACGAACTGATCGACACGGGTGGAGTGGACACGCGTGCGGCGGCCCTCGCCGCCTGGGACGCCGAGACCTCGGCGGCTCTGGAGAGCGCCGAACCACCCGAGCAGGACGGCCTGTTGGCGCTCTGGGACACCGTTCGCCGTCATCCGAACATGGCGGCCCGGGTGCGGGCATTCCTCGACGGCGCCCCCGTCGAGGCGAGCTGGACCGGCTTCGAGACCGAGGCCGACTTCCAGGCGTACGTGGACAGTTACTCGCTGCCCGCCCTGATGCTGACCGCGTCGCTGCTCGCGCCGGCCGACCCCGAAACGTACGAGTCGTACGTCAAGGGGTGCCGGGATCTGATCGAGGGCTGGCAGCGCAGCGATTTCCTCGCGGACCTCCGCGAGGACGCCGAGAACGACCGCATCGGCATCCCCCGGGACGAACTCGCCCGGCACGGGCTGAAGTTCGAGGATCTGCGGAGCAGGTCGGAAGCGTGCGTGCCCGCGCTGGACCAGGCGGTCCGGGCGCAGGCCTACCTCGCCGAGACCACGCTCGCGGACTGCCGTGCGCTTCCCACGCTCGTCGCGGCGGAACACCGGCCGTTCCTCGACGCCTTGCTCGCCGTCCAGGAGCTGCGACTGGGCGCGGTACGACGCGCAGGGGGCAGGGTCCTGCTGCGCGACGCGGGGCCGTCGGCGTTCGCCACGCTGCGGGTCCTGGCCCGGCAGTACCGCAGGGCTCGCCGGTACGCCTAGGACTCCAGGTGGGCCTGCACAGTGGGCCCGTAGCGGTCCACGATGACGTCCGTCGCGGTCTCGCGCAGCCGGGTACCGCGTGCGATGCCGTACATCACGCCGAGGCCGAGGACGGTGGAGACGGCCAGTTCGGCACGGAGGGCGGCGTCGGGGCCGGGGAGCCGTGCGGCGAGGCGGTCGACCACCTGGGCGCGGAAGTTGACGCGCAGGATGTCGCCGTGGTCGCCCTGCAGGGGCGCGAACGCGATGCGCAGCAGCGGGTCGGCGCCCCGCTCGCGCTGGCTGACCAGGACGTGCCGGACCATGTGGCGGCCGAGTTCGTCGAGCGGGGCGTCCAGCAGGGCCTCCGCGTCCGACTCGAAGGACATCACGCGGGCGAAGAGGGCTTCCTTGTTGCCGAAGTACTTGAGGATCAACGGAGCGCTGACACCGGCGCGTTCGGCCACGGTCTTGAGGGTGATGTCGGCGTGCGCGTTCCGGGCGAGGAGGTAGCGGGCCGCCCTGAGGATGGCCGCCTTGGTCGCCTCGGCGTCCCGGCGCGCGGGCGGGGACGGGGCGGGTGGGGTGCTCACGGCCCTCATGCTCCCTCCAGGGCCTCGTCCCGCGCGCCCCGGGTGCGTCCGTCCGTGCCCCGCGCCTTGTCGGGCGTGGTGTCGCCGGGGATGGTGAGCGCCGTCGCGCAGGCGATCAGGGCGACCACGGCGGCGATGCCGAACGCCATCAGGTATCCGTGCAGCGTGGGCAGCGGGCGTCCGCCGATCAGGCTGGTGTGGTGCACCAGTACGGCGGCCACCACGGCGCTGGAGACGGCCTGGCCGATGGTGCGCATCAGGACGTTGACGCCGTTGGCGGACGCGGTCTGGCCGGCCGGGACGGCGCGCAGGATGAGCGTGGGCAGCGCCGAATAGGCGAAGGTGGTACCGGTGGCCACGACGGTCGCGCCGAGGATGATCGTCCACAGGTCGTGGCTGTCGGCGATGCGCACCACATAGCCGAGCGCGATGATCGCGGCCCCGATGGCGAGCGTGATCCGCGGGCCGCGGGCCGCCGAGATCCGGGCCGAGACGGGTGAGAGCAGCAGCATGGTGATGCCGCCGGGCAGCAGGCACAGGCCGGTCTCGACGATCGACAGTCCGAGCCCGTACCCGGTGGCCTCGGGCGCCTGCACCAGCTGGGCGGTGACCAGGGAGTTGGCGTAGAACGCGAAGCCGGTCAGCAGAGCGGCCACATGGGACAGGCCCACCCGGGGCCGCGACACCAACCGCAGGTCCACCAGCGGCAGTTGGGTGCGCAGCTGCTGCCACCACCACAGGGCGAGTACGACGACCGCGCCGAGGAACAGCGCCAGGATCCGCGGGCTGCCCCATCCCCACTGGCCGCCCTGGGACACGCCGAGGAGCAGGCACACCAGCCCGACGGCCAGTCCGAGCGCGCCGAGCACGTCGAAGCGGCCGGGTTCGCGGACGGGCGACTCGCGCACCGCCCACCAGATCGCCGAGACGCCGATCGCGCCGAGGGCGCCGGTCGCCCAGAACATGACGTGCCAGTTGTAGTACTGGACGATCAGCGCGGCGAGGGGCAGTCCGAGCGCGGCGCCGATGCCGACGGTGGAACTCATCAGCGCCACCGCGCTGCCCCGGCGCTCCGGGGGCAGTTCGTCCCGCAGGATGCTGATCGACAGGGGCACGACGGCCGATGCGGCACCTTGGAGGGCGCGGGCCGTGATGAGCACGCGGATGTCGGAGGACAGGGCGCACATGACCGAGCCGACGGTCATCAGGCTCAGGGCGCCCGTCAGGACCCGCCGCTTGCCGTACATGTCGCCGGCCCGGCCGAGTACGGGGGTGAGGACGGCGCCGGAGAGCAGGGTCGCCGTGACCATCCAGGAGACGGCGCCCGCCGAGGAGCCGGTGAGCCGGGGCAGGGACGGCAGCAGGGGGACGACCACGGTCTGCATGACCGCCATCAGGATCCCGCCGAAGGCCAGCACCGGAACGGTGAGCCGGTCCCGCAAGGGGGTCCGCCCGGTGGTGCCGGGCGGGTCGGGTATCGGTACGGGCTGGCCCATGGGCACTCCAGCGGACACGTAAAAGAAGGTGAATGGCTATTCACCCTATCCGGTGAATAGCCATTCACCCAACGCTCTCGGGAGCCGGGCGCCTACTTGCGGGAGGCGAGCGCCCGGGCGTGGACGGTCCGCGCCAGCCTGGGGCCGAGCCAGCGCTTGAACCGGCGCAGCGCCTCCAGTCGTCCAGCCGCCTTGTCGAGGCCGTAGTAGACCTGCGGCGGGACGTACGGCAGCAGCGGCGAGTGGCGCTGGCCGAGCAGGGCGAACATGCGGTGTGGGGGCAGGTGGATGTAGCGCTGGAGGTTCTCGTACCACTGGGCGCTGTAGCGGGCCGCGCTCTGGATGGACAACAGGGCGGATTTACGGCGCTGTTCGTAGGCGGCGAGGGCCTGCGGCAGTTCGGTGTGGTCGCGCAGGGCGTCGGCGAGCGCGATGGCGTCCTCCAGGGCGAGGGTGGTGCCGGCGCCGATGGAGTAGTGGGTGGTGTGGGCGGCGTCGCCGAGCAGGACGAGGTTGTCGCGGTGCCAGGTGCGGTTGGTGAGGGTGCGGAAGTTGAGCCACTGGGCGCTGCCGTCGGTGGAGGCGCGGCCGATCAGGGAGTGTCCGTCGAGGAGGTCGGCGAAGAGCTTCTCCAGGAGGGCGAGTCCGTCGGCCTCGGCGGCGGTGTCGAGGCCGAGGCCGGTCCAGGTCTCGGGGGCGCACTCGATGACGCAGGTGCTGCCCTCGGGGCCGAACGCGTAGCCGTAGCACCAGATCCAGCCGTGGTCGGTCTCCACGAAGGCGAAGGTGAAGGAGCCGAAGACCTTGCTGGTGCCGAGCCAGATGTACTGGTTGCGGCCGGG